>JAEIGA010016786.1_pt1 | contig 11137 bp, 7 predicted proteins | sample 9270691 | NCBI WGS metagenome assembly JAEIGA01 (sample SAMN17057246, study PRJNA624740) | gut metagenome | biome: biome; isolation source: fecal sample | host: Bos grunniens | place: China: Xizang | collected 2019 | reverse complement strand
GCCGAACACCGCACTGAGTACGCGCCTTGCCTTCGCCCGCTGGCTCGGCGTGGTGAAGGCCTGCTCGATGTACGCCGCACACTCCTCCGGCCGTATACTGCGCACACGCCGCTGCGCCAACCCCTCGCAACGCTTCATGAAGCGCCGTGTCACATAGCGGTAGTCACTCAGCGTTCTCGCTCGGCGTTCTTTCCTCGCCGCCAGCGCCTCCGCCACCGCCTTTTCAAAGCTCACCGTCTTCTCCTGCCGCTTTAGCTCCTCCGCACCCAGTGCTACGCACTTCAGCGTACGCTGTACTTTGTATCTACCCGCCTCCAGCGCAGCCCTCGCCACCAGTGCCGCCTCCACGATGTTAACGCCCGTCCCCCGCAATATCTCCAGCGCTGCTACCTCTTCTGATGTGTACGTATTCATAATGCCGTAGTCAAGCAGAAAAAACGGGATTCTGCAAGAAAAACGGAGCGCGCACGCACTTTTTGTGAGGGTGGCATGCGAAATTATGCTGGCTAATTCTCAAAGACTTTAGTATGCTGCCTTGCGCATTATGAATACGTATAATGAGTGCATGTCAACTTCAAAAGATAAGCTTAAAGCCATAACGGATGAACGCGCTTATGAAGGGTGTTCATATGAGGATATTCTTAATCGTGCGTTTTTTCAAACCGATATGATTATGCAAAATATCCAAAGACTTCAGCAATGCCGTGCGCAAATCCCCGGAGGAGTGAATAATGAAAAGTACCGTGATATGGCTATTGAAGAAGCTCATTTGGAATTGCTTGCAGACGTAAACGCGTTTTATGTTGCATTAGTGCAGACATTGGAGTTGAATAAGTAAAATTTCATTAGCTACATTCCATGAAACCACATCTCCCTATTACTCTGTTGATTGCCCTTCTCGTATCCATTAATGTTCATGCTGTCGAAATACCAGACGGCTATGAACATGTCGATCTTTGGACTCCCAGTTACCTAAATGATTACACTTCTAACACCACTACCGATAAATATGCATTTGTTCTTTGGTCTGATGTAAGTATTACTCCAACGACAAATACAACATGGACCTCCTCCACCCCCTTGATAAATGGCGGTAATCTTATCTTTACACAAGCTGAAGATGCAAAACCCTCGCTTAGTTTTAATAATGGCAATTCTCAAGTTTTTAATGGATTTTCATCACTGGTATTTGATACCCTGCCATACTTAAAGATAGATAGTAACAAAACATCATATACTGCGACAGATACAGAAGCCGGCGGTGGGGCAATCAAAGGCGGAAGTCTTGATTTTAATAACAGTACGGCTTATATTACTAATAATTCTTCAAGATCCGATGTAACAGGAGGGGAGTATAGGGTAAAATCATATAGTTATGGCGGTGCGCTTAAGCTGTCTTCGGTGAAAATAGGCGCTGATTCGAGTGTCTCGTTCGAAAATAATATAACCACAGCTTATGCAGATTCTACATATAAGGGGTATAGTGGGTCTTCTTACGACTACCAAGGTACGGGATATGCCTATTCGTATGGTGGGGCTATTTACTCAAGCGGCACACTTGAAATTTGTGATAGCGATATAAGCTTAATTCAAAACGCAGCAAAGGCAGATTATGGATATTCGGCTCGAGAAGGCGAAACGTATGCGTATGGTGGGGCTTTTTACGGTAGTACCATTACTTTGACGAACAGTAATGTAATCTTTGAAAGAAATTACGCTGAGGCTTTAGGCCGCTCTTATTGGAGTAGCGATCCTGCTGGTGAAGCAAAAGGTGGTGCTATTTATGCTACGATATTGAAAATCAATAATAATGTGAGCGTGTCGTTTGTTGGTAACTATGCAAAGGGAACGGACTCGTATACCAGCAATGGAAATGGCGTTGCATATGGAGGCGCTATATATGCTCAGACTCTCGCGATCGAGGGTAATGATAATGTGATTTTTGAAGGAAATTATGAAACCTATGGTTTAGGTAAGTGGACGAGAAATCGCAGTGTTTATGTGGAATCAACGATTACGCTAGCCGCCAAGACAGGTGGTACTATAACTTTTTACGATTCCATTTATGGCGGCTCAAGTGCAAGTTTTAACAATGCTTATGTGGATGCCGCCGGGCAAACACAGCAAGCCCATGGTGACATCATATTCAGTGGTTCTAAGTCAAATATTAACAATATAAACGGCACAATCTCTCTTTATGGTGGCAGTCTGCAGGTTTTAGATGGGGCTCAGCTGAACGGGAGAGGCTTGACTGTCGCAGAGGGGAGTGGCGCAAAATTGGTGCTTAGTGGAGCCGGCATGAACCACAGCGGATACAATTTCACCTTTAACAGTGGAACTGTGATGGAATTGCAGGGAAGCAATACCATCACCGCAAGTAAAGTAACATTCGGGAGCGGCGCTGAGTTGTCGGTAGCGTTGTCTAATTCCAATAAAACAACGGCTGCGCTTACGTTGGGAGGAACGGATTTGGCTACTTCTAAGCTTGCAATTAATTTTGAGCGAGAGGGCGCCTTAACCAGCGGCTCATTCAAAATTATCACTCAATCCAGCAGCAGCGATTTTACGACTTCCTCCGCCTGGACCGCTGCCAATGTTACCGTCACAGTCAATGGAGATGCAAGCCTTGGTTCATTTTCCGATTTGCAGTGGAAAAACGGAACGCTTTACTACAACGTAGGTCGTACCATTTGGAGTAATGCTTCCGGAGACACTTTGTGGAATGGCGATTCTGATAATTGGACGATGAATGGCCGCAGTTATGCATACCTCGATGGTATGGATGTATCGTTTACGGACGTAGGTGCCGGAGAAGTGCAATTGGTTGGCGATATATCACCCTCCAGTATCATTGTGGAAAACAGTACAGGCAATGACTATACCTTTATTGCTGCAGAGGGCGGCGGTAAACTGACGGGAAGCACCGGAATCACAAAAAACGGAACGGGTGCATTGACCCTCACTACAGCCAATGAGCACACGGGAGCTAGCGTGTTGAATGCAGGTCGCCTTAATGTACATGACAGCACGGCATTAGGAAACACCGCCCAAGGCGGTACAGCAACTGTTACCACGAAAACCGGTACTACTCTGGAAATCGGGAATAAGAGCCATGTAGTTTTGGCCGGTACGAATAGTATTGCCGGCAATGTGGAAATTACGGAAGGTTCCACCTTGGAATTACAGAATAGCGGGTATAATGCTGCCAATAGTCATGTGGATGGAAGCTTGAAATTCGTAGGCTCAAGCGCCGGGACGACAAAAGGTGGCATTCTGAGTGGGGCCGGTATGCTGGAGGTTGACAACAGCAGCGTGACCTTCAGCTCGATGCAAGACTATACCGGTGGATTTACTGTTACCGGAGCAGGTGCTTCGTTGAAAATCAAAAGTGGAGATATCACTACCGACAAGACGATTGCTGTAAATGGCGCCGGGGCTACTCTTGATATGAGTTCCGGTAATGTTACCGTGAAAAAGAACGGTGTGCTCAGCATAAGCTCGGACGGTGCTGCCGCAATATTAGCAAGTAATAAATTAGCAATAGCGTATGGCGCCACATTGTCGGTGAAAGGGCTAAGCGGCTCTTCTGCCACATACACGGATGTGGAATCCTTTACCATGCTGGCTGTGTCTGATGGTTATGACCCGACGCTTGCATTTAATACCACTTGCTGCGGCATCATCAGAGATGCTATGCTCTCCCTGGCTCAAGGTAGCACATTGGAAGTAGATAATGGTCACTTAAGCTTAGATGGAGGGGAATTAACACTTGCTGTATTCTCGTACTCTAATCAGAAGATTGAATTGATTCTGAGTCCGAATGCCGGGTACACGGCCAATTCACAAGTGGTGCTGTTCTCTGAAGTTTCTACAGTTGCCTTCCTGTTCGACAATTTGACTGCTACCGATGAGTACGGTATTTTGTACACGCTGAATGCATCAGATTACTTCAGTGGTGATTGGATAAACGATGGAACCATGCTGGTATACGATTCCGCAAATCAAGTCGTTTATTTGGAAAATGTCAATAACGTCACTAGTGGCAACGTCGTGCCCGAACCTGCAACCGCTACGCTGAGCCTGCTGGCGCTGGCAGCCTTAGCGGTGCGACGCAGGCGAAAGTAAAATAACCCTGTAATTCTGATGCAGCATCACCCGTAAGTTTGGACGTGCATAAAACAGCCGTCCAAGGCTTACGGGTGATTTGTTTATTGACGCTTCTAATCAGTCTACGAAACATCAATGATGACGATAAATCGGAAGTTGAAGAGGGGGATTTGTAACATTCATTCACTCGGAGCGAGGGACTTTAGTCCCTCTTATGGATTAACCCCGCACGTATTTGTGGGACTAAAGTCCCACGCTCCGATAGATTTTGTTGCCCTCCAACTTCCGATTTATCGAGTAGTTGCTGTATCAGAATTGATCAAAGAGGAATCTGAGCAAAAATTCACCATATATGGCGAATTTGGGCATTCGGTTTTGTTTGTAGATGCGTTGAAGGTTAATTTTAACCATATATGGTTAAAACGCTCATTTCAAACTCAGGAATCGCTGGCGGATATGGTATCGGAAAACGCGTTGCGCCTTTTGAGAGAGATGAGATTTTTGCAGTTGCAGCAATAGTTCCGGGAGGGAGGTGAGTGCTCTGTTGATTTCTTTTGCTGCGAATTTGGCATTCAGGCCGATGCACTCAGCCCATTCTGTAAAGTGATTCCGCATGTCACCCTTATGGCATTTGCGGCCATCAGCAAATAGGCCTGAGCCCATAGCAAAGGGGGAGTCCGCCACATGCAGGCGCGTATTCAGAATATCATACGCCGGAGCCAATCTCCAAGCTCCGTCATCATGCTCCATCATGGAAAAGTTTTTGGCGTGGGCGTCGCCGTTGCACAGTAAATAGTTTACCAGCACCAGTTTGAAAAAGGTGCGTAAATCCAGCAGGGGAGCCGTGGAGGTTTCCGCGATGATGGCGGCTAATTGCTCGTAACTGCCCTGATATTTTTTGAGGCTATCTCCCTGAACCTCCGTTTCAGAAAGCGAGGCGATATCTTCGACGTGCCGTTTGCAGCCGTCCGGCAATACGTCAAAGCGCTTCGTCAGGTATGCCGGCACTCCGTCACTGAAAAAGCATAGCGTGGCGTGGACCTCAGGAATTTTGAATAGTTTTGCCACCATGCTGAGGCAAAATAACTCATTGGCGGGCATATCGTGATTCAGGGTAAAACGGCTGTCGGCACAGGGTTTCAGAATGTGCGTACTCTGCTCGCCCGGTTCCGCGATGCGCAGGAGGCCATTTTCAAGGCATACTCCCAGTTTTTGTTGAGCACCGGATACGGAGAGCGAGCCGGTGGATGCCGGTAAGTCATCTCCTAATCCTTTAGCCTTGTAACGGTACGGTAAAAGAGGGGAGGCCGCCTTGCCCTCGAACATCCGGGCTCGTTCTGCGGGGGTGTATTCTGAGAAAAGCGGTTTCATGAGTTCGTGATTTCTTGCACGGTTACATCGCCCACGGTATCATACTTAGCTAAATGTACCAGCATGCCGAAGAGGTCATCCTCATCCAACTTGCAGGCTTTGCACGTCAATTTTTTATTTTCACCCTCCGGCAGCATGTTTTGGAAAAAGGGAAAAAGGTGCTCTGCAAAGTAGGGGGCGGGGCGGGGGGAAAGCCGCAGACTGATGGGAAAACAAGGTTTTTGCTCCAAATAGTCCGGCAGATATTGTAACTCGTAACGCCGGCTCCCCGGCTGCGCGTGCTCAACCAGCACCGCGGCAGGTTTGTTTTTGACGTAAACGGTGGCTTTTCTTTCCCTCATGAATCTCAGTATGATGTTTTGTTGGGAGTAACGGTGAGGTGGAGTCCCAAGGCATTGGTGACGGTGAGCAAAACATTGAGGCGCGTGTTGCCCACCCCTCGCTCCAGGCGGCTCAGGGTATTAATGCCAACTCCGGTCAAAGCGGCTAAATCTTCCAAGCTCACGCGTTCTTTCATTCTGCGAGCTTTGATGAGGGCGCCGATTTCTTCTTGTTTCACCATATGTGGTTATATTATGGTGTGAAATGGCGTTTGTCAAGATGCTTTTACCCAAAATAGCTTGTACGTTCGCAAAAAACAATTTGTACGGGGTGTTACGCCATTTTTGGAGGAGCTGAGTTTGAAAAAGCCGGCGCTCAGGCCGCGTTTCCGGCGGAACACAAAAATCCCCCGCTGCGGGGAGGTGCAGCGGGGGATGGAAGGGGATGCGGAGCAGGGGCTTATTTAGCCGGGGCGATGGTGACGGGCACCTTCACCTCGGGCAGACCCTCTGCCTTGATGGTGACGGTGGCGGTGCCGGATTCGCCGCGCTTGCTGCGCACAACGGCCAAGATGCGACCGTTGAAGAACTTCTGGCGGGTGCTCTGCAGGCCGGTCTGGTCAATGGGGTTGCCGTTGCAGAAACCTGCGAGCACGGCAGGACCCTCGATGGAGAACTCCACCTTGCGGCAGTCCGTGGGCACGACGTTGCCGTTGGCATCCGTCAGGGCAAGCTCGATGTGAGCGAGGTCGTGGCCGTCGTTGTCGATGGTGGAGCGGTCCACCACGGGGGTGACGGCGATGGAGTCGCCGGTGGTCACGCGCTTGGCGGTAGCCCAGGGCTTGCCGTCCTTCTTCACCACCACTTCAACGGTGCCGGGTTCATACACCACGTCTTCCCAAGTGAAGCGGAATTGGTTCTTGCTGACGTCGAGGTAGGGGGCTTTGTGGTTCTTGGAGTCGTTACCCTTCTGGCGGAAGGTTTCGCCCTCACCACGGCGGCGTACGCCCTGGCTCTTGCCGTTTACGAAGAGCTCCGCCTCATCACCGGAGGTGAAGACCATGACGGGGGTCTTCTGCCCCTCACGGCCCTGCCAGTTCCAGTGCGGCAGGATGTGAGCCTGCGGGAGGGTGGGGTTCCACTGGCTCTGGTAGAGGTAGTAGATGTCCTTCGGGAAGCCGGCGAGGTCGATGATGCCGAAGTAGGAGGAGCGGCTGGGGGCTTTGTTGCCCATCTGCTCGTACTGCTTCATGATGGCCTCACGCTCGGCGGCGGGGAGGTGTGCGAAGTTGTTCTCGATGGAGGAGTCCTGGTTGTAGGGGGTGGGCTCGCCCAAGTAGTCGAAACCGGTCCACACGTACTCACCGGCAACATCCGGTGCGAGGGTGTGGGCGTGCATCTCGATGTCCGGGCAGTAGCCCCAGTGCGTGGAGGCCACGCCGTAGGCGCTTACCTGGAAGTGCGGGATGTCCGTGTTCTTGTAGTCATAACCACCGCCGACGTTCCAGTAGAGCGGGAAGGCGTAGGTGTCACGCGTGCCGACGCAAGAGCAGGTCTCGGAACCGTAGTAGGGGGTCTCGGGGTGGGTCTTGCGGAAGTCTGCGTAAAGATGCGGCTTGTAGTTGAAGCCGTACACATCCATGGTTTCGGAGAATCCGTTCTTGTAAGCGTGTGCGTTGTTACAGCCCACGGTGTAGGGGCGAGTGGTGTCGTACTTACGCACCTCATCACGCAGACCGGTGGCGATGGCGATGTTCTCCTCATGGCGCTTGGGATCGTTCGGGGCGCTCTGCTCGGGCACCTCATTGCCGCCGCTCCAAGCGATGATGCAGGGGTGGTTGCGGTCGCGCAGCATGAAGTTGCGCACGTCTTGCTGCCACCACTTCTCCCAGTAGATGTGGTAGCCGTTCACCTTCTCATACTTCTGGCGCTTCCAGATGTCGAAGAGCTCATCAATGACGAGGATACCGTGCTTGTCGCACAGGTCGAGCACCTCGGGGGAGGGCGGGTTGTGCGTCATGCGGATGGAGTTGCAGCCCATGGCCTTCAGCTTCTCAATCTTGCGCTCATAACCGCGCTTGTGGAAGGCACCGCCGAGGGCGCCGAGGTCGTGGTGCTCACACACGCCCTGCAGCTTCACGCGCTTGCCGTTCAGGAAGAAGCCTTCCTTCTTCCACTCGATGGTGCGCACGCCGAAGTTCGAGGACTTGCGGTCGATGACCTTGCCGTTCATCAGCACGGTGGTTTCCATGGTGTAGAGCTCGGGGGACTCGCAGCTCCAGAGTTTGGGGTCGGCGAGCTGAATTTCCTGCTCCACCACGCCCTCCGTGCCGGGGGCGAGGGTGATGGTGGCGGGGGAGGCCTGAATGCCTGCCACCTGCTGCTGTACCACGATTTCTGCGCTCTCCGTGCCGGTGTTGGTGACGGTGGTCTGCACCTTAACGGTGGCGGAGTCCTCGCTCACCTTGGGTGTGGTGATGTAGGTGGGCCACTGGGTGAGGTGCACGGGGCCGGTCTTCTCCAGCCACACGTGGCGGTAAATGCCTGCGCCGGGGTACCAGCGGGTGGAGAGCGGCAGGTTGCTGGCCATCACGGCAATCAGGTTCTTTTCGCCTGCCTTCAGGTGCGGGGTCAGGTCCACACGGAACGAGTTGTAACCGTAAGCCCACTCACCGGCGAGCTGACCGTTCACGTACACCTTGGGGTTGGACATCACGCCCTCGAAATCCAAGTAGTAGCGATCCTTGGCGGGGTCGAAATCAGCCGGTACATCGAAGTTCTTGCGGTACCAGCCCCAGCCGTTCCACGGGAGTTTGCCGGTCTCGTTCGGCTCATTGGCAAGGAAGTCGCTCTCAATAGCCCAGTCGTGGGGCAGCTGCACGGGCTTGTAGCCCTCCTCAGAGGCGGTGGGCAGGGCGTGCACATAGGCGCTTTCGCCCTGCTTGACGGGAATGGGCTTGTTGTCTACGCCGGTGAAGATAACCTCGCGGATACTTGCCCACTGCGAGCGGGAGGTGCCGCCCTCTACAGTAATAAGTACGGAGTCAATGGGCTGGGGGTCATCCTGCATCATGATGAAAGCTGCAGCCTGACCGCCTGCGTTGAACTTTTCGGTGAACACCTTGCCGTTCTTGCATTTGACGGTGATGACAACATCAAAGTTGCACACCTTCTCCCAGTAGATGAAAAACAGCTTAACGGGGTCATCGAAACCGGGGCGGATGAGCAGCTTGTGGCCGGCTTTCTGGTCCGGGGCGCACCAGCGGGTGTCCAAGTTGCCATCCACTGCGTTGGACGCGGCGTGACCACCTTGGTGAGAGTTTGCAGCAGCAGCGGAGCCCGCCAAAGCCGGGTCATAACCGCCGAAGTATTTGAATTTCCAATCAAAATCGAAAGACTCACGCTCGCCTGCCGTAGCGGTGGCCAAGCTGAGCGCCATTAGGGGGAATAGGTATTTTGTGCTCATGACTATATAATAGTGCGTGATGGTTTAACCCGTAATCGTTCTATTAAATACCAAAATCGCGGCCACATGACAAGCAAAAAAACACAGCCCTACGCGTGGAGGACCGTGTTGCCTCACCCCGAATGCTGCCTTTTTTTGCTGAAAAACTTTGTCATTACACACTATCGGCTTGCCAAAAAGGGTGATATGTGGCAAAATAGACCAACAGTTTTCTGCAATTTTCAATCCTCAATAATTATGGAAATTACCATTAACAAGACAAGTGATTGCCAGGTAGAGCTTAAGGCTAGCGTACCGGCAGCTGATGTAGCCTCCGTGAAGGATGGCATTATTGCTTCTTATGCCCAGAACGTACGCATCCCCGGCTTCCGCCCGGGTAAGGCTCCCAAGAGCGTGGTCTTGAAGCGTTATGCCGCTGAGGTGAAGGAGGAGTTGGAGAGCCGCCTCAAGGCTCAGCTCCAGGACAAGTGCTTGGATGAGAACCCCGACCTGAAGGTGCTTGACTTCGGCACCCCGCAGGGCGAGTTTGCAGAGGACGGTGCTTACACCCTGACTGCTACTCTTACCATCGTTCCGGACTTCGAGCTGCCGGAGTATATGGGTATTGAGGTGAGCGTTCCCTCCACGGAGGTGACGGATGCTGAGGTGGATGAGACCCTCAACAAGTATGCCGAGACTTCCGCTCGTCACGAGGTGGTAGAGCGCGCTTCCGCCAAGGGTGACGTGGTAGTTGTTGATTTCAAGACGACGGTAGAGGGCAAGCCCACCGCTGAGTACTGCGGCAAGGCCGTAGGCTTCATGGAGGGCCGTGAGGACTACTGGGTAAGCCTGGAGGATGACCGCTTCATCCCCGAGCTGGCTGATGGCTTGGTGGGCGTTTCCGCCGGTGAGAGCAAGGACATCACCGCTACGCTCAAGGAGGACTTCCCCATCTCCGACATCGCCGGTAAGGAGGTTGTGTTCCACTGCACGGTGAAGGCTGTGCGCGAGAAGCAGGTGCCCGCCGTTACGGAGGAGCTCTTCGCTACCGCTCTGCCCGGTAAGTCCATGGAGGAGATTCGTGACATCGTGCGCGAGAACCTCAAGCACAACAAGGAGCGCAGCAATGATGAGGCCAAGGCTGACCAGATCTCCGAGAAGCTGGCTGACCAGCTCACCTTCGCTCTGCCCGCAGAGCTCGTAGAGCGTGAGAATGAGAACACCGTACAGCGCAAGATGTACGCCGCTATCCAGGCCGGTAACTATGATGCCGCTAAGGACATGGACGCCCTGCGCGAGGAGGCTAAGGCTGAGACCGAGCGCAACCTGCGCGTGTACTTCGCCCTGCAGGAGATCGCTCACCGCGAGCACATTTCCGCTACGGATGCCGAGATGCTGGACGCCATCCAGAACATGGCTCGCCAAGCTCGCGAGAACAACCTCAAGAGCTTCATCCGCAAGCTGCAGCGCGAGAACCGCATGACCGGTATCCGCCTCTCCATCATCACCTCCAAGGTGCTTGACCTGTTGGCACGCAATGCCAAGGTTACGGTGGCTGAGTAAAGCCTGCGCACAGTAGCAAACTTACACGCACCCGGTGTTGCCCAGTTGCAGCACCGGGTGCAGTGTATTTTCTAGCAATGAAAATTGACGGTTTGTTTGATCATTGCCGGACTGCCCTATAAATCGGAAGTTGAAGAACAGTTTGCGAGCGATAGCGAGCGGAATTCAGAGCCCCGGAGGGGCGCTATATAATAGCCCGGCGGTGGAGCGGCGAAGCCGCGGAACCCCGGGTAGCGTAAAAAAAGAAAATTGAGCCCGGAGCGACGGAGCGAAGCGACGCAGCGTAGGCCGACATATAATGGCGAGGACCGGCGAGCCACGGCGTAGCAAG
>JAEIGA010016785.1_pt1 | contig 11137 bp, 9 predicted proteins | sample 9270691 | NCBI WGS metagenome assembly JAEIGA01 (sample SAMN17057246, study PRJNA624740) | gut metagenome | biome: biome; isolation source: fecal sample | host: Bos grunniens | place: China: Xizang | collected 2019 | reverse complement strand
TGCACGCCTTATCATCTCTGTTGCTCACCCCAGCGCACAGGAGGCTTTGGATGAGGCAGCGTTCAACCGCTACGGCTCACACCACCACTATATTAAGGGCTACATGTCGAAGTAATACTTTGATACGCACCCTTCTATGTAAAGCCTTCCCACTTGGGAGGGCTTTTTTTAGCCCTTAATATAGTGGTGGTGTAGGACACCACCATTCATATCTACAATCCCTCTAAATCCCCCTTTGATAAGGGGGACTTGGTTCTGTTGTCACTATCAGATTGTAAGGAGTTTAGTGAATATAGTGCTAAACTTTAATTTCCTTAACCTCCTTAAATTCATTATACTCTCTATTTCTTTGCTCAATCAAAAATAATTTTCTAATTTTGTAGTGCAATCCTCGGATTGCAGACATATTTATTAGTGAAAGTGTTTCGCTAATCCTTATAGATAAAATTTGGCGATTTTACAACGAAAGGATAACGAATGCTTACATCACTTGTATTGGTATGCAATGTCGGCACGTTCTGTGCCTACTCCACATACTGTACAGGTGTGGAGTATTGTTTATTTTCGTTGGGGCCACGCCAAATGCCTATCTATAGATAAACGAACATCTCCACACTTTCTTTATTTATAATAATAGCACATTCGGAGTTGGTGGGCAGTGTGAATTGTTATGCTTATGAGTAAAAAATGTATTGACTATTTTGCTCCTAAAATTGGAGTGCATATCATTGAGGTAGAACAAGGCTTTGCTTTAAGCAATCCCGACATCGAATCAATGCCAGAAATTGGCGGTGAAAAAGAAGAAATCGATTGGTAAATCCAAATCCTAAAAAACAGAAAACTATGAAGAAATTGGTAATCTTGGCGACAGCCGTTGCGCTTATTGGCTGTACGCAAAATGATGAGGTTTTGGATAGTAACACCAACACTCCCGAAAGAAAACAAATAGAATTTTACTCCTCTATACCCGAGTGCAACACTCGCTCCTATGTGGAGGATAATAGATATCTGCGTTGGAACGCAGGCGATGAAATATCCGTTTTTGCTGGTAATAGTTACAATAGCCATTGGCTGTTTGCAGGTGAAAATGGCTCAAATAGTGGTAAATTCAATGAAGTAGCTGAGGGTGGTTTAGTTACGGGTACAATGCTTGACCTCACGGCAAACTATGCAATCTATCCATATGACGAGAATATCACAATTAGTGAGACCGGTGTCATTTCGCTCACTTTGCCCGCAGTACAGGAGTACAACCACACTTACGAAAATTCATTTGGAGCAGGTGCAAATACGATGGTAGCGGTAACGAAAAATACTGCGGACAATTTCTTGTCGTTCAAAAACTTGTGTGGTTACCTTAAACTCAAATTATATGGCGATAATGTAACTGTGAAAAGCATTACCGTCAAGGGTAATAATGGCGAGAAGATTGCGGGTAAGGCAACCGTTGCAATGGCATACGACAGCGAGCCTACAATCACGATGGACAACGATGCTACCGACACCATTACCATTGACTGTGGCGAGGGCGTAACATTGAGCAACGACAAAGAAAGCCCCACAACTTTTTGGGTAGTTATTCCCGAAGTTACTTTTGAGGATGGTATTACTATTGAGATTACCAACATCAACGACCAAACTTTTGAGAAAAAGACCACCAATGCAGTGTCTATCGAAAATAACTTGATTCAGCCGATGGCGGCATTGAAATTTACAACAGAGCGTTCTGTGCCAATTATTCCAAACGACGAGATTTGGTACACTGCATCAGAGCGTGTAAGGCCATATTATGAAGACGAATTTGGCGCACGAATAGTTGAATATAAGTGGAATAATAATTATAACCAGTATGTTATTAAATTCAGTAATGATGTAACAAAAGTTGGTATTTATGCTTTTTATATGTGTATTGAACTTGAAAGTATAGTTTTACCGATGAGTGTTACTAAATTGGGTATGTTATCATTTATGGGATGTCGCAATCTAAAAACAATATACTGTCAGGCGACAAGTCCTCCTACAGGCGCAGATAGGATGTTTAAAGAAACTAATTCGAACCTTGTAATATACGTACCTAAGGAGTCTGTAGATAAGTATAAAGCTGCTTCCTATTGGAAAGATTATGCCAGTCGTATTGTTGGCTACGACTTTTAGGTATGCCTTAAAGTACAATATACCAAAAGCTATATGGGCAAGTAGTCCACATTAGGCTTTTAATACATTCCGCAAGCACTTATCTTTAATCGAGGTAGGTGCTTTGCTTTTAATATAGTGGTGTAAACCACCTCCTTTTGTGTTACCTATCCCACAAACCACTTTCTGTGAAGGGAAGCGTATGCCGAGTGCTACCCGTCGACGGCATTTTTTATACATATAGGCGATATATCGTTTTCTGTTTTCACTTTTTTTACATACCTTTGTGTATGTATTAACTAAAACCGAAGGTAAATGAAACGTCAAGACCTCTACTTCGCCCTCGTTATGTTGGCGATATTTGTGCCATTCTTCATCTCTCCAGAGCTATATGCTTGGTATAAGACATTTAATGCGGAGCACGCTATGATTATGGCATTCCTCAAGTTTGCTATACTATCAACGCTCGGCGAGATGCTCGGCTGCCGCATATCTACAGGCAACTATACACATCCTACGTTTGGAGCTATGCCACGTATGGTGGTGTGGGGTCTGCTCGGTATGGCGATATCTATGGCGATGACGGTCTTTGCCGCAGGCATCCCCGCATTTATTACAAATATGGGTGGTGCGAGCCTCGTTGCCGACTTCTATGCCGATGGCATCACGTGGGGCAAGTTTGTCGTAGCTCTCTCAATATCTGTTATGATGAACACCTTCTTTGCGCCCGTCTTTATGACCTTCCATAAGATAACCGATGCTCATATCGCCGAGTGTGGTGGCTCGTTGCGCGCCCTCATCACGCCAATACCTATGCAGCGTCTTATAAAGTCCGTAAATTGGGATGTGCAGTGGGGCTTTATCTTCAAGAAGACCATTCCGCTGTTCTGGTATCCTGCGCACACTATTACATTTATGCTCCCAGGTGAGCTGCGTGTGCTCTTTGCAGCGTTGCTGGGCGTAGCTCTCGGTGTGATACTCGCCATTGGTCTCAAGAAAAAGTAGGGTAGAGCAACTGTATAGGTTTGGCTTATCGTGCTATAAGAAATCATTAAGGAAAATCTATTGCAGAAATAAAAAATAGCTGTATATTTGCACCAGAAAAGAATAAGAAACTAATAAACAAAAAGAATAATAAACACCTTTAAAACTATTAAGATTATGGCAAAGAAATGGATTTGTTCAGTATGCGGTTACATTCACGAGGGACCCGAGGCACCCGAGCAGTGCCCCTTGTGCAAGGTAGGTAAAGATAAGTTCAACGAGATGCAGGAGGAGAGCAAGGCTCTCGAGTTCGTTACAGAGCATAAGATTGGCGATGGTAAGGTTGACCACCCCGAGATTCTTGAGGGCTTGAACAACCACTTTATGGGCGAGTGCACCGAGGTAGGTATGTACTTGGCTATGAGCCGTCAGGCAGATCGCGAGGGCTATCCCGAGATTGCAGAGGCATTCAAGCGTTACGCATTTGAGGAGGCAGAGCACGCATCAAAGTTCGCAGAGTTGCTTGGTGACTGTGTATGGGATACCAAGACTAACCTCGAGAAGCGTATGAACGCCGAGAGTGGTGCTTGCGCAGATAAGATGCGTATTGCAGCTCTTGCAAAGCAGAATAACTTCGATGCTATCCACGACACCGTTCACGAGATGGCAAAGGATGAGGCTCGCCACGGTAAGGGCTTCGAGGGACTCTACAACCGCTACTTCAAGTAATTAGTTAGGATACGAGGTCGATACGACCTTAATACTTGGCGACCCGAGAGGGATGTACGATATGCGTATAACCTCTTCGGGTTGCTTTTTTGTATATACTGTAAGTATAGCCTAACTCTCTAAAACATATCTGTTTTTGTTTTGTTATTTGATAATTTTTCGTAACTTTGTCTATAATTGCGTGAGTGTTGGTATTTTTGACACATTCACACCTTGATTCGATAACCACAAAATATGTGAATAGGAGATTGCGAGGGCTATGCTTGTCCTTGTGTTGTGGCGTATTTTTCGATTGCCCACATATTTTGGTGATGTCAGGGTAGAGATAAATTATTCTAAAGATATGAAAAAAGTTTTAGTATGGTGCTTGTTTGCTGCATTTTGTGTGGCGTGTACCGAGGATGTAGCCTCGCTTAATGAGTTAGACAAGGCGGGTGGCGAGCTTATATATGCCACCATTGAGGAGGATGACACACGTGTTCAGCTCAATGATAAGGTGCAGACGGTGTGGACTGCGGGCGATAGGATAATTCGCTACGGCAGTGATGGCTCTGGTAAACCGACGATGGATCTATGGGAGTTTAACGGTAAGACGGGCGATAGATCGGGTAGTTTTTCCTATTTAGGCTCATACTCTGGCATCGAACCAAGTGTAAAGTATGATAAGTATTACGCTATGTATAACCACTTGACGACCTATGGCTGGCTTAATGATGGTAAGGGCACACCTGTCTTCTATACGCAGCTACCAGCTACGCAGGACTATATGTCGGGCAGCTATGGTCTTACCACAAATACAATGCTTGGCACAAGTGCCGATGGCAAGAACTTCTCGTTTAAGAACGTCTTTGGCTACCTGCGCTTGAGCCTTACAGGTAGTAAGGTCGTTGACAGCATCGAGATTTCAGGCAATGGCGGCGAGGTGCTTGCGGGTATCTATAAGTACCTGTCGGACTTTACCTCGTTGGGTTGGTATAGCAATCAATCGACATCTATTACTATTGAGTGTGACGGTGGTGTGCAGCTCACAAATAAGCCTACCTACTTCTATGTTGTGATGCTTCCGGGTACGTATAATCAGGGTATCTCTATTGCGGTAAACTTTACCGACGAGACAATCTATCCCAAGTCTACATCGAAGAGTGTCACGATTAAGCGCAACACTATCCTGCCAATGGCAAATATTGACACTGGCGGCGAGGTTGAGTGGCAGCGAGTTAAGATATACCACGCAGGCTCTGTTGTCGCAGCACCTATTATGCATGGAGCATCATCGCTGTCGGGCGAGATATATTGGGGTGATGGCTATATGTCGCCATTTGGCGAGTATGACGAGTACACATACACCGATGGCGAGGCTTCGCACGTTATCGAGGTTGTTACACTTGGTGCAACAGCTGTTGAGCTTGAGAGTTGTAGCGGTGTTACCGAGATTGATTTGTCAAACTTTTAATTGAATGGAGCAATGAAAAAGATACTTCTACTTTTAGCGTTTATATCAATTTCGGCACTCGTATATGGCTCGCCCATTGGAGAGCAGCGTGCACGCGAGATTGCTAAAAACTTCTTTATGCAGCATTCAACACGCTCCTCTTCGGCAGATGTTGCCCTCGCGTGGGCTGGCGACGACATCGAGGCGGGTGTGACAGCCACTGACGTTGACCTTGCGATGCTCTATATCTATGAGCGCACCGATGCAAAGGGCTTTGTCGTAGTTGCGGGTGATGATACGGTAGCACCTATCGTCGCATACTCGTTTGAGAATAGTATTGATGTGAATAATATGGCAGTGGCAACACGTTCAATCCTCGCTGCGTGGGGCAAGCAGGTGTCGGCATCACGCCGTGTGGCAAAGCCTGTTACGCGCGCTGGTGACGATGCGATAGGCAGCGTCGTTAAGAAGTATACCACGGCGCAGTGGGGTCAGAATGCTCCCTTTAATGGTGAGGCTCCCGTGTATAGTGGCTCACAGTCTGTGACGGGTTGCGTGGCTACGGCAATGTCAATTCTTGCACGCTACCACCAATACCCCACAAAGGGTGTCGGCACTATACCGTCATATAGCTACAAGCTGAATGGCGTAACAAGGACCATTGCGGCAAACACGCTCGGACGTACATACGACTATGCTAATATGCCGTTAAGCTATAACGAGGGTTATACGTCGGCGCAGGGCACTGCTGTTGCTGCATTGATGTACGATATGGGAACAGCCGTGCAGATGCAGTACACGCCAGTGGAGTCAGGCTCTTTCCATACAGCAATACCGCAGGCATTGAGCACATATTTTGGCTACGACAAGGGTGCGATGAGTGTGTCGCGCGGAGACTATACCAACAAGGAGTGGAATGCGGTGCTTAAGGAGAATCTCGATGAGTATGGTCCCACAATCTTCCGAGGTACGAGCGACGCTGGCGGTCACGCATTTATCGTTGACGGCTATACGTCGAAGTACTATTTCAGCATAAACTTCGGCTGGAATGGCTATGGTAATGGCTATTTCAAGCTCCCAGACATCGAGTTCTATAAGGATCAGGCGGCTATATGCTATGTTAAGCCTGACCCCGCAGGAACATCTGTCTATCGTGGCGATTTGCAGTTGATAGCATTGGGCTCGAATGATGCTAATGGCAACTTTGTGCCGAGCTTCAAGGGCATAATCTCGAGTGCTACGGAGTATAGCAATGGCACAGCCTTTACCTGCAAAATCGGTGGAATATGGAATGCTGGTTATGAGAACTTTACAGGTAAGGTAGCCCTTGTTTTGTGCGATAAGAGCGGTAGTGTCAAGCAGCAGCTGGTGACGTATAATCTTAATCTCGACCCATCGTATTACACGAGTGTGACTGCTGGCGTTACTATAAATACTGCTGTTGCCTATGGTGACCGTCTACGCATATATTATATGGCTGATGGCTTGTCGGAGTGGTCGTGGGCGCGTACGAGCGATGATATGTGCGTGAGCGAGATTGTTATAAAGTCATCGGCTGCCGAGATTGCCGAGAAGCTGAACCTGAAGTACTCAAATGTGACCAAGACGCTTACGCTGGGTGCTCCCATCGCGCTTAACTACACAATCACAAGTGGTATTATGCAGGTGGCATCGGGTAGCATTGAGGCTCACTCATCTGTTGGTGTAGATATGTCGGAGTATGCCGCAGGTAGCTATACCTTGAGCCTCACCTCGGGCGGAGAGAGCTATAATCTTGTGATACGCTTGTAGTTGTTGTAGCTCTTGCGGCGTTAGCGCAACACGCCGCATTGATGAAAACAATAAGCCCTCGAGAACACTCTCGAGGGCTTATTGTTTGTGGTGGATAGGTCGGTTAACTTACAATGCGTCTATCGTAATCGACTTAATCTCATTATTTTCATTGTGGCTGACATAGACGCTGTACTGGCTGCCGTCATCAAATATTCCGTCCACAGCTCGTTTAAGTTTTACAATATCTCGATATTCGTGCTTACTTTGACCATCAACCTTGATGACAACCGTTGCCGCAAGAGCATTTGCAATCCTATTAGCATCAGCGGAACTACCTCCAGTAAGGTATCTCTTTACAAAGCCAGCATCTATCTTCTCCACCTTTTTAGGCTCCTCTTCGGCGGGCTTATCCTCGGTGAGAGTGGGCTTCTCGGGCTTATCGGTAGGCTTAACCACGTTCTCTGTAGGCTTCGGCTGCTCAACAACGGGCTTCGGCTCGATTACAGGCTTGGGCTGCTCTGCGGTCTTTACTAACTCCTCGACGGGTTTAGTCTCCGTGTCGACTGCCTTATCATCTGCTTCAACCTTATTTGTCTCTGCCACGGCTGGCGTTTCAACCTTTGGCTGTGTCGTGGTCTCTATCGCTGCTATCTCGGGCTTAACCTCGGCTTTGTTGTCTGCAAGCATAGTGTATGCCAGAAATCCTAAACCGCCAAGTGCGACCAGTAGCAAAGGAACGATCCACGCAAGCTTATTTCCGCCCTTTGAGCTGTTAGTAACCTTGTAGTCATTAGAGCTGAATGCAGGGTTTGGGGTATTTTTAGGTTGCACCTCCGTCTCTACGGGTGTCACTGGCTGATTAGAGCCTGTTCCACCTGTAACGCTGCTGATGGGCAATGTGCTTGTGCCAATATTAGCCTTTGCGCCACTGTCAGACGACTGCGTGTCAATGACCTCTGTGTCGCTACCTGATGTCTTGGTATCGTTGCTCGGCTTCTCTGTCTCCGTCTCTGTCTCTGTCGCTGGTGGCGTTACGGGAGGTGTTACGGGCGGTGTTACGGGAGTCTCGGTTGGTGGCACATAGTTCCACGTAATCTTTGGGGTCTCGCCAGCGTAGCACTTCGCAGCAAACTCTGCCACCTGACGTGCCGAGGGACGGTTCCACGGCTCAAGTGCCAAGCACGATGTGAAGATGATGGTCATATTCTCCGAGAACTCCTCTGGAAGATCGGGAATCTCGGCACCACGCTTCTGCATACTACCACCCATACCACAGAAGGGCATATCGTCCATAATAAGCTCATAGATGGTGACACCCAACGACCATATATCACTCGCCTTGATAGCCTGATATTGCTTACTGAAACGCTCGGGGCCCATATATGCTATTGAGCCTGTCGAGTTGAGCTGCTGCATAGCACTCCTTCGCAACGAGCTCTTTAGCTGCTTGCTGATACCAAAGTCGGTGATGACATAGCCGCCAGACTTAAGTATAAGGATGTTGTCGGGCTTGATGTCTTGATGTATGATAGGTGGGTCTTGCTCGTGTAGGTATGCCAAACCTGATGCTACGTCGCGGATAAATCGCCATAGCTCCTTCTCGGGCATCTTTCCTGCGCGCTTGCTTGCCGAGCCATCGGGGCAGAAGGGCATAACCAGGTATGGACGACTATCTTGTGAGTTTACACCGAGATAGTTGGCGTGTAGTAGGTTGGTATGGTTGAGGTTAAACGACAACTTAAACTCCTTCTTGAAGTCGTCGAGACCCTGATCATCCATTGATACATATATCTTGACGGCAACCTCAAGATCGGTCTGGCTATCTACAGCCAACCACACCTCACCAAAGCTTCCGCTACCGATAAATCTCTTTAGTTCGTAGCGTTCATCCAATAATTGACCTTCGGAATATCGCATATTAAGTATCTCTATTCTTTGTTATCCGTTGTGTGTATAGTTTATGTTGTTGCACCGTGGTAGCTATTCAGCCACTACCTCCGTAGGTGTGCTCTCCTCGGCTGTGGGCGCTGTTTCGGCAGCGGGCGCACTCTCCTCTTCGGCGGGTGCTACGGGAGTATTCTTGCCGTTGTTTGAGGCTGTGTTTGCTTTAGCGGGCTTTGCCTCTACGGGCTGCTCTGCTGCGGCATCGCTCTCAACTGTACTCTCCTCACCCTCTGCAACCTCCTCGGTCTGTTCTACGCTATTATCGTCGCCGTCAACAGCCTCCTCGGCTTGTTCTGCCGCCTCTGCCTTCTGCATCTTCTCCATAATCCAGCTCTTGCACTCTGCCCACGTCTTCTCTGCTATGGGCTGTAGCTCGGCACGTAGCATATATGCCGCTGCTGACAAAATCAGAAGTATTGCGAGCGTGATAAAGCAACCACGACCCTTGCTACGCTTTTGCTTCTTTTTCTTGGGCTCCAGTGTGGAGTTTATATTGTTGGGCGTCTCCGCCTTCTTATCCTTGTTCTCGTCGCCATCTGCCTTGTTCTCGCTCTCGTCGCTTGTCTCATTAACAGGCTCCACCTCTTTAGGCTCCTCGGCAACAACGCTCGCCACGGTCTCCTTACGCTTTGAGGTGAGACCCTCGGCGTGTGTCTGCATACCGAATGATGTAGCCTCGGGTGCGTGTACTACTTGGAAGAGAGTGAGTGTTACATTGTCGTGACCACCTGCGTTGAGAGCCGCTGTGATAAGGCGGTTCTTGACATCATCAATGCTCTCTGCCTCTTGGCTCATAACCTCCAAAATCTCGGGGTCGTCACATAGTCCACACAGACCGTCACTACATAGCAGGATGATATCTCCTGATGATAGTCTCTGTGACATGTAATCGGGCATTGCCTTCTGCGATGAGTCGCCAAGGCTACGTGTGATGATGTTGCTGTTGGGATGGTCGAATGCCAACTCTGGATCGAGCTTACCCTCATCTACGAGCTGCTGCACGTATGAGTGATCCTTCGAAAGACGCTTAAGACCTACCTGCGGGTTAAACAAGTAGGCACGGCTATCGCCACACCAGCATATATGCACACGGCAGCCAATCACCCAACCCATAACGATTGTGGTGCCCATACCCTCGGTGCTGCTATCCCTCTTGACGCGGTTCTTGATGTTGCGATCAGCCTTCTCGACGACCCTCTTCATATAGTTACATATCTTGTTGTCGTCGTTGATGATAGATGAATAGTCATCCTGTGAGAACATCTCCTGCACAGTCTCAATTGCTATTGCCGATGCTACCTCGCCAGCATTCATACCACCCATACCGTCAGCCACGACAAACAGCGCACCATTCTTCGATAGTGTCAACGTCTGGTCGGGAGTATCGGGCACAAACCACGCACTCTTTGAGTCCAGGTTAGGGCATACAATAAAGTTATCTTCGTTGTTGCTACGTATAAGTCCTACGTTTGTTGCAGCAGTAAGTTTAAAGGTAATATCGGTCATAATGTGTGAAGATGATGTCCTTAAATAAAACAGGGGCGGCGGCTATGCGCCACCCCTCAAATAGTTTAAAACAAGTAGATCAGTGGATTAATACTCCTGACCCTTGTTCTGGTAGATTGTTCTATTGCTCTCGATTACAGTCTCCTTCTTGTAAGCAGCCTCTGTCTGTGTAATCTCGTTGTCAAGTCTACGAATAGCGTTAGTTACAGAGATTGACTTCTGCTTTGCCTCGTTGTTGTAGAACTTAATCATATTAAGACCCTCCTTCACGTTGTACAAGTCGTCAATGTTCTTGCACTTGAGGTACTCCTCGTTAGCGCGTGCTACGAGATAGTTAAGAATCTCAATCTGGTTAGCCTTGCTTGCCTTCTTGAACTGCTTGAATGAAGCATCCAAAGCCAACTGCTCGTAAGGTACGATTACGTCGTTGCGAGACTGTGCATTAGCGTCACCTGCGAAGATGAACAACGCTGCAATAGCGATAGCGATAATTCTTTTCATAGTTGTAAAATGTTAATTGTTAAATTGTTAGTTTCTGTAAATGTTTTACATTAAGGCGTTATCCGCATTACTCCAATACGGGCTTTGTAGCCTTGTTCTTGTTGATGATAGCGTTGAGGTCGGGCTCCTGCTGTG
>JAEIGA010016784.1_pt1 | contig 11137 bp, 3 predicted proteins | sample 9270691 | NCBI WGS metagenome assembly JAEIGA01 (sample SAMN17057246, study PRJNA624740) | gut metagenome | biome: biome; isolation source: fecal sample | host: Bos grunniens | place: China: Xizang | collected 2019 | reverse complement strand
CTAAGATCCGCTTCAACGAGGACTTTAATAATCTTAAGACTACTCTGCCTGCAGGATGGGGACGCTCTATGTCAGCTGCTGCAGAAGTTGTATTCCGTGGAGAAGCAAAACTATCAGAAGCATCAGCTACTGCAACCTATGCTTGGAGAACGAATAACGAGGCTGTATATACATATACTACCTATAATAATGCAACCACTTCTTCTACTACTTCAACAAGTACGCAATACAATTGGTTAATCTCACCAGTTATTGATTTGAGCAAGAATGTAGAAGATAGCTTGTTACTCAGCTTTGATGTAGTGCTCCGCTCACAAGCAGGAGGTATTCCAAATGATAATACCGACCGCGAAGAGGAATTCATGGTAATCGTATCGGAAGACCAAGGTGCTACATGGAGCAAGGCTAATGCTACTATCTGGAGTACAGAAGGAACTGGTCAATATGACTTTGCTGAACTATACACCAATGCAAAATGGCAAACCAAGTACATAGATATGTCTAAGTACGCTGGTAAGTCTGTTAAGATTGCGTTCTATCTCGGTTCTCTATCAACGAATAAGGTAGGTGGTTCGAAGAATATTATCTACTTGGATAATATCCAACTCAATCAATACACTCTTGTGGTGGGCACAGATGCAGTATGCCGCTGGGAGGACTATGCAGGATACGGATTCGATATCGATGCGGACTTGCTGCCTGCAGGTGAGAATACATTCGAGCGTTTCACTCCAGCTGATAAGGATGGCGAAAAGGATGTTATCAACCAATTGACCATCACTGTGGCAGATGAGAGTGTAACTACACTTGAACCAGAGACGCTCTGTGAAGGCGAAACCTATACGCAGTATAACTTCAATATCACAGCTACAGCAGACGGTGTTTATAAGCAGAAACTACAGAATGCAGAAGGATGCGACTCTATCGTAGTACTCAATATCAATGTGAATAAGAAGCAATATGTAGATATAGAGAAGACAATATGTCAGGGTTCATACTATGAATTCAATGGTGAGAAGTATTATACCAATACCAACCAAACGGATACATTAACTTCTGTGGTAACAATGTGTGACTCTATCGTTACCTTACACCTCACTGTTAATGAGATCCTGCGTGGACAGGTTGAGCAGGTTTACCTCTGCCCAGGTATGAGTTATGACTTCACAGACCAACTGACAGGTATCACAGAGGGTGGTCTCTATACAGATACCATTATCAATGCTGCCGGTTGCGACTCTATTGCTACTGTGAACATTGTTAATGTACAAGAGGCATATACATTCATCCGCGCAGCTATCTGTAAAGGCGAGGTATATGACGAAGGTCTCTTCGGAGGATTGCGTACACAGGGTGACTATTCAACACCGAAGGGCGAAATGGGTCTGAAGACCGTTTATGGTTGTGACTCAGTAGTAACACTCCACCTCTTAGTGGCTGAGCCGACAGAGGATATGACTTACATCTTGACGGATACCATAGCTTCAGATGCACTACCTTATGTACTCAATGGACAGGAACACTTGCCTGTTGGTACGGCGGATGGTGTTTATACAATGCAGGTTGACTTGGGTTGCGGTCCTGTAAGACTCGTAGTGACTGTTGGCACTACAGAGGGTATAAGTTCTATCTATGTGAATACACTTGCATTGACACCAAACCCTGCAACTGTAGGAGAACCAATTCAAGTATTAGGAACATTTGATAATCCTATTATTGAGGTTATTTCTGCAACAGGAGCGGTGGCTTACAAGGCGCAAAATGTGGCTAAACCAATTCTGATACCAGGTATGCCAGTGGCAGGTGTATATCTCGTAAGAGTTATAGACGGAGATAAGATCTATCAATCCAAGTTGATGGTTAAGTAATACATCTTTGTTCTATCTAATCCAATTGAGATTGGAATAGAGATTACAAATGATGACCAAGAATAACAAGATGTCACAACAAGTGATGTCTTGTTATTCTTTATAGGGTGTAAAAAATCATATATTTGATATGGGAAGTTTCATATTTGATAAATTATCTACAAAAAAAAGAAATAGATAAAAAACTCTTGCATATATGTAAAAAAAATAGTATCTTTGCACACTAATCAATAACCCTTTATGAAAAGAATTATTTACATCCTTCTTCTTGCCATTGGAATGGCTACCCTCGCTCCAGTTGCAGCTGTCGTAAACGATAGCGCAGTGTCTGCACTCTATGCACAGCAAGATGCAAGAGCAAAAGCAAGAGCTAAAGCGCAAAAAGAGCGTGAAAAAGCAAAAGCGAAGCGAGCAAAAGAGCAGGCTAAAGCAAAGGCTAAAAAGGCCAAAGAGCAGGCAAAAAAGAAAAAAGCACAAGCCAAAGCTAAGGCTAAAAAGGATAAACAGCGTGCTATGGCGCAGCAGCAGAAATCAAAAGCAGCAGCTGCTAAAGCTACCACTACACGCACTGTTTCTACACCTGCTATGACAGCAGCACAGGAGAAGGCTATCTATATGGAGCAAGTGGCAGGAATAGAGAAAGCGAATGCCAAAGCAGAAGCATACAACACCCGCGATATAGCACATCGCCTCGGTTTTTGGGGACAAGTGGGATATAGCAATCTCTTTGCGTCTGGTATAGCCTACGATGAGGCAGCTGGAAAAGGATTCCAAAATATAGATAAGGGATTTGTAGGCGGAGGACTTGGACTGGGATATCAATTGCGCTACAAGCAAATGTTGATGATCATCGGTGCGGAGTTCCAAATGTATAATTCGTATATGGGAATCGCCAACAACGAGAATGGTACGCTTAATCTATCATATGGTATGAATCCTTATGCAGATAAGATGATTTATTCATATCACTTTGCGCCAATGAATGATAAACTCATCGGAGGATTTGTGCAATTGCCTATCCTATTCGGTATGGAATTGAAGAATAGCCCTCTCTTCTGGCAAGCCGGTGTGAAAGTGGGTATGGGATTGCTTGGTAAATCCACTATCGCAGGTACATACTCTACCTCTATTGCTGATAAAGAACTAATTGATGATCTGGAGAATATGTACACCCATACATTAGTAACAGATTATGCTTTGGAGCGCCCGACGACCGATGTTGAGTTTGGTCTCAATGTGGCGGCTACAGCAGAGATAGGTGTTAACCTTGATCAATGGGTGAAATCAGCAGCGAAAATGAGATTGTCACTCTTTGCGGACTATGGTTTCCTCAATGTACTCAAATACGAAAAGGCACAGGGTGCACAAGATATTCCTGCACAAATGCTGGTGGTGAATAATCCATTGGAGTTCCCCACTAATTCAGCCCTCGCTACTACATCCGCAGCTGATGTAAAGGTTAATCCATTCATTGTGGGGGCAAAATTAGCCGTTTGGTTTGATCTGCCTCGAAAGCAGAAAGAAATGCAAGACTTGCCAAAGGCACCAACACCACGCATGGGTGTGCTCCTCTACAACGAGCAAGACCAAGCACCTCTCGGTGGTGTGGCTGTTGAGATTGTTAATCAAGAAACAGGAAAGACTATCAGCAAAAATACCAATCGTAAGGGACTCTTACAAGGACGATTCCCTGCAGGTACATACCGCGTTACGGCTACCAAGAATGGATACTACCCATCTGATACCGTTCTCCAGAGCGTAGAGTTATTTACTTTCGATACACTCAAGTTGGCGCTCAAGCGCATACCAGAACCAATCATCTATACACTTTGTGTGAATGTGTATGATGCAGAAACAAAGGAACCTGTTGAGGCAATGGCGCGTATGACCGCACTCACCGATTCAGTAGTGCTCTATGAGGCGCAAGCTGCAGATGACGGATTTATTGAGACACCTCTTCGCGAGGGTAATTATATTGCCCACATGACAGCACAAGGGTATATGCCTAAGGATGATACTATCCACTTTGTGCAAGACACTACCGATATCTACATGACACGCATCAAGGAGGGTATCAAGGTGAAGATTGAAAACCTCTTCTTCGCTACCAATAAGACCCATATCTTGCCTCAGTCAGAGCAAGCCATGGCAGACCTCGCACAATTCCTCTTGGAGAATGCAGGTGTCACCATCCATATCGTGGGTCACACCGATAATGTGGGTTCTAACTATGACAACCAAATCTTATCAGAGGGTCGTGCTAATGCAGTGCGTGCAGACCTTATTCAGCGCGGTATAGATGCATCACGCATCACGGCAGAGGGTAAGGGCGAAACAGAACCAGTAGCAGATAATGACACCGATGAAGGACGCCAGCTCAACCGCCGCGTAGAGTTTACCATCACAGCTACAGGTGGTAAGGATATTGAGCAAGTCTTCTAATTAAAGAAAAGAATACGATTAATATAGAATGAATAGGATATATAAATACATACTCTTATTATGCGCATGCGTGATGACGACGGTTATTGCGCAAGCGCAAGCACAAGGCATCCCATACGCATGTGGGTTTGAGGAAGATGAAGACTTGTCTAACTGGGTAATGATTCATCGATATTCTGCACATGCACAAGATCAGTGGATGATTGGTTCTGCTGTGCGATGCGAAGGAAAAAGGAGTATGTACATATCAGCTGATGGCACTAATGCAATATATGGTAGTCAGCCAAATATAACAGTATCCTATCTTACATTCAAATTCCCAGATTCCAATAAGCAACAAAACTACGACATCAGTTTCGATTGGAAATGTTCGGGGGATTCGCTCAATTCAAAGCTATATGTAATGGTGTGTCCGGAGCAGTTGCTCCATAATGAGGCAGCCAATAACTATTACGACTTGAATAAGATAGCTTCTTCTGTGTCAGGTATTTTGAATCGTAATGTGGCTGCAGCATGCGAACCACTTGGTGCTTCACGCGCTCCGTTCTTATATAGCAGCAAGGAGTGGCAGAATATATCGCTCTCTAATGAACTGCGTATCAGTTCAGCCAGATCTAAGATTCCATTTGCTATTGTATTTATTTGGGTGAATGGCAATAAGGATCCAAATGTTCGACAGACGGGTATATGTATTGATAATCTTCAAATAGGTGATGCTACTATCAAGAAACCACAAAATGTAATGGTAGAACCAATCTGTGAAGACTCTGCTATGCTCGTATCATGGGAGAGTGGTTTGCAAGAGTTTGAAGTGCAATACCGCAAAGTGGGGTCTAGTACATGGCGTCGTCAAGACGGAATCACGGATGGAATAGATGGTTTTACAAGGAATGGAACTCAATGTTCTTACATACTGCAACGAATATCTGAAGCTACTTATGACATCCGAGTACTTGGTGTGGCTGGAGATCTTAGGTCAAACTACTCGTATAAGAACCAAGTGCTTGTTTATTGTCCCGAGAATCACTGTGTGGACTACCTTAATCTAAGGGGACCGAATGTAGTATGCTCCTATGGATACCACCCTAATACAACACAAGCAGAACATAAGTCAGAAGATCCATATACGAATATAGGCGTGATCGACTTTGGACCTGATTCAGAAGAGAGTCGCCATACAATTCATGTGGACCCAACTGAGACGGATCCGCGTACAGATGATGAGTTGAATACCGTTCCCAACGGAGCATTAGCATCGGTGCGATTGGGAAACTGGGACCAAACAGGAGAAGCAGAAGCGATTACATATAATATTACGGTAGATGCTGAGAATCAGGGTATTTTGATTGTGAAATATGCTACTGTAGTAGAGTATAGTGGACATGAGCGTAGTGGCGAGCCTTTCTTTCGTTTGGAAGTATTGGATGAGTATGGGCAGTTAATAGACCAGTCATGTGGTCATGCCGATTATGCATATTCAGATGCAGTTGAAAGTGGTGATCTGAATGGATGGCATATATCTAAATCAAACACAAATATAGCTTGGAAAGAATGGACAACTGTCGGCGTGAATTTACAACCATACGCAGGACAAAATATTAAAGTGCGACTCACAACATCCGATTGTTATCAATCAGCCCACTTCGGTTATGCGTATTTTACAATTGATTGCGCGAGTGCAAAACTTGAAACAGAGAATTGCGGTAATGATGCTAAGATAGAGTGTCATGCTCCTGAAGGATTTACTTATAAGTGGTTTAACGAAGCTGGAGAAGTAGTGGGAACAGAACGCGAACTAATTGTGGATCCAGGGCGTCAAGAGTATACATGTCGAGTAAGTTTCATAGAGGATGAGAACTGCTGGTTTGAGGTGAAAACATTATCAGCACCGCGTTTCCCGGTGCCGGAGTATGTTGTGACACCAATTTACGAGGAATGTCTTAGTAAGTTGAAGTTTAAAAATACTTCACATGTTATGACTAAGTATGATGGAGAGGAAAATCATACAAATGAGTCAACAGAAGACGGACATTGGTACTTCCGTAGATTGTCGGATAATACAATAACTGAGTCATATAACTGGAATCCAGTATATACCTGTCCAGATGGAGGAGACTCGATTGAAGTGACCTATATAACATATATCGGTATTGATAATGCTTGCGATAGTAGCCGCGTGGATACAATAGTAGTGCCGAATATTATACCACAGCATACGGAATTCCATATGGTTACATGTCCTGAAGAACCAGTATACTTTGGAAACGAATGGTTTAATACGGATACAACTTTCGTAGGACTATATCCAAACTTTGCAGGTTGTGACTCAACATCAACGCTTCACCTCAAGGTATATCCTACCATTGAGGATACTTATCGTCATGATTCTATATGCTCAGATAGTAGTATCCTAATCAATGGTGTGCGCTATAGAGAACCAATGGATAATCAGCTTATTATGCTCCAAACAGTAAATGGTTGCGATAGTGCCCTCTATATGACACTCACAGTCAATAAACTCATCAAGACAGAGATGTTAGATGATCAATACACTTGTGCAGATGATGAGGAACTCTTTATATACTTTAATATATTAGAAGGTGTATACGATAGCATCGCTATTGATTTCTCTACTCCACTATTGCGTGATACGGTTATCTATGAGCCAAACCTCAGCACGATTGCCATCCCACTGCCAGCGGATGTACTGCCAGGTTACTACACGGCTACACTATCCTTCTATCAGTTCTGCTGCGGCGTACATACAGAGCAATATGCAATTACTATCCGCTACCGCAGTTCTATCGTAGAGCAGAAATGGAATGATGTGCTTACACTGCTATCGCCTAATTACAATGGTGGATTTACATTCACAGCCTTCCAATGGTATAAAGATGGCGTGGCTATTCCAGGTGAGACGCACTCATATCTCTATCAACCATTGGATATGAATGCTACCTATTATGTAGAGTTGACCAGACCAGATGGTGTGATAATCACCACTTGTCCTATCCAACCTACACTCCATATAGATAAGACAGAATTCCCAACCATCGTGCCTGCAGGACAGCAAATTCCTATTCGTACCCCACAACCTGTTACAGTATGGCTCTATACCATCACAGGACAATTATATAGTACGCACACGCTCCCACAAGGGCAAGTGGCAATGCCTGCTCCTACTCAGCCAGGCGTCTATGTGCTAAAGGTTGTAGATAATAATGGAGAGACAATCGCAAAACAGATAATCGTAGAATAATAATATCCAATCATATGAAGCGAATACTTACTATCAGTCTATGGGCACTTATCGTGATGGCTATGCCTATTCATGCAGCCCAGAGTTATGTATGTGATTTTGAGAATGAGGCAGATCGTAATAGATGGGTGCTCAACAAAACGGCTAACCAGAACATTTATAATCAATTGAAGAATAAATGGTTTATTGGTCAACCGGGTAATAATGGTAAAGAAGGTGCTCATGGACTCTATGTCTCGGATGATGAGGGTGTAAGTGCACATTATTCTAATGTACCTTGTTGGATAACAGCATATGATACCATTACACTTGAACATCTTTCTACACCAGATGATTATATCATTACCTTTGACTATTGCGGTATGGGTAATGTGGCTAGTGAGCAAGATGGTATTTATTTGATGTGGATACCAGTGGAGGATAATATACCTGCAAACTGCGTTTCTGATTTTAAATCTATTCCTTCTGCATATGAAAATTATATTATCCAACTGCAACCTAATAGAAATATTGATTATTTAGGAGGCACCCAGACATGGAAAACATATGTGGGTACTATTCCCAATAAAAAATGTGATGGTAAACCGCATTTATTGGTTTTTGTATGGGCTAACACGATTGAAACGCCACAGCAGCAGGGAGGAATGATAGATAATATTGCCATCTTAGATACTCGTCCATGTGATGAACCAACAGATGTCGAATTAATGATTCAAGGCACCACCTCTCATCTATCTTGGGTGGGAACAACAACCGAATATGAAGTAAGTGCATATTCGTATGAAACAGACCAATGGTTCGGTCCTAAAACAGTTGTAGGAACAACAACAAGTTTCGCAAACCTGCCTATAGGTCAAACCGATTTCATTGTGCGTGCGAAATGTGCTGATGACTTATATAGTCTTAAGACAACCATATCTAAGTTGGTATATTATCCAGATCAGATGTGTGTGGACTACCTCAATCTGGATAATGCTACTTGCTATGTCAATAATACAGCACCAAAAAATACACTCACTTTCTCGGATTTCCAAAAGGTTACTCCTTTGGACGAAGGACCAGCGCGAATGGAGAGCCGCCATACTATCCATTTCGATAAGAATGAAACGGAACCACGCACGGGCGGTTTAGCGAAAACTATACCCGACGGAGAATTGGCATCCATTCGCTTGGGTAACTGGAATAGTCACAATGAAGCAGAGCTTATTGAGTTCTCGTTTGAGGTGGATACACTGGATTATCCTGTGCTCTTGCTCAAGTATATGCCAATATTGGAAGCGCCAGGTCACGAAGACCACGAAAATCCTCGCTTCAAATTAGATATGCTCATCAATGGCAAAACCATTGGTACATGCGGACAAGCGGACTTTAACTGTAATGATGTGTACGATAAGAGCACAAAAACCCTTCTACCCGGTGCAGAAGAACAAGGATGGCATATCACACCAGCTGCAGTGGCACACCTTCAAATGGATGCCGTTTGGAAGGATTGGACCACAGTGGGTGTTAACCTCAAAAACCCATTCTATCATGGCAAGAAACTAACCGTTCGACTCACCACCCACGATTGTACACAGGGTGCACACTGTGGATATGCATACTTCACACTTGGTTGTTCTGATGGTAAACTCAAAGGTATGAAGTGTGGTGCTATCAACCCTGTCTTTGAAGCACCAGATGGATTTAACTATCGCTGGATGTATGCTTCTTCTGAGCAATATCGCGCAGCAGATGGTTCTATACCAGAGCAGTATGTCTTAAGCCGTGATAAAATATACGAGGCAGGTATGCAAGACGATAGTATCTATGTGGTGGATTGTATCTTCGTGCAAGATAGCACATGCTTCTTCTCGCTCTACGCTTCTACACTTGCCACCAATCCTGTTGCGGTTATGAGTGAACCACAGATACAGAAAAACTGTCAAGAGGATAAATATACCATCACATTCGATGCTTCTAAATCATGGGTACAAGAGATTGACCATGTCATCAACGATACCTTGGTGAGCCAGATTTATAAGATTGACCGCTATGAATGGAATATAGAAGGATTGCCAGGCGGATGGTCTGACCAACCAGTAGCTACTTTTGATTTCCCACGCGAAGGCGGAGATTACTTGGTGAGCCTACGCACTACATGTGGTACTTGTGATTCTGTAGTGTATTACCAGCTCCATCTCGATTCTGTAGGGCCAACAAGAGATACCACTACTGTTGTGCTCTGCGACCCTATCAAGAAAGCTGGATATACATGGAGCGAGCGCCCTGATACCGTTTATTATGAGTACGGATTGGATTCTATCATCTTGTATAGTCCTACCACTTCATGCGATAGTATCAAGTACCTGAATTTGGTAGAACCAGTACGCATCTATGTGGATACCATGGTATTACCAGAGCAATTGCCATTCCTTTATAGAGGACGCCAATATACACAAACAATGGTGGATACCATCCCTATTTCAGAGGATAATTGTGATACTACATGGATATTCAATTTTGAGGTATATGAGTCACTCATCGTTTCCATGCCAAATATGTCGTATGTCCTTTGTGAGGGCGATAGCGTCATGTCTCTCGTGTACGATATCACGCGTGGTCGTAGTTTACGCTATTCATATGCTTTCAAGGATGGCAATCTGCCTTCAGTGGAAAAGGAACCTGAACTGCAAACCAAAGGGCATTATGAGATTCCTATCACCCTCGGCACGCTATATCCAAATGTGTATGAAGGACAATTGCTATTGGAAGACTCATTCCCTAAATGGAATATCACTATCCCATTCACGCTCACTGTGCAGTATGCTTCGGATGTGATAGCACAGCGCTGGAATGATGTGCTCGCAATACGCAATGCAGAATACAATGGAGGATATGAGTTCGACTCTGTACAATGGTATCTCAATGGTGCACCTATTGTAGGAGCAATGTCTTTTAATTACTATACTGGTGGTGAGAATCTTCAGTTTGGTGCCGAATATAGTGCCTTGCTCACTCGCGAAGATGGCGTGAAATTATTCACATGCCCGTTCGTACCACAGCAAGTGGCAATCGATCCGGAGCCAAACTTGACCACGCAGATTGTCACTCCATCGGCTCAGATGCCAGTCAAAGGCACAGGTACTGCCTATTGGTATGATATGCTTGGACGCATGTTTAAGGTGGAGAGTTATAATAATACATCTATCACAGCACCAAGCCAAAGAGGATATTATCTCCTCATACTCCAATCATCTGATGCACTGGGCACCACAGAATGGAATACGCGCAGTCGTGTGATGGTGCAATAATATACCTATATAAAGCTGAATATAATATATAACAACAATATGTTCTTACACATTTTATCTTTTGTAGGTGCCTTGGGAATCTTCTTGTATGGAATGAAGATTATGTCTGAGGGACTTGAAAAAACAGCCGGCGATCGCCTCCGCGGTGTGTTGGCGAGCATGACATCCAATCGTTTTGCTGGTGTAATAACCGGTATGGGTGTGACTGCTGTCATTCAATCTTCTTCTGCTACCACCGTCATGATTGTCTCCTTTGTGAATGCAGGGTTGATGACTTT
>JAEIGA010016783.1_pt1 | contig 11137 bp, 10 predicted proteins | sample 9270691 | NCBI WGS metagenome assembly JAEIGA01 (sample SAMN17057246, study PRJNA624740) | gut metagenome | biome: biome; isolation source: fecal sample | host: Bos grunniens | place: China: Xizang | collected 2019 | reverse complement strand
AGTGGTATATGCATTCCAGGACCAGGACAACACTCAGATGCATTTGTATATGCCTACCAGTTCATTCGAGAAGTTCTTTGCGAACGCATCAGTGCACATGATGTTGAGTAATGGTCAGTTGAATGAAAACGACACCGAGGCTATTGCAAATGAATACAAGAAAATCGCTGATGCTATTGAGTCAATCAACCTAAGCATTGTAATGACAAAGGCAAAGTAATCTTACAGATAAAATAACAACACAATCAGGGGATGTACCTTTTTGGGTGCATCCTCTGTTTATTTTATAGAACTTCAGTTGAAAAACTGAGCTCCTTTTTTGTATATACCATCAAACCTTATCGTTCTGCTTGGGCTGTTGGCACAGCGAATGTTACTCGCTGTAATATTGCTCCAATCACACCTGTACTTCTATGTGGTGGGTAAGAAATAAGATTTCTATAAATGTAAAGTATAATAAAAAAGGACAATGTCACAGCGACATTGTCCTTTTTATTGTTATCTGTTATCTTCTTATTAGAAGAAACGGTATAGCTTGTTTTCTATAGGGTAAACCTGCTGCAATGACATTTGGTAGAGTTGCTCTACGATGCCTGCATAGCTGTACTGACCACCGTTTGAAAGGATATATTCTTTCTCGTTAGCAGCATTGAATGAACCGTTCTTGTTGCTCTTAGAAAGAACTTTTACCACATACATAGCATTCTGACCCTTGACTGGAGTACTGATTTCACCTTCATTGAGCTGTGCTGCTACTGCACTGATTACTGGCTCATCAGCATTCAATGAAGAGATGTATGTATCTTTCTTGTATTCAACCATATTTACTGTTGCAACATTTGCATTGCTGTTAGCCTTGATCTCGTCATAGCTCTTGCCTGCCAACTCTGCTGCAATGTATGCTGCTTTCTTGTCGGTTGTCAACTGGTTCTTTATGAGGTCGCTGACCTTTGTGCCAAAGTTGTTCACCTCTTTGTCAAGTGAAACATAACCCTTAGGGTGTACGTTTGTTACTACAGCAAATACGAGGTTCTCAGAATTGCACTCTTCAATAGCTGAAAAATCACCGACTTTTCTATCTTCGTTGAGAATCCATTTTACAAGACTGCCAGTCTGTGGTACGTTGCCGATGTTTCTTGTTGAAGCGTTTACATCGTTCAATTTCTGTACACGGTAGCCGTTCTCCATCGCTTTAGATTCAATTTCTTCAACATTGTTGCATGATGCAATGAATTGACTGAACTTATTGTATGCCTTGTCGTATGTATCGCTACTGAATTCAATACTTCTTTTAATGATTACTGTGCTGTAAACATTAGCCTTACCCTTCTTGCTGATAACCTGATAAATCAACTTGCCGGGGATTGTCTTGAAGTTTGATGTAGCATATACACCTGTACGTGCATTGTAAATCTCTTTCTGCATCTCTACATTGTCAATAAGACCTGCAGTGTAGAACTCTTTTGAGGTAATCCACAATGAATCAATATTAGGATAGTTCTCTGCTACTTTCTTGAAATCGGCCTTGTTCTTAAGCTCGTTCATCAAACTGTCTGTTGTTGCAGCAATCTCTTCTAGTGATTGGCTGTTTACAACAATTGCACGAATAAGCATTGAGTCTGGTGCAACAGCTGTGCTTGTAGTCATGAAGATGTTGTATGAATTGTCCGATGGATTGAGGTAAGGACCTACAACTTCATTTACTTTTGCATTCTCAATACGAATCTGTACATCCTCGCTGAATGCTTCTTTTGTCCACAACAAGTCGTTGTAGTTGTACTCGTTTCTTGCAAGACGTGAAATACGCTCGAACTCGGTGTTACCGGTTTTCAGTGTGTCTGCAACTTCATTCATCTGAGCCAATAGCTCGTTTTTGTCACCTTCGCTTGGTGTTACCTTTACTGTGATATACTTGATGTCACGGCTGTCATATGCCTGCTCGTATAGGTATTCCTTGTTTTCCTTATAATAGTTGTTGATATCCTTGTCGCTTACAGCTACCAAAGAATCTGCAACATTACTATAAGGAAATGAAACAACTTCTACATTGTTTGTATAGTTGTTTAGTTCAAAGTTCTTCTGTGCGAGTACAGGATTTGCGATTGTTGCAGTCTCAAGAAGTTTTACCTGTTTCTTTAGGAGTGCTTCAAGAACAACTCTTTTCTTCATGTACTCCCAACAGTTGTAGAGTGCTGCAAGGTTTGCATCATATTGTTCTGTTTCCATCATCTGGTTGTATGATGTAATTACAGAATTCAAATCATCTGTACTGAAACCGTTTTGGGTTCTGAATGGATGATAAACGCTGTTCAGGTATTGGCTGCTGTTGTTGTTGAGAATATCCATGATTTCCTCATTTGTAACAGTGATACCAAGCTCTTTTGCTTGTTTCTGTGCAACAGCTGATTGCACGAATACACTCCAAGCCTCTTCTTTGATCAATGTCATTTCTTCTTCTCCGAAAGATGCATTTCTCTGTTCCTCGGTGAGTCTTGGATCTGCAAGTCTGAACATTTTCTGTGCATTTTCGCACTCGTTGTAAATTGTCTGAAAGTCTTCTGCTAAGAGACTTTCGTCATTGATTGTACCAACCGATGCTTCCATTGAATCGGTTTGGAATAGTCTCCATGCATCACCTGCAATGAATGCAAACAATGCAAGACCCACGAAGATTACAAGTAGTGGGCCCATGTTGCGTAACTTTTGTAGTGTAGCCATAAATTAAATATTTTTTTTGTTTGTATTTTTTATGCATTAAACTTCACAAAGTTAGTAAAATGGTTTGAAAATATGTAATGTTTGGCTGAAAAAGTTGTACAAAAAAATAGGCAAAAAACGTATTCTGCCCGTTTTTTTGCCTATTTTTTATCAATATTATGATTTGTATATTTTCGGTAAAGAATCTGCTTGTATTTTATTTCTTTTCGCCAACTCCTTTGCCTATGACTGTAAGTTTTACAAGTTCTATTTTTGTACTGCGTTGTTTTATCGTTTTTATCCTGAATTGGCCGATATTTATTGGTTCATTTAGTTGTGGAAATCTTTGGTGATGTGTAAGAATAAAACCACCTAATGTCTGATATTCGTCTGACTCTGGTATGTCCAGGTCGAACATTTCGTTTATGCGTTCAATTTCAAGGCGTCCCGACAAGAGGTACTCTTTATTACCAAGTGATTTGGCAACAAGGTTCTGGTTGTCATGCTCGTCCTCTATTTCTCCAATAATCTCTTCTACGAGGTCTTCAAGTGAAATTATTCCAGATGTTCCACCGAATTCATCTATGACAACAGCAAGTGATTTCTTTTGCTGCATCAATCTCTTCATCAGCTTTTGTGCTGATAGCGTTTCGGGTACGAATGGCATTTTGCATATCTTCTGTTGCCACTTGTTACCCATACGGAACAGTTCTGAAGAGTGTATGTAACCTATTATGTTATCTATGTTGTCTTTGAATACAACAATTTTGGAATGTCCCGATTCTATAAATGCTGATTTCAGTTCTTCCAATGGAGTATTTACCTCTACTGCCTCAATTTCTGTACGCGGGACAAAACAGTCTCTAACCTTTATATTTGAAAAATCGAGTGCATTTTGGAAAATAAGAACATCATTATCAATCTCTTGTTCTTCATCGGCATTCTCAATAGATGTTTGTATAAGGTTATTGAGTTCTGTCTTTGAAAATGTGGTGTCGCGTGTCTCGTCTTTTATCTTTATATTGAACAGACGTAGCAGTATGTAAGAACAGAATGTGGTAAAACGTGATAGTGGATATAGAAGAATGTATATAGGGTATAAGAATACTGCAAATTGTTTGAGTGAACGGTTGGGGTTTATTCTAAAAAGAGCCTTTGGAATAAACTCTCCAGTGAAGATTATAATGACCGTTGAGATTATTGTCTCAAGTAGCAGAGCATTGGCATGACTGAATCCGGCCAGCAATGTGGCATTCAACAACTTTGCCATTAAAATACCGTATATTACAAGTACAATATTGTTTCCAACAAGCAGGCTGGAAATGAAATTGTTACTGTTGGCATAGTATTTGTTTATAACCTGCGATGTTGTTGAACGTTCATTACGGTCTATTTCCAACAATAGCTTGTTAGATGATACAAATGCTATTTCCATACCCGAAAATAGGGCTGAAAAAAGTATTACTACGATAAGTTGCAGAACTGTTGTTGTCATTTCTTATTCTTCTACGGCATATATGCCTTTAGTGTTCTTAATTTCCCAAACCGACAGGTTCTGGTTTGCCGAGAAACCAACTCCTTCGGTTATCTGGTCGGTCTGTTCTATTTTAATGTATGAATCAGAATATAAACGTTCCTTTTCTTGGTCCCAATACATGAGGTTCGTGTAGAATTTCTCATCTTTGGGATTTCTGATATTTACATTACCGGTCAGTTTCCACAATTTTTTTTCGTTGTAATAATAAGCTGTATCACATTTGACTGTGGCTTCGATGTTCATCTCCTTGTCATATTTTTCAAGGTAAACTCCTTTTTCAAAAGCCCAATATTGTGGGTTGCGACGGTCAAAAATTTTCCATTCGTCAGCTTCTACTTTATAGCTGATACGTCCTGAGTCACTGATTATGGTACTGACGTTGTATGTGCTCATGACGGCTAATGAATCGCGATGTTCGGTTACGATAGTACCATTTTTTGATTTTTCGCTGCATGAGGCATGAAAAATGAGTACAACAATCATCATAACGACAATTGTTGTACCATTTAATATATAGGATATTTTATCTGATCTTAGTATTCTCATTGATCCAACCGCCTACAGTGATAGCTTTACCTGAACTGTGTCCTCTCATAAACAATTCTTCAGCTTTTGGATAGTATTTTTTGTATGTAGCGATATATTTGTCTGCCTCTTTCTTAACAGATGGGTCAACGGCTTTTGCACGTTCAAGACGATCTACGCAAACGTAATATGTACATGCATTGAGTGTCTCGTCATCACACCAATTAGGATTAGCGGCATAACACTGTGCTATAAGAATGTGAGGAAGACCGAATTTTGAGTTGAGTGAAAGAGCCTGCTGAGCATAGCTGCGGGCTTTGCTGTACTTGTTCAAACTGTAATAAACAGCACCAACTTTGTGGCAAAGTTCTGCTTTTGTGGTAACACTGGTCTCGAGCTCAATAGCCTGATCGAACAATTCCATGGCTTTGTCAATTTCACCTCTCTTGAAGTAACGATAACCGCAACCCATTGCAGCTTTTGAAGTAGGCTCTATTGCAAGAGCATATTCCGATGCTGTCAAATATGCATCGTTATCGGTACACTTCAACATACTCATCACTGAGATAACCTTGTTCAGGTATTCAATGTTGTCTTTGTTTGCTTCGATGTTTTCTGCGTAAATTTTGTCAAGGTCCTCGCATGTAGCAGCACCACTGTTGATGAAGTATGCATCAATATTACTCTTTGATATACGTGATGCGTCAATCATCTTGCTGTACTTTGTTGCATTGATGCTATCTCTTGGATCACCGTTCTCTTGGTAACGCAAGTTGCATGCCTCGATATTGTCATGGTACTTGTCAAGTACTTCAACGATATAAACAGAAGCATTCAGGTAATCCTCAATGAGCTGATCACTATGGCTCTTGTCAGCTTTATATTTCATAGCAGAATACTTCATGAAACGCTCTGTAACTGTATATTCAGATTGTCCCTGCTCCAATTCTACAGACTTTGCAAGCATTGCATAAACAGAATCTACAGGTGTGTTTGGCAAGTGCTGGATGTATGCCATTGCTTTACGGCCGATAAGTTGGCCTAAAGACAATTTTGTCTTTGTTATTTCCTGTAGTTTGTCAATGTACTTGATTTGTTGATCGTAAACAAGTATGAGTTCTTTCTTGTACTCTTCTTTTTTTGCAGGATCGGTTTCGCTTTTGATAAGCTCTGTTAAAATTTTGATACCATTGGTATATGTATCAACACGTGCAACGGGGAACTCTGTGAATACATATTTCCATTCTGGATATGCAGTCTTATAGTCCTTGTTCTTTACATTGATACTTGAAATGCTTATGGCTTGAAGGCATTTTACACTGTCTTCTCCCTGACCAAAGCGAAACTCATTTGTAACTCCGTTCTGTGCATTGATACCTGTAGCTACAAGTACCATGATAATTAATAATAACTTCTTCATCTTTATTTTCTCCAATACGTTTTATTTTGTTTATCTAACCTTCATTTTTGTAAACCATGTTTCATTGAATGTTATTCCAACATTCAGTCTTATATAGTTTTCTGAAATCATACCCATGCCGTTTGGTCTTAAATGTGTATATTCTCCCGAAATATGTAGAGCTGCATGGCTATATTTGTTGTTTCTGTTCATAAAAGGCATTGAGATACCGGCACTGATTCCATATTCATAACATCCGGCACCATCAATTATTGTTGTATATGGTTGTGCATAATGTACACCACCACGATAACTGATCATCTTGAATATGTTGTTTGAAATTTCAATCGGTGTATATTCTATACCCACAGATATTTTTGAACGATTTATTCCTTTTCCTTCTCCATCTATAAATGTTGAGGATTTCCACTCTTCGTATGTGTAATCGGCTCCGAATTTCCATTGGTCGTTGTAGTTGTAAACAAAACCACCACCGTATGTATTCGGTAAATAGAAACCATTATGGATGTTTTTGGTGGAATCTGCCGACTCTGTAATTTCTCTTATTGTAGATTTTGCAGCAAGGTTATGCCCGAGTGAATATGTTCCTCCAAGTGTTATACTGTTTTTCTTACCGAAATTTATTCTGTATTGCAAACCGAAGTCAACCTTGTAGTTTCTGACTGAAACATTATAGATTCTTGTAACATCAGTTGAGTTTGTAAAATCGTAAGCAATGGTGTGGTCTATGTCTCCATAAAGGTAAGCACCGGTTGCACCAATTGACAAGTTGGTTAGAACGGGAATATTCAATAACGCAAAGGGTTGCCAACCTATACCTACATATGGTTGGTAAAGACCACCACTTCCGGTATAAGTATCAGTGTGTGCATGGCTTTCAGTTGCATTCACAGATTGTGAGAAAGAGTATCCTACGTTAGAGTAGGGGAGAAAACCGATTGACATTCCCAAACCTTTGCAGAGTCTGAACTGCATTGCTACATAGTCAAAGCTGGCATTGTTGGCAAAAACTCGTTTTTTACCCTCTTTGAAATTTGTATTCTGCAATGAAAAACCGGCTTCAAAAAGCATTGTCAAAGTATCGGCTTGTGAAAAAGATGCAGGGTTTAGTATGTTGATGTATTCGTTGCTTCTTAAACCATATCCTAAACCACCCATCTGACGATTGATTCCAAGGCTCTGATTAGACAAGATGCCTAAACCATATCGCGAATAAGGTGAATTGATGCCATTACCAGCTTTCGCTCCAGTAAAGGCAATAATAGTTAATAGAAGTATTAAAAAAACTCTCTTATATGTTGTCATATTCATTTAAAATTCTGTTGAGTCCTTTAGCTACAAGAAATTTGTCTGCAAAGATGCGACTTTTTATGTAATTTTTCAACGAAATTTCGTCTCCTCCGGTTAAAAAAACATAAACATCGCCAAATCTTTGTGAAATTTCATTTATAAAGCCATCTATTTCATAACAAATTCCTCTAATTACACCACTTCGAATAGCAGTTTCAGTTTCTTTGCCAAATAAAGGGGTCTCTCCCTCTTTTACAATCATCGGCAGACGGCCTGTGTATTCGTGCAAGGCACGTAATCTCATTCTTATTCCGGGTGCTATGTTACCACCTCGATATGTGCCGTTTTTTTCTACAAAATCAATGGTTATGGCACTGCCGGCATCAATAATCAAAAGATTACATTCCTGTTTTTCATTCCAGGCTCCTACTGCTGCAGCTAATCTGTCGCTGCCCAGAGTTTCTGGCGTGTTGTAGTCTATTTTTAGCGGGGTTTTGACGCTGCTGTCAAACCAGATAACAGGGCAGGTGAGAGTATTAAAAGCAATCTTCTGTTCATCGGATAGGTTAATGACCGAAGAGACAATGGCTCTTTCAATATCGTAAGCATCGTTCCACTCTTTTATGAGAGTGTGAAACTCTTCTATTCTTCTTGTGTGCAAGACAAGACGGTTGTCCTGAAACAAAAAGAATTTAGCACTGTTGTTTCCGATGTCTGCTATGAGGTTCATAATTACGCCAAAAAAAGCTTTTTGCAAATCGGTTGCAAAGATACTGCAAAATATTCATAAAACAGAGCGTTGATGGGTAAAATGTACCTTCTATATGCAAATTTCTATTTACAAAAAGCGTTTTAGGGTACTTCCCTTTCAATTCTTTGTTGTACATTTGCAAAGAATTGAATTTTTACAACAATGGCGATAAAACGTTTCGTAATTTTTGTGGTATCTCTTTTTGCTTCGGTAACAATAATTGCTGGCAATGCAAATATCAGTGTGTTGACCTGCTCACCGGGTGATGAGATATATTCTTTGTTTGGACATACCGGTTTGCGTTACAAAAATGATGACAAAGGTCTTGATCTGGTGTTTAGTTACGGATATTTTGACTTTGCATCCCCTAATTTTATTTGGCGTTTCATTCTTGGTGAAACCGATTATATTGTTGGTGCTGTACCATACGGCATTTTTATGAATGAGTATAAGGAACGTGGTGGCGTTGTAATTGAGCAAGTTCTTGAAATGACACCCGAACAAGAACAGCAACTTTTTGATATTATAGCATTTAACTGTCGCCCCGAGAATAGAAAATACAGATATAACTACTTTTATAACAACTGTACCACTAAGATTCGTGATCAGATATCAAAAGTTGTCGAAGGAATCTCGTATGTTGAGGATGTAGATGCCGGCGATATTACTTTCCGCGATGTGCTTCGCGGATTGACAAGTATGCATCCTTGGTATTCTTTTGGAATCGACCTTCTGTTGGGTGCTGATGTTGACAAGCCTGCAACCGCAGAGGAGTTGCAATTTATTCCGGGAAATTATCGAATAGCTTTGGAGAAAGCTATGGTAACGGTAGAGGAGGCTAAAATTCTCCCTTTTGTAAAGGAACAATCCTTGCTGCTTATTGAAACTGAAAATGGTAACGTGTCAGCCGAATCTCGTTTTACTCCATTCTATGTATCGGTTTTGCTGTTGTTGTTTACATTTATTATCATGTTATGTGAAGTGCGTACGAAAAAAACTTTTTGGTTTTTTGATGCCATTTTAATGACACTGCAAGGTGTGTGTGGTGCTTTGCTTCTTTTTATGGCATTGTTCTCGCAACATCCGGCTGTGGATAACAACTGGGTTATATTGTTCCTTAATCCATTGATGTTATTTGTGATGCCGGTTTACATCAATAGGCTCAGGAAACATTGCTCTATGTCGATAGCATGGGTGCAGGTGGTTTTTATCCTGCTCTTTTTCTTGTCGGCTCTATTTTCTTTACAGGTCTATCCCACACCAATATACTTCTGTGCAATAGCACTTCTGGTACGTTCAGTGTTCAATATTTATAAAGAAAAAATATGCGATTTAAATCTATATTGATAATGTTTCTGCTTGGACTTTTTACGGTTCAGGCTCAAGATAAAGTTGTTGCTCCAAAGGTTTATTTGAATATTGTAGTAGATCAATTGCGTACTGATTTTCTTTATGAATTCTATAATCTTTATGGTGAGGGCGGTTTTAAGAAGTTACTGGGCGAAGGGCGTGTATATCCTAATTCCTATTTTGCATTTGAAAATGTTGATAGAGCATCGGCTGTCGCAACGTTGGCGACCGGTACCAATCCTTATGTCAATGGAATTGTTGGCGAACAGTGGCTTGACCGTAAATCGTTGCGTGTGATAAGTTGTGTTGACGATCGTAAATATGATGGGCATTTTACAACGCTTTCTTTTGCTCCAACAAGATTGAAGGCGTTGACATTGACTGATGAAATGAAACGTGCATCGCGTGGTGGAGCTATAATCTGTTCTATTGCACCTGATGAAGATATTGCAATTCTTAACGGAGGACATGCTGCAGATGTTGTGCTATGGAAAAACAATTCTGCGGGTTTTTGGAGCAGCTCTTCATATTATGGAGAGTTTCCTTTGTGGGTTTCGGATGTAAATCGTTCCTCTCAAGAAGGAGTAAGGAGATGGGAACCGTTGCTATCTTCACTTGATTACAATTATTATGGTGAAAAAGCTCCTCCTCGTTTCTCATATAGATTCAATGGCAGAATAGATATGAAAGAGTACAAGACTACCGCTTGTGTCAACGAAGAAATTACGGAGCTTGCCTTGAAATATATCAAAGAGAGTAAATTGGGAAAGGATGATATGACTGATTGTCTCTCGTTGGCATTTTATGCTGGTAATATAAATGGCGAATCCATGGAGGAACGTCCGGTGGAAGTTCAAGATATCTATGCTCGAATAGATCGCAATATAGCTGCTGTTATTGCGGAACTGGAGGCTAAAGTTGGTGCCAACAAACTTGTTGTTTCACTCTCTTCAACAGGCTATGTTATGGAAGATGGTTTGGACGGGGCAAAGTATCGCTTCCCTTCGGGTACTATATATATGGATAGGATAATGGTTCTGCTGAATGTATATCTTGGTGCAATATATGGTAAAGGGGAGTATATAGAAGGAGTGCACTTGCAGCAATTTTATTTGAATAATAAATTTATCGAGGATATGAAACTCGATAAACATGCAGTGGTTGCTCATGCTGTAGAATTCCTTAAATCAGTTGATGGTGTAGAGGATGTCTTTACGATTTATAATCTTGGTGGCATGCTCAGTCCTGATTTACAATATGTAAAGAATGGTTATAACTCCTCTTGTTCAGGTGATATATGGTTGCGTCTGATGCCCGGTTGGAAAGTTGTCCGAAGATCTCTGAACTCTTCGACTGACAAATACCGTACTCCGGTTATGTTCCCGATGGTGATTTATGGAACAGGAGTGATGCCGAATGTTATAGAGAATGTAACTCCTGCTAATATGCTTGCTGTTGAAATGGCACGTGTATTGCGTATCAGACGCCCTAATGATAATTGTATGAGGGCCTTTTGATATAAAAAAGCCTTTTTTTGTCAAACATTTATTTGTAAAAGTTCTAATTT
>JAEIGA010016782.1_pt1 | contig 11137 bp, 8 predicted proteins | sample 9270691 | NCBI WGS metagenome assembly JAEIGA01 (sample SAMN17057246, study PRJNA624740) | gut metagenome | biome: biome; isolation source: fecal sample | host: Bos grunniens | place: China: Xizang | collected 2019 | reverse complement strand
TCCTCCGCACCCACAGCGGCAGGGTCCTATATCTGGAACTTGGCGTGGGTTACAACACCCCCGTCATCATCAAATACCCCTTCTGGCAGCTGACAGCGCAAAACCCCGGCGCTACCTACGCCTGTTTGAACTTCGGCGAGGCCTCATGCCCTGTCGTACTCAAGGATCGCTCCATCTGTCTGGACGGGGATATCGGGGAGATCCTGTCCAAGCTGCTGCCGGAGCGCCAATAATCCTCCAAACGCATTTATAGGGAAACTCATCTGTGTTAACCATCATCATAGCATCCATTGTCAACCCAAAGTTATACGATTTATTGGTCAAATAATATGACAACATTTTTGACTGCACTTTGATTGTTGTCAGATGGATTTGTTGGATTTCCTTGTATTGAATGGTTTTCAAAAAATATAGATATTTAGCCAAATGTCGCGTAATCAGCGGGGTTTCTATTATGGTTTTTTCAGCCCTCATAACCCGGAGGTCGTAGGTTCAAGTCCTTCCCCCGCAACCACTAAAAAAGCCCCAATTCTGGGGCTTTTTCCTTTTCCATCCTATGTGCAAATCACTCATTTTCGCGGTTTGACGACAAAATTACGACACTTTGAAATCACGGCTTTGGGTATGATCGACCCGCCATTCCGCTTTTTAGATGAATATGCATGCCGGCAGGGGCACTATAATTCAAGAGAAAAACCGATCTTCACACGTTTCAATGGAAAATATGTTCTCATAAACACACTTTTCAATACGTTTTGCTTCCCGGTTTTCGCACAAAGCAATTTCTCGCATATCTTATTCTATACAAGAAACAACGCACCGGTTACCCGATGCGCCATAAAAAACTATATCAAAAAGTATTTGTGTTTGCAATCAATCCACTATCTTCTGGTCTTTTGCCATCTGTACCAACGAACGAATGAACTCTTGATGCTTTTCATATTTTGAATAACTGTCAAATCGTATTTCGTACTGTTTGTTCCGTCCTACAAACGAAGCATCAAATCCCTTGTCCTCAAGCTGCTTTGTGATTTCTTCATCTTCACCCAACTTGATACAAAAATAGATAAATTGTTTTTTCGGTCTGAACGAGATGAAGTTGTTTGCTATCAAATCCTGTTCCAGTATACTATAGATGGCAACGCCCCGCTACAGGATGTGCAGCGGGGCGTTGCCAGGAGGGACCGTCATGAAAAAAGAGTTTGAATATCTTGTTTAGAGGGCATGGAGCGGATGGCGCCCTTCTTGGTGGTGACGAGATACGCCGCAGCGTTGGCGAAGCGCAACATGGCTTCAAGGCTCTCCTCACTCCGATCGTTCAGGCCGTTGTTCAGCACGTCGTGGAGCACGCAGGCGCAGAAGGTGTCCCCGGCGCCGGTGGTCTCGATGGTGCCGCCCAGGCGGAAGGCCGGGACGTAGATCCGATGGCCGCAGCAGTAGGAATAGCTGCCGTCGGGTCCGGCGGTGACGTTCAGCAGGCGGATGTTCGGGAACCACCGTTGGAGGATGGCCGCGCCCTGATCAAAGTCGGATTCGCCCGTCAGGAACAACAGTTCGTTGTCCGCGATCTTGAGAATGTCGCACTGGCTGAGGCCCCAGGCCATGGCCTCCCTTGCGTGCGCTTCCGTATCCCACAGGGGCGGGCGATAGTTGGGGTCGAAAGAGATCAGCGCGCCGGCCTCTTTGGCCATGGCGACGGCCTGATGCGTTGCCTCCCGCACGCCCTCGTGGGTCATGGACAGGGTACCGAAGTGGAAGATGCGGCAGTTTTGCAGCATGTCCCGGGGCAGCTCCTCAGCCCGCAGCATCATATCCGCGCCGGGATTGCGATAGAAGGAGAAATCCCTGTCCCCGTTGGGGAAGGTATGGACGATGGCCAAGGTGGTGTGGACCTCCGGGTCCGTGAGCAGCGCCGAAGTGTCGATGCCGGCTTCGGATACCACCTGCCGCAGCTGACGGCCGTAAACGTCGTTTCCCACCTTGCCTATGAAAGCGGTCCGCCTGTCCAGCTTGTTCAGCATGGCCAGCACGTTGCAGGGAGCGCCGCCGGGGTTGGCTTCCCATAGGGGATTCCCCTGCTCGCTCAGTCCGCTTTCGGTGAAATCGATCAAAAGCTCACCCAGAGCCACGACGTCATACTTTTTCACGGGACACCTCCTGAAACAGATCGTATTTATCGATGTCCATCTCCACCTGACCCTCTGCAAAGAAGGATATCCCGGTGGCGGAAAGGTCGGTGAGGACCGTGGCAGTGACGGTCTGTTCGCCGTCGTTGAGGAACACCTCCACGCTGTAGCGGTCCAGGATCATCCGCAGTTTCAGCTCGCCGCCCCGATTGGGCACCAGCGCCCGGCGCTGATGGATATAGGCACGGCGGGAACCGGAGAACTTGCGGTCGATCCGCAGGATGGATTCATGGGGGCGATAGCTGAGCTTGGTGAAGAACCGCTCGTCCTCCATGAATCGTATCTCAAACTTATGATAGACACATCCCGTGGCGGGGCGAATGGTGATCTCCATGTCCACCATGCGACCCTCGACGCCGGGAAGACGCAATTCGCCATCCACCCGGACGTTTTCATAGGACACCCGGCGGCTCCGATGCTCCTCCAGCTCTCGGATGGGCCGCTGGTACAGTCGCCCGCTGCGAAGGAACAGCTCCCGGGGCAGGCTCATCTGGCCATACCACAGCAGATCCTTCCGGCCCGCGTTTTGGCAGGCGTCCCAGTTCTGCATCCAGCCGATCATCACCCGCCGCCCGTCGGGGGTCAGAATGGTGGTGGGGGCATAGAAGTCGATGCCGTAGTCCACGGCGTGGTCCGTTTCGGGAACGAACCGCTTGCCGTCGTCCTCCAGATGACCGATGAAGGCCACGGTGCCGTTTCCGTTGTGATACTCGAAGTCCTGGGGCAGCATGTCCTGAGGGCTGACGAGCAGCACGGCCTTCCCGTCCAGCATAAAGAAATCGGGGCACTCCCACATCAGGCCCAGGCGGCCGTCGTTCTCCGCAAAGACGCTTTCAAAGCGCCAACGAAGCCCGTCCTCGCTGGAAAACAGCAGAAGCTTTCCCAGCCGCTCCTTGGTGCAGGTGCCGACGATGGCCCGGTAGGTTCCGTCCGATTCCCGCCAGATGCTGGGGTCTCTGAAATCGTAGGGGCTGCATTCATCGGGCAGATCGGCCGCGGTGAGCACGGGGTTGCCGGCATACTTTTCATAATCTATCCCATCCCCCAGGGCCAGGCATTGAACCTGCAGGTTTTCCCGGGTAGCCCCGCCCTCCCGGCGATTGCCGGTGTACATCAAAAGCTGCCGCCCGTCCGGCATCTCTATGGCGCTGCCGGACCAGCATCCGTCAGCATCATACCACTCATTGGGCGCCATGGCCGCCGGCAGATACCGCCAGCTCAGCAGATCGCCGCTGACGGCGTGGCCCCAGTGCATGGTGTCCCAGCAGGTGTCATAGGGATTGTACTGATAGAACAGATGATACTCCCCCTTGTAGAAGGAGAACCCGTTGGGATCGTTCATCCAGCCCGTGCAGGGGGAAAGATGGAACTTGGGTCGAGCCATCTCAGGTATTTGCCGGGACGCCTCCCGCTCATAGGCTCTTGCGAACAACAGTTTCTGGTTCATTCAAACTTCTCCTTTTCCATCCGCGCCTTGTCCTCGGGCCGCATGTGTTTGAGGAACGTCCATTCGATGGGGAACGTGGCGCCCCAGTACACCGTGGCGGGAATGAAGACCACCGTGGCGGGCAGTGTCAGGGCAAGAGCCATGCCGCCCATCACCAGGACCATCACGCACAACATCTTGACGGGATGGGCCCTGAGCAGCATAAAACTATACCGCAGCACCTCTTTCACGGTGCCGTTGAACCGGGCCGCATAGGCGGCGAGATACACCGTCCAGGTGAGGGCCAGCACCACAAGGGCCAGCGTGACGCCATAGAACCAGCCGAAGGAATACCCCTGCAGGATCAAACTCCTGAGCAGCAGGGCGTCCGCGCCAAGGAACCCAAGGATGGCCAGCGCCACCAGCCAGGTGAGGGTGGACCGTCTGAAGTTCTCTTTGAAGGCGGAGAAAAAGCTGTTCCAGAGATAGTCCTCTCCCTTGCGGACGTGGTGGTATGCGGCGCTGTACAGAGCCGTGGAGGCGGCCCCCATGGTGAAGATGGGCAGCGAGAACACCACCCATAGCACGCTGAGGGCCATAAGGTCGAACATCGCCGTCAGGAACCGCATGATGGGATTGTTGATGTCCAGCAGCCGTCGCATGAGGCGCTCCTTTCCTTATCGGGTATATTGTTTGAGAGCAGAGAACGTGACGGTGTTGTTTTCGGCGAACAGCTTCACGGGTTTGCCGGACACGCCGTAGAGCCGGACCGTCAGGGCAGCCAGGCCGTCCAAATAGAAGACGCCCACGGAACCCTCCTGGATGTAGGTGAAGGTATATTCCTTCCCCGCCTCCAGCTGGACTGCTGTCTCGGTGATGAGGGTGCTGCCCTCGTTGAATTGAAGGGACAGCGTGCCCTTGGCGGGGTCCAGCACGATGGTCTTATATTTTTCCTGACGGCCGTTGTAGTCGAAGGCCAGGCCGAAGCTGCCGGTCTTCTCAAACTTCAGCGTGCCGGTGAGGACATAGCTTTCGTAGGCCGTGAACAAATCGGCGTAGTTATAGGCGGAACCGGCGGCGATCTCAGTCTCCATACTGTCCACAAGGAGCTGACGGCGGGCGGTGTGCTGGGCGATCACGCCCGACACGGGGGCCAGATACAGGGAGCCGTCCGGATTCTGCAGAAGCTGCTGCACCGCCAGATTCCCCGCCCATCCATTCACATCCTGAGTGGAGGACACGGATTCCGAGCGCCGGGCCCATCCAACCATGTAGGTGTCGGCGCCGTTATCCACGTGCTTGGCGGCATAGAAGAGCTTGCCGTCCAGCCGGACCGCGTCGCCGTAGGGGCCGTAGGGCGAATCGGACATGGCGTACCACAGGGTATCATCCTGGCCGGAATAGGTCAAGTAGTATTTTTCACCCATCTTAAAGGTATCGGAGCACTCCAGGTTCCAGAAGGAGGCCGTGGGGTCCGTAAAGATGATGCCGTCATAGGTAATTGTGGTAAGATCCCCGGACAGGGTGAACTTCAAAATCCGGGCCTTGTTGCTCTGAGCGGCGGTAACGGTCAGGGTGATGGTGTCCGTGGCCTCGTCGTAATAGGCCTGGGGATCCCTGAAATCGTTCTTCTGGCCCAGCTCGGAGGGCGGAACGATCTCCCAATCCGCCACCTTCTCGAAGGAGGTGAGGCTGGAGCCCTTGGCTACCAGGATCTTCTCCTTGAACTCATAACTGTCGGAGAAGGCGTGACCGGTGTAGAAGAAGTAGTAGGTGTCCTTCACCTTTACCACGGAGCCAGTGCCGATCCAGCCGTCCTGGCCGCCGGCACGGGAGGCTTCCAGCACCACATCGTCCTTCTCGGTGTAGGTGACGAAATCCTTAGTGGTGGCCAGATAGATGGAGTGGTTGTAGGAATCGCCGCCCTCCTTCAGGTAGTAGATGTAGTAGGTGCCGTCCTCGTAATAGGGCATGGTGTCCCCCACGTAGGGCTGGGCGGTACCGTCCTGGGCGGGCAGGAAGAAGGCTTTGTAGGCATAGGCCGCCTCCTGGCTGCCGGGGGTGCGAAGCAGCCCAAAGTCCGTTTCGTTCTCCGGAAAAGCGAAAGTTTCCCCGTCCGCGGCCACATTGGCAGGAGCAGCGGGCTCAGCTTCTTTCCCTTTGCAGCCGAAGGCGAGGCTCAGCAGAAGCAAGAACGCCAGAAACAGGGCTTGAATACGTTTATTCATAGGTGCCTCCTATAAACGGGACAAGGGGGATGGCGAACCATCCCCCACATATGGTCAGTCAGATCACATCACGGGCATCTGATAGATGGTAACGCTGGTGAACTCCACGGTCACGCCGCCCAGGGCCGCGGTGGCCTCAGAGCCGAACTGGAACAGAAGCTCGCAAGGCATATCGGTGATGAAGATGTCCTTGGTCTCAAAGGTGAAGGTCTGCTCCTCGGTGGTGAAGTCCATGCCTTCGGAAACGCGGGGATCCCAACCGCCCTGAGGATTCAGGAAGAAGCCGCAGGACACGGGCTTGTCGGCCTTGGCCTTGATCTCCACGATGAAGTAGCTGTCGGAGGGCAAGGTGATGGGGCAGATCAGCTTGTTGTGCCAATCCACGGTGCCGCCGTCGTCGATCCGGTAGAAGAGGCTCCCGTCGGCGGTCCAGATGGTGCCGACGCCATGCTCATTGTCCTCATCGGTGCCGTTGAAGGTCTGCCAGGGATACTTCTCGGTGTCCACGTTCTCAGCGTACATGCCGAAGGGGGCGAAGGCTTCGATGGTCTTCTTGGTCTCCTTGTCGCCGCCCACCTTGTTGAACACGAAGTTCTTGATGGTCAGCTTGTTGGTGGTCACGCCCTCTGAGGCGTTGCCGATCTGCATACGGATGACGGGATCCTCCACGCTGGCTTCAGCCACGAACTGGGAGGAGATAACCTTCTCCTCGCCTTCGCCAAGGCCGAGTCCGTTGAAGTTGGCACGGGCCTCATGGTACTTGGTGGCGCTCTCCACCAGGGCCTCGCCGCCCTGCGCATGCTCGGCAGCGATGGTGAAGCTGTAGTTGTACTTGGTACCCTGCTCGATGGTGCTGCCGGGGAGCTCCAGGTTGGCCTTGAGGCTCCACACGCCGCCCTCGGTCTGGTAGGAATCGATGGTCACCACGGCCGCGCCGTCCTCAAAGGCCACGCTGGCCGCCGCACCGTCGCCGGCTTCCACGAAAGCGCCGCTGCCCGCGAATTCGGCGGTGTACAGGGGCTCCAGGACCTCCTGGCCCACGATCTCATAGATCTCCACCTTGTCGATGGTGACGGTGAAGTTCTCGGGGGTGGTGTCGGCGGGGTTGTCGGGGTTGGGGGTGATCTTGCCCAGGTGGAGACGCAGCTCAGCGCTGCCGGCCTCGGGGGCGGTGAAGTTCATCTCGATGGGCTTCATGGTCTCATCGATGCGGAAATTCCACACGTCGGAACCGAAGGTGGCCCAATCCTCCACGGCTTCATTCTTGGCGATGAAGTGAGCATAAGTGGGGGCGGTGGACTTGGCCCAGACCTTGATCTTGTAGTCCGCACCGGCCTGCACGGCAAAACCGGGCTTCACGAAGCGGACCGCGCCGTCGCCGTCGCCGGGGTTGGTGATGTCAAAGACGAACGCGCCGTCCTTGAGCGCGCCGGCGGCGTCAGCGCCGTCGATGACAGCTTCCCAGCCGTGGGCGTCGGTGGCTTCGGCGGTGGTGAAGTCAAACTCCTTCAGCAGGGTCGCTTCGCCGGTCTTCTTGGTGACGGTCAAGGTGGCGTAGGCTTCCGCCGTGGCGCCGGCCTTGTCGGTGACCGAGTACACCAGTTCATAGGAACCGGCGTTCTCCGGGGTGGCTTTGCCGCCCTTGAAGTCCAAGGTTGGGGTGGATTCCACAGTGATCATGGTGGTCAGATCCCCGTCTTCCGCGTCGGAGGCGGTGACGCCGGCCAGGGCGTCAAAGACCTGTCCCGCTTCCACAGAGGCGTCCTGAACGCCGCTGATGGCGGGCTTCTGGTTCTCGGCAGTGGCCACCGGGGCCTCCGTCTTGCCGCCGCAGGCCGCCACGGACAGGACCATGACCAGGGTCAACAGGATCGCGATAAGCTTCTTCATGGGTTTGCCTCTTTCTTACTTTATTTGGTGATGTACCGATCGTAGGCGTCCTGATAGACTTTCTGGATGCCGCCGATGTTGCACTTGCCGTTGAGATCCTTCTGGAAGGTCTCCCACTGTGCATCGCTGACACCGCCGCCCATCAGCCACTTGATCAGGTTAGTGCGGATGTAGTCGTTCAGGTTGGTCTCATAGTTGGCCAGGGTGTTGAGCTCATCCAGGGTGAACTGGAGGTTGGAGTAGCAGGGCTTCACGTTTGTGGGCATGAACGGGGTGGCATGGGCGGTGAGCCGCTCCAGACGGAGCTTAGCCCGGGGCTCCATGTTCACCACGTTGTTCCAGGCGTAGTCGGAGAGATAGATGATGCCCAGCGGTGCGTTCTGCAGCCGCAGCTCGTCAGAGGTGACGCCTTCGGGCAGGGGCTTCTGGACCAGCATGCCCTTCTCATCCAGCTGCTCCTCATAGACGATGCCGATGGGGCCGTAGTTGATCTGGGCGGAGATCATGGGATCATAGTACCGGTCGAAGTATGCCAGGAGCACTTCCACGTTGGGGCAGTCAGCGAAGATGATAACCTCGCCCGCGCCTACTTCGGGGTTGTTGGAAATGCACAGGGTCTGATCGCCGTGAGGCCCGATGATGGGGTTGCAGACGATGTAGTTCTCGGGGTTGGATACCACGGTCTCGCTCTCCCACCAGTAGAAGGCGCCGTAGGTCTCCAGGCCCTTGCCGTTGGCCAGGAAGTTATCCTGGGAGAGCTCGAAGGATACCTTGTCGATCAGGTTCTCGCTGACCCAGTTGGCCAGGAAGTTGGTGGCCTCCTTGAAGCGCTCGTCCAGCACGGTGTAGGTGACCTTGCCGTCCACAATGACCCGGTGCTCCAGGTTGTCGTTGAGGCCGAACATGCCGTACAGGTCGCACTGATTGCCCTGCCAGTTGTTGTACACAAAGCTCAGGGGGCGCTCGTCGTCGGTCTTGCCGTTGCCGTTCATGTCGTTGTCGCGGAAGTAGCGGAGCATGGCTTCCATCTGCTCGGAGGTCAAATTGATGCCGTCCTTGAGATCGTCCACCGCGACGCCGCTGACCGCGCCGGCTTCGATGGCGGCCTTGGCCCAGTTCTTGTTCAGGAACAGGATGTTGGGGTTCTGCAAGAGGCCCATCTCCTCGATGCGGGGCAGGGAGTAGATCTTGCCGTCCTCCACGTTGATGAGCTGGTTCTTGATGTCCGGGCGCTCCTCCAGGATCTTGGAGAAGTTGGGCATGTACTCAAGGTAGTCGCTGATGGGCAGGAGCACCTTGCGCTTGGCGTACTTGATGATCTCGCCAGCGCCCATGCCCGCATGGTAGATGGCGTCGGGCCGGTTGTCGGCGTTGCCGAAGATCAGATTCTTCTGCTGGGAGTACACGGACTCGGACACGTTCTCCCAGGACACGAACACGTTGGTGCTCGCATACAGGTCCTGCATGATCTTCATGTCATTGTAATCCAGAGCCGATGCGTTCTTGGAAGAGTAGACGCTGAAGGACAGCTCCTTGGCGCCTTTCTCATTGACGATGGGGGCGGAGGTGTCCTTCCACTGGAACCCATACTCCTCCACCAGCTTGTCCGCACCGGCGCTCTCCTGCTTGGCGGTGCTCTTCTTGTCGCCGCCGCCGCAGGCCACAGCCGTCAGGATCATCAGGGCAGACAGGATCAAAACCAACAGTTTTTTCATGTGCGTTATCCTCCTCTTACTTCTGTATTGGAATCAGCCTTTCAGGGAGCCGATCATGACGCCCTGAGCAAAGTATTTCTGCACGAAGGGGTACAAGAGCAGCACCGGCACGCTGGACACGATGACCGACACATACTTGAGCTGGTTGGCCAGGCGGTACTGCTGCAAAATGGTTTCGCCGCTGCCGCCCACGGTGCTCTCGGAGGCGATCAGAATCTCCTTCAACACCAGCTGCAGGGGGTACAGGTTCTCGTTCTGCAGGAAGATCATGGCGTTGAAATAGCTGTTCCACTGGCCAACAGCGTAGTACAGGGCCATAACCGCCATGACCGCCTTCGCCAAAGGCAGCACGATCATAACGAAGGTCTGGAAATGACCTGCTCCATCAATGGTAGCTGCTTCGATTAGTCCGCTGGGGATGCTGGAAGCGAAGAAGGTCTTGGTCATAAACAGATTCCACACGGACAAGATCGCAGGCAGGATCACCGCCCAGGGGGAATTGACCAGGCCAAGTTTGCTCATAACATTATAGAACGGGATCAAGCCGCCGCCGAAGAACATGGGAATGATGAAATAGACCATCCAGAGCTTCTTACCGGGCAGGTGTTCTCTGCTCAAAGCCCAACCGGCAGGAATCGTCACCACCAGGGACAGCACCACGGTAACCACAGTATAGATAATGGTATTGTAGTAGCCCTGCCACACATCCGTGCGCTCCAAAATCATTTGATAGCCGGAGAATGTGATGCCCACAGGGAAGAACACGACCTTACCGGCCAGAACCGCATCCGGATCGGAAATGGAGGCAATCACAATAAAATATACCGGGTACAGGATGATCAGTGCCAGCAGGCCCAGCACGATGTAAGTGATGATATGAAATACCTTATCGCCCGCCGTATCCTTGATGGCAACACCGGGCTTCTTTGTCATTTTCAGCTTAGACATACGCACACCCTCCTTACCACAAAGAGTTCTCGGAGAACTTCTTGGAAGTGGTGTTGGCAATGATCAGCAGCACCACATTGATCACCGAGTTGAACAAGCCAATGGCCGTCGCGTATGCCTGGTCCGGCACACCGGTCAGACCCTTTTTGTAAACATAAGTTGCGATCAGCTCGCTGACGCTCAGATTGCCGTCAGTCTGCATCAGCAAAGCCTTCTCGTAGCCAACGCCCATCAGACCGCCAATGGACATGATCAGCATCACGCTGACCATGGGCATGATGGCCGGCAGGTCCACATGAATCAGGCGCTGCCAACGGGAAGCGCCATCCAAAATGGCGGCCTCATGCTGCTGAGGGTCAACATTGGAAAGGGCTGCAATGTAGATAATGGCGCTCCAGCCAAAATCCTGCCAGTTGCTGGAGAGTATGTACAGCGGCCGGAAGGCAGAGCTTTCCAGGAAGAAGGAGAAGCGCTCGCCGCCCAGGTTTTCCGCAATGTTGTTGATGAGGCCGTAGCGGCCGAAGAACAACTGCAGCATACCAACCAGAACCACCAGAGAAATGAAGTGTGGTGCGGTGAAAATGGTCTGAATCACCTTGGCAGTGCGTTTTCCCTTCAGTGTATTGATCATCAGGGCCACAAGAATGGGCAGCGGGAAACCGATCAGAAAACCTTCAATACACAGAAGGAAGGTATTCTTCATCAGCGTCCAGAACTGAATGTCTGTGAAGAATCTTTCGAAAT
>JAEIGA010016781.1_pt1 | contig 11138 bp, 14 predicted proteins | sample 9270691 | NCBI WGS metagenome assembly JAEIGA01 (sample SAMN17057246, study PRJNA624740) | gut metagenome | biome: biome; isolation source: fecal sample | host: Bos grunniens | place: China: Xizang | collected 2019 | reverse complement strand
TTTCTGAAAATCTTCAAGACGTTTTGGTTGTGGGCGTACAGAAACGACCTCGTTCATTCCCGGGAAGTGTTCGACAAACTCACGCCATTCTCTGATACTCCGAAGAAAGAACGCATTCAAGACAAATTCCTCGAGACGAATGAGATGAATGCTCTCCTTGATGCGATGCACGAGGAGAGGTGGAAACTCGTCACGAAAGCCCTGCTCCTCTCCGGGCTTCGCGTCGGTGAATTTATCGCACTTGATAAGAACGACGTCCGAGGTGATTATATCCACGTTACGAAGACATACGACGCGAACAACAAGATCATCACATCTGCGAAGACGTTCGACTCGAAGCGTGACGTGTTCATACAGAAGGAACTCCGCGAGGTGCTTGATGAGATCGCAAAATACACGAAATGGCAGGCGCAGGTCTGCGGATATGAAACGATCATTTTCTTCCCCGACGTCGACGGCGACCGTCTGAAATATTACGCATACAGAAAGTATCTCTCCGAGACCGCACAGAACGTCCTAAATCGGTCAATAAGCCCTCATACGTTGAGACATAGTCATTGCTCTATGCTCGCACTTGCAGGCGTCCCTCTCGAGCAAATTTCGACGCGTCTCGGGCATTCAGACTCACGCATCACAAAGGAGATTTACCTGCACCGAATGCAGGAACTCAAAGACCGGGAAAACGCAAGGCTCGACTCCTTGCATCTGATCGGATAAAAAAAGAGAGGAGTCAATGCTCCTCTCTTCTTCTCCTGTGGTCGATGTATGGCTCGTCTTTCTTGATGACCCAAACCGTTCCCATTTTCTCGGCGGTCTGAAACGAACCTCTCAAGGCTCTCTGCCTCGCTGTCGCGGGGTCAATGCCGTGCTGTTCAGCCCACTCTTTCAGCGTGATGTAGTCTTTCATATCTCCCTCACTCCTTTACTTCGTATATGGTCTCGGTTTTTCCTTCTCCGATAAAAACTCCGTGACCGTTTCTGTTTCTCTCCTGCACTCTCGGCGTCGCCTTCTCGATGTACTTCTGCGCTGTCTTCGGCAGGTCTTGCAAAAGGCACGTTCTGACGCGGGTGATGTACTTGCCGTCTGTGTAGACGATGTCGAACCAATCCGAACCGTAGAATTTATACTGTCTGATGAATTTTATCATATTTCGCTCCTTCCGTGTAGTGTTTCGTTATTGCCAATAGCCCCGAATGCCCTGCGCGTTGAGGCGTTTCATATAGTTTTTGAGTCTATTGTATTCATTGATGCAATCCCGGCAAGACTCGATGCGACTCTTTGAATACATAGGAGTGAGGGTCTGCGTCCATAGCGGTATAACTTTTCCGTTCTTGGTCTCCTTCAATATCCTGCGACTCTCCTCAAGATCATCACAGAGAACGTGTCCGTCTTCGTCGAAGCACGAAAGAATGTAGGAGAGTTCGTCTGCGACAACTTGCGCGTCTGTTCTGCCCTCTCTCTCATCTTCGGGATATGTTTCAAGACTCATCTCCAACTCACAAGAGCGAACTCTTTTCAATTCCTTCAAAACCTGCTTGTCTGTTATCTTCATATGGCTCTCCTTCCTGCGGGGCAAAAGCCCCGCGTGATTATTTGATGTATTCCTGCACGTCTGCGTAGTTGTCGAGATAGGTGTCGACGAGGCTCTTGATCTTGTCCTTGCCGTAGAAGTAGAGGTGGCTTGACTCGTTACCATTGACGATTGTTCCCTTGTCGAGTTCGATGCTGTTCCATACATACTCGAACCACTCCTCACGGGTCATCGCCTCATAGTTGTCATCGTAACAGCCGTTGAGATAGCCCTCGATTGTGCTTGCGATGTAGAACTTGACCTGCTCGTCGATCTTCTTGCTTTCTTCGTAGTTGAACCACTTGCTGACGTTGATTTTCATCATATCTTGCTCCTTTCTTGGGGGAGTCGATGCTCCCCCGTGCTGTGTGATCAGAATTTCTTGAACATATCAACGTGTGAGTTTCTGAATGTTGTGGTCTTTCCATTTCCGAGGTCGAGAACTAAATACTCGTGAAACTCGTCGGTGCTATCATCGTTGAGGTCTTCCTCGATGTCCTGCGCCTCTGCGCCACCGCCGATGACCTTGAAGCCTTCGATGTCGTATTCAATCTCTCCTACTTTCTTGCTCTCGGTGCTGTACTTCATTTCGTCGTAAATCTTAACGATAACCTTCATTGTGAACTCCTTTCGGGGTGGGTTTCTGTGTTTCTGATACACATATTACTACGCTCGCGTAGTGTTGTCAACAAAAATTTTTGACAAAGTAAAACATTGCTCAAGTTTTTGCTCAAGCAATGCTCACAATGTCAGTATTTATGCGGGTTTTAAGTGAGACACGAGAACTCTTTCTTTTGTCCGTTTGAGTTCGCAGGAGTCCACAAAGTGCATATTTCCTGCATTCTTTTTTCTGACCCGCTTCTGATCTGTGCATATCCTGCTCGACTTTTTGCTCAACTAAAAAAAGCCCCTCACGGTATGGAAACCGCGAGGAGCAATGCGAGGATAAAATATATCGAAAGGCGATCAGATCGCCGAACGACCTTCTTTTTTTCCGAAATGGCAATAGTGCCAATAATAAAGCGGATTGTATTCTGCGTAGGCTTTCTCAAGGTCTGCGTATCTGTCCCGGTAAACGACAGGATTGAACTCTGCGGAAGCCTGCCTCATTTCCCACATTCCATAAGTCGTGAAATGTTGCCACAGGAGAGCGTGATCGTGTCCGAATGCCTGCTCAAGATCAGCGTATTTTGAGACATAATACTCGGGATTGAATACGGGAGAGAAGTCTTCGCCCATATAGACGAATACGTCCTGCGACCCGCCCGAGTAATCCTTGCGCGATTTGTTGACGTCTACGCGCTCGTTAATGCCCGCAACAGCACCGTTTGACGAGTATTGCCATATCGCCCAATCGGTGACATATTGAGGCTGTAAGCCGTATCTTGCGACCCATTTGTCGTATGCTCCAAGCCTTGACAGGTCGAGTCTGTCTTTAAAGCCCGAAATGTCCGAGGCGTAGATGCCTGTCTTGTAGCCTGCACTCTTTATCGTCTCGCAGAATGAGATGCAGGCGTCGGTGTTTCCCTGCCTTGTTGCAGGTGTCGGAAGTTCGAGGTCTATGAACACCGGGAAATCAAAAGAAAGACCCGAGATGATCTGCAAGCAATACAAAGCATCAGCACGACCTGCCTCTGCGCTTGTGAAGCCTTTCCCGCCCATAAAATAGCCACCGACTTTGACGCCGTTCGCCTTGGCATTGGTGAAATTGTATCTGAATGTGCGGTCTTCAAATCTGCCACATTCTGACCCGCCGATTTTGAGGATTGCAAACGCCTGCGACTTGGCGACCGTTCCCCATAAGATGTTAGGCTGATAGATTGAGACGTCTATTCCGTTGAGTTCCATTGTCACTCCTTTCTGCTCTGCTCAAGGTATGCGAAGAAGAGCGCACCAAACATCGAGCATACACACAGAACCGATGCGAAGATAATGAAAGTATTCTCACACATCGCCGTTTTTCCTCTTGTACTGAACCGATGAAATGCCGAGAAGCGCACCGAGAAAGGCGTCAATGCAGGTGATTGTGCCGACGATCTCCTGTGCATAAGGAAGTCCCCAAATGGACGCAAGTCCAAAGTATAAAGCCCCGATAGCAGGCAGGACGATCTGCGCGATGTATTTCAAGATGTCATAAACTCTATTACTCATATCAATTTCCCTCTCTTTCTGCTTTTCTTTCGAGATCATCAATACGATGATTTGCAACTTTGATTTTTTCTTCCTGCAATTCCGCAGACTTCTCGAGATTGAACGTCCTCTCAATAAGATTGTTGTATTTCTTCATCTGCTCCTCGAGACGTTCTATGCGATACCCGGTGAGTTTGTTCGAGGTCAGAATGCCCCCGATTGTCCCGCCGAATGTTCCGATTAATGAGATTAATGCGACCCAAAGATTGTCACTCATTTCCCTCTGCCTCGCTTTCTGCGACAGGCTCGGGTGCATAGTATCTCTCGCACTTGTCGACTCTGCCGTCGTCAGAGATAAGTTCTGCAACGAAGACCGTGACATTCTGATCTGACGAGGCAACCCAAAGGGCATAATACAAAGCGGAAAGTGCCTCTGTATAGTTTGTGTAGTTGAGGAAGGCTCTCTCGATGCTTCCGTCTTTCAAGGTCTTGATTGTGAGCAGGTTCATATTCTTCTCTCCTTTAATCTGTTGTCTTGGTATATCTCATTACAATATGTCCCGATATATTTGTCCTTGTTACGGGTACGACAAGTATTACGTTTGGCGGTTCTACGGTTATTTGCGTAAAACTACGTTGAACATTGTTCACGAAATAATAGGTCATATCCCATTGCGGGAATAAAATCTTATAGTCGGGTATATACGAGGTTATATTAAAAGCGTATCCCGTATTCGCATACAAAGTTAAACCGCTAAACGGTATGCACTTTTGATATAAAGGCTTCCCGCAAAACTCGCCTATTACTTGCTCGGTTTCGGAGTAGACAAGACCACCACCGCCACCGCCACTCGAACCCGAACCGCCGACATATTCTATTCCGTTTAAAATGATTTTGCTCATATCTTAATCCGTTGTCTTGGTATATTGAAGTGTTACAACTACATCAGTTATTGGTACGGTGCTACTTGATACTTTCTGCGTGAACTTTGCTCTTAACCCGACATTGCTCGTTTTTATAAATTGAGACTTGAAAACGTCCGTGGTGTTTGCATCGTTAAAAATTGTAGAACCGATGAAATAAGTATATGTAACTCCGTTATTAGTCCATTTATAAGTACCAAAGGCGTTTATAAATTCCTTTGTAGTATCGGTATCAATATTTACATATAAGGACGAGCCTTGAGCGGGTATCGTTTTGTTTCCGATATTATACGTTTTCTGATATATAGGTTTCCCTGTTATCCAAGTACCAACAATTTCCTCATTGGTAGAAAACGAAAAAATATTGTTGGGTGCGTCCTTTATAAAATAGGCGATACCGTCCGTGAGTTTGCTTGCGGGTAATGCTTCGTATTGAGCCTGTGTAACCTCTTTGTATGATGTGATTTTGGCGACTTTGTTCCCGTCAACGACAGAAACTCCGTTGACCTCTACGTCCATTACATCGCCACCACCGCCACCGCCGAGGTTTGCGTCGATAATGTCGAGGTTGCTATTGTAGTCTGCTCTGAAATCTGCAAAAGGGTCAGAGGCTTCGGGCTTTGTGAGGTTGTAATTTGTTGTATGAGTTGCCATTGTTCCCCCTAATTCCAAGCAGGAATATTTGACCAACGATCAGAATTAAATGCCTGCAAATTCGAACCGTTGACCGTCCAATTTGAAGCATTGCTCGCGTCTCTTGAAATTTCAGCCAAAGGGTGATCGCCGTCATCAACTTCACCGACGGTATACATTGTTCTGTCTACGTCGTACCAAACAGTACCCAATTTGACGAGGTTTTTCCCGAGTTTCGACGAATAGTCTTTCTCTATTGCATAGAACATCTGCGAATAATTAGTGACTCTCGACAGATTAAATATGACATCATTGAGGCTTGTGACACTTGCAATGTAAAACATTGCCCCACAATTCCCGCCAAAGTTCCAATCCTCAAACGCTTTGAGAGATGTGAGCCAATATGCACCTTGAAGCATATAGTTAAATTCTGTCCCGCTCGAGACGTCCCAATCCTTGACCGCATCGCAATCTGTGAGGAAATAGTTGTTTTGGAATGCGCTCTGAAAATTAAGACAGCCCGAGACGTCAAAGTTCTCAATTCCGTCAAGACTTTTGATCGAAGTGCTTGAGCAAAAATGATATAGGCTCTTCGGAGCAGGAGTCCAATTTGAAAGCGCGAGCAGGCTTGAAACACGGGTACAACCTTTTAAGAGACTGTTCAAATCGTCAACGTGAGAAACGTCGAAGTTCTCCAATCCGTGAAGGCTCACGAGATTTGCACAGCCCATTAAAAATTGCCCGAGGTTTTCAAGGTTCGATGTAACCCAACCGAGCAAAGCGGAAATATCGGTCAAATTAGCATTGTTCTGAAATGCTCCCGACATATCTTCGACAGTGGAAACGTCCAAGTTTTCCAACCCGTGTAAAGAGGTCAGATCGCAACCTGCGAAAGCATCTCGCATTGTCTGAACCTTTCCACCTCTCCAATTTATAAGCGGAGATATATCTTTTAATTTGCTGTTCCAAGACAAGAACCTATCCAAATCTTCACAATTTGATATATCCCACTCTGCGAGTGCGGATATATCCTCGACATAGGTATCTGATAACAGGCAGATTATTTTTGCGTTGCTGACATCGGCGAATGCAAATTCCGAAATATCGGTCAATGCGTGACCAATAATCATCGGGTTGCTCTGTTTGCCTATGCTTATTGCTCTCCAAGGGATAGACGATGTTTTAACAATGGTATTGAATGCGTCTGAACAATAGACATTTGCCCCGACCTCGGTTATTGTCATAGGTCTAAAAAAAGCGTAGCCGTCCGTGTAAATATCTACTCTTGCGTACTCGTTCCAAGAACCGTTCCAATGTGCCGAGTTTGAAACCGTGCCGTGATTTACAACCGTGATCTTCTGCTTCACGGTCTTGTCAACAATGATCGTCTCCTCGCCGTGTATGTATTCCCGGTGATAATTACATTCGACCTCAACAATGCCCTCTGCGGAGAATGTGTCACCAATTGCAGGAGTAAACGTACAATGTGCGATGTCGTCCTTTACGGCGTCCATAGGGTCGCCATTCTCGTCGGGTACGGTAAAAAACCACATACCCGCATACATAACCGAATTAAGCGGAACAAACGGGTGCGAGAAGACCTGCATATTTCCGTCTCCCGAGTCTGCGAGAGTGTAGTCGTGACCTGCTCCGAATATGACAAATTTGAGATCATTTATGCCGATTGTTGCACTCATATCAAATCGCTCCAAAGTGTAGGCGTGTCTGTAACGGTCATATATACCTTTGCGGAGTGAGTCGTTTTCCCGGTGACTCTGAACCCGCAGGTTGAGGTGAAGACGCGCTTCCCTGCCATTGCTTTTTCTTCTGTGACTTCGAACTCATATGACGCATTGTCATCGACGGTGATCAGAACCTTGACCGTCGCTGTCGCAGAAAGAGATGCTTCTGCTGTGAACATAAAGCCCATACGCTGAACGTCGACCGTCTGCGTCCAATCAATCTGCGCGACCTTCGTCTTTGAGTTTCCGACCGTGAGAGCCGATGTATTTTCTGTATGCAGAAGCCAAAAGCCCTTCGCCCCGACTTCCTGCCCGTTGTTGTAATCCTTTGAGAGTCCTGCGACCGTCTTCGAGAACCTGTCCTGTGCCGATGTGAGACGAGGATTGTCCCCCGAACAGCAGACCGTCATTGTCCCGCCGATGTTGTAGGTGATCTCCGTGATTGCGCCGACGTCATATGCGCCTGCTTGATTGTCAACAAAGGTCAAAACGTCTGACGGGTCATAATACGGAATGAGAGGCATTTCTGACTCGTAGGGAACATAGTAAACGCCGTTGAATTTGTCGACGATCTCCTGCAAGGCGTCCTGCCTGTTCTGCGTGTCAGAAAATTGCAGGAAAGGATTGACTCCTATGTCGAGAACAATCCCGCCTGTGTTCGAGTTGCTCACATACTCCTGCACACCGCCCTCTTTATACGTCGCATATAGCCCGTCGTAGGTCGTTCTAAAATCGGACAGGTTAGACGTAAAGCGAAACGATGCAGGCACGGTGTCGTCCGAAATAGAGCGATACACGCCCATATACAGAGAACCGTCTCGCCCGATATATGCGAACGCGCCGAGATATGCGCCCAAATATCCGAGAACATCACGCCACGTTGAGACATCAGAGACGACATCTGCGAAGCCTGTGCTTCTGTTTCCGTTTGCGAGACCTTCAATCTCTGCCTGTGTAGACCCGAGAGTCACACCGCAGGCAAGACACATCTCCGCGAGCCAAGTGAAGGGTGACTCGACGGTGTTATATGTTGCAGGAGAGAAGGAAACGTCGTCAAACTTGATCATCGCATCGAATGCTGTGATCGTGATCTTGCTTGCGCTCTGATTTGCTTCTGTGATGATGTAGTCGCCCATAGGTACGACATCAAGTGCGCCGTCAATCGAGCAGGAGATTGAAATCTCACAACCATATAATTCATACCGGGAAACGCTCGGAAGATTGACTTCGAGAGTGAGTTGCGAAGAATAGACCGAACCGATCTCGAGTTTTTCTCCCGAGATTGCTCTTGTGATCTGTCCCGATATAATGTCATTGTCGCTGAAAGAGATCGGTGTCGGTGTCTGAATGACTCCGCTCCAATGCAGGCGACGAATGCTCTCTTTGATTTTTGTCTGAAAATCTGCGCTTGTGCTATACATCGCGACCTCTTAAAACTCAATCAAGTCAAAGGTTACATTCCACAGACCTATCGTCCCGCTTGTTTTGTCAGAGTCTTTGACAAGATTGTTGATAAAGTTCCTAATCCTCATCGACCTCTCGACATAGGCTTCGGTCACAGGGTCATAGATTTTGACAGAGAGTGCGCTCGTCGAGTTCGCCCAACCTTTGAAAGTGGATAACCAACTTGATGACACATCGAAAGACGCCGTCACGGTCAGTTTATCCACTCTCAAAACGTCGATGACGTCTGTCCCTGCTTCGGTCGTGTTTGCATTTTCCACAACTAAAGAGTTTTCGCTCCATTCGATAGGGACAGGGATTGGTGTATTATTTATTTTGATTGGGTAGTCGTTGTAATTGCTCATTTGCCTCTCCTCAATGACATCATCTGCTGTGCGGTCAGAAGCACCGAGCCGAGATTGTTGTTGTCGATTGAGACGTTGATGATCGTGTCGCCACCGTTGCCGAGTGCCTGCGTCATTCCGTTCACAATCATCGTCTCAAGATTGCTCAAAGGAAGAACCGCTTCCGCTCCTGCTTCACCACCACCGAGGAAACGACCGCCCTGCATTCCGAAGATAGTCGGGCTTGTGAGAATGCCACCGTTTGCGTACCAATCAACGTCGAACTTCGGGAGCGTTCCCATTCCGTTTATTCCGTATGGCGGGACGCCACCGCTCACGGTAATGTGAGGGAGTTTCAAATCAAAGCCCGCCTCGAACATTGCGCCGAGGTTGTCCCAAATCTCCTTGATCTTGTCGTATATGTTCGTGAAGGTTTCAAAAACTCCGTCTTTGAAATTGGTGAAGGTTGTCTTCACATTTTCCCACGCATCAGAGACGGTCGTCTTCACGAGTTCCCATTCTTTCTGCGTGAGGTCTGTGATCACTTTCCAACCGTCAGAAACGAGTTGCACGTCGCCTTCAACACTTCCCTTGAGGAAGTCATTGATTGCTCCAAAGCCTGCCTTGACCGCTTCGATGTCCTGTCCGATGCCTGCCTTGAGGTCTGCGCCCATTGCAGAAAATGCGCCTGCATATACGTCGAGTGCTTCCTGTGCAGACGAGAAGTCAAGCATCTCATCAAACAGACCGCCCTCTCCGAACCACTTAAAATCTTTGTACCACTTCGCATCTTCTGAACCGAAACGCTCCAAGAAGGGTGCGATGACATAATTGTCGAGGGTCTTTCCGATGATACCGCCTGCAAGTGCGCCTGCAAGACCGCCTGCGAGTGCAGAACCGATTGACGCGCCTGCCGTTGCTCCTGCTGATGCGACAGAACCACCGCCAAACAGCGAGGAAACCTTTGCACCGATGCCGAGACCGCTCAACATCTTCCCTGCCTTTGCGAGTCCCGATATGCCTGCGCCAACGCCACCAATCACGCGTCCTGCTGTCGATAATGCAGGAGCGAGGAGTGCGATCTTGCCGAGGTTTTCAATGAGTTCCTTCTGCTCGTCTTCGCTCATTGCTTCCCACGCGTCCTTAATGTCGCGTAGGATAGGCTCTAAATCGTGTAAAACGTCCACCAAGACGGGAATGACCTGCTCGCCTATTTCTGCGCCGAGAATTTTGAGTTCATTCATTGCTGTCGTGAACTCATCAATCGGGTCTTGGATTTCCCGGAATGTATTCTCTACGCTATATGAATAATCAGACATCGAGCCTGTTATATTCATAAACGAGAGATTGCCTTCCTGCATCGCGTTCAATATCTGCGCGTATGCTTTCCCGCCGAACAATTCCTTTGCCATTTCCAACTTTTCAATGTCGGAAATGCCTGCGGTTTCAACCGCCCACTCAAAGTCACGGAGAGTTTCAGAGAGAGTCTTGCCGTCTGCTGTGGCTTTCGCCATTGCGGTTTTTAAGGCTGTGACACCTGCTGATGCGTCGATGCCGTTCTTCTCCATATCTCCGAGGAGAGTCGCGGATTGTGCGCAGGAAAGATTGAACTCTTTGAAGAAAAGAGCGTTGTCCTGCATTAAGTTCGCGAGATTGTCGACAGAGACTCCCGTGTTCTGACCAACGCCATTTAACAGATTGAGAACCTGCACAGCGTCACTTGTCTCTAATCCCCACGCCTTCATCATTGCGGAGACTTGGTCTATTGATGCTGTGACATCTGTGTCATTTAATTCTGCGAACTTGATGAATGATGAAGACAGTTTTTCAAGTTCTTCGCCCGTAACTCCAAAGCGTGTGTTTGTCTCTGCGACCGCATTCGATACGGTCATAAAATCGGTCGGGATTGTCGTCGCGATAGAGTTTACAATGTTCTCTAATTCTTCAAGCGACTCGCCCGATGCGCCTGTCTTCTTGATGACGTTGTCCATTGCGTCATCGAGTTCTGTCCACGCCTTGATTGAAGCCCCGCCGATAGCGGTGATCGTTGCGGAAACAGGCATCAATGCGTCGCCCATTCCTGCAATTTTGTCGCCAACAGATGAGACCTTCTGACCGAGTGCGTCCATATCATCGGAGACCTTCGCAATCATAGCCTCTGATGCGGTCGGCACTTTCTTCAACTGTTCCTCGAGGTCTTTGAGATTGTTCTCTGTCTCGATGATCTCTCTCTGCCACGCGTCATACTGTTCAGCCGTGACCGTTCCATTCTTGAGACCTTTCTCCATTTCCTCGGAGACAGACTTGAGTTGAGACAGTTTGTCCTTCGTCTGTCCGATCTCGGTCTGCAA
>JAEIGA010016780.1_pt1 | contig 11138 bp, 6 predicted proteins | sample 9270691 | NCBI WGS metagenome assembly JAEIGA01 (sample SAMN17057246, study PRJNA624740) | gut metagenome | biome: biome; isolation source: fecal sample | host: Bos grunniens | place: China: Xizang | collected 2019 | reverse complement strand
GAACTCATCTGTGATATTAGCGAGGATGAGCTCTTCAAAACGGTCAGCGCGGATCATACGGGGAACGAGACGTGTTGTCTGCTCTTCACCGAGGGAGTACGCAACTCTGATACCGTTCTTGATGTTGGATTTTGTAATCTGTCCTCTGAGAGCAGATTCTATGTAGCTGTTCATGGTCTTTGTGGTACCATTATCGAGGAACGTGATAATGAGCTGAGAGAGAAGCTGCTGTCTTACACCTGCGGAGATGTTCTGGTACTTATCAGAGGAAAGTGCCATATCCCAGGGGTTGGAGAACACTGCCTGACCGGTTGTTGTATCAACAACTGCGATCTCGCCGGTGAATTCTTCGAACCAGAGCTGATAGCCGTATGCTTCTTTAACCATTATCATATCCGCGAGCTTCTGCTCGGGTGTTTCATATACCTGTGTGAGGTAGTTGATGATGGGATCTCCGTTATCGTCAACTTTATCCTCCCAAGCGGCTCCTGTAGGAAGAACAAGGGAGCCAAGGAGCATAACCAGAGTCAGAAGTCCCGATATAATTCTTTTTGTATTCATATCATGTATCTCCTTTCTCGGTTACAGTCTGTAGTTGATTTCTACGATAATATTTGTTATGAAGCTGATCATCTTTCCAACAAGGCTGGAGAAGAGAATTCCGATAAACATAAGGAATGCCATACCTGCGATGGAAGATACGCAAGTGAGGATGTTCTTACCTACGGAGTAGTCGTGTGTAACCATCATCGCGAAGAACAGAAGGAGGATCATCCAAATGTATGCGAATGAGGTAAGGAGGGTAATGATACCGCCCTCAGCTTCAAGAAGAACGTTGGATGCGATAGTCGCGGGGAGAATGAGAAGCGGGAGAGGAGTGAGACAGTAGCAGCATGCTACGAAAATGTCCTTCATGCTTCCTTCACCTTCGAAGAGTGTGGTGAGACACCAGTTAGCGATAACCCAGAGGAGGAGGGGCGCAACAACCGCTGCGAGAGCTCCCATAAGGTTGAACGCTGTGGACGGACGCGGGTTGAAGATGTAACCCTGACCGATTGTATTGTAGAAGTAAACGAGAATTGTGATAAGGAGGATTGTGAAACCACTTCTTATGGAGCCGCGCTTTTCGTGCTTGAGGTCCCAGAAGCCGTCGAACGGATGAACGATTACGTGGAATGCGTAGAGAAGTTCTTCCTTGAGGCTCTTTCTACCAACCTTAAGTGCGGTTCTCTTGTTTACCTTACCTGCATATCCGAGGAACTTACCAAATGCTACGAAGAATGCTACGAGAACGATCGGAATCGTCCAGAAGTACTTGTTAGCCCATTCCTTACGGATTTCCTTATATGCTTCGGAGTAGTTGGAGGTATCATACGCTGCCTTGTAGTACTCCATAGCTTCTTCGTACTTACCCTGACGGTAGAGTGACTTACCGATCTGGATGTAAGCTGCGTCGAAGTTGTTGTTTCTCTTGAGGATCTCGGACCAGTCATCGATCGTTGCGTCGTATAGACGTTCGTTGTCGTGGCGGAGAGCTTCGAAGAGGAGGTCTGCGTATTCTGTACGACGGAATCTGATAACGCTCTTTGTTGCCTTATCGAGAACGAGGATGTTGGAGCCCTGGTATGCGATAGCGGCTACGCTTTCGATGTTACCAACCTGTGTACCAATCTTATCACCGAACGCGAAGAGGAGGTTACCGTTAGAGTCGTATGTGAAGATCTTGGATCTCTTTTCGTCGATGATGGACCATGTGCCCTCGGGACCCATAGCAACGTCAACGATTCTGGAGGGACCGGTGATCGTTGTATCGGACGCTGTAGCGCCTTCCTGAGGAACCTTTACTTCACCGGACGGGGGATAGAAGCCGTTACGCTTCATTACGTCCGCACCGGATGCGTTGAGCTTTTTAACAGGAGCATAGTCACCGCTCTTGTCCTTGCTTGTGATAGCGGACTGCTGCTGGGACTCGCCGATAGAGGATGTTGTAACGTAAATGAAGTTCTGATCATCAATAGTGATGTTGTTGAACTCTGTGGATACGAATTCCATGCCGCCCTTCTTCTTAGAGCTGAACTTGCTCCAGAGAAGCTCGAGTGCGGAAACGGATACCTTCTGAGCACCGATGAATCCGAAGAAGTCACCGTCTGTGTTAAGAACGATGATACCCTGGTATGTAGTAGAGGATACTACGAAGAGTCTGCCGTAATCGTCAACTACGCAGGCAACCGGCTTGTAAATGGAGCCTTCCTCGAAGTAGTTGGACTTCGGCTCGGGAATGATCTTTACGAAGTTACCTTCAAGGTCGAACATTACGATACGGTTTTTGTCCGCGTCGCAAACGTAGATGTTTTCTTCGTTTACAAATACGCCGGAGGGGTTAGCGAACGAGTCCGGAACACCCTGGTCGTTAACGAAGGATTCGATCTGGAAGAGGAACTTGTAGTAGCGGTCGAACGCGTAAACAATATTAGCTCCCGCGTCAACGATGTATACTCTGTTATCGGGACCAACGAAGAGGTCTCTCGGGTCAGTAAGTGCAGCGCCGAGGCCCATATAGTTGTGGTCGATTACGATATCAGGAACGTACGCCGTGGGAGAGGCAAGAACCTCACCCTGCGACGAATACGTGTAAGTAGCGTAAGGTGTTTTTGCGCCTACTACGCCGGGAAGCACCATGAGAAGTGCAAGTACAATAAGGAGTGTTCTAAATAATATTTTCATTTTATCCTCCTTAGTCTTTCATACCGCTCGAGCCCATGGTTTCGATGATATTCGACTGAGAAACGACGAATACGAGGATCGGAACCATCATCATTACTACCGTCGATGCAGCTGCGGCACCGGAACGTGTAATACCTGCGGCAAGAATCTGGCTGATTGCGTAGTTAAGAGTCTTGAGCTGCTCGGAGTAAACGTATGCGGATGCACCGGAGTTCCAAAGACCCTGGAAAGAGTAGATGATAAGTGTGAGCCACGCGGGCTTAACCATCGGCATCGCAATGGACCAGAACGTTCTAAGCTCGGATGCACCGTCGAGGCGGGCAGATTCGAGAACTTCGTTCGATACGTTCGATTCCATGAACTGCTTCATGAGGTAGAGACCGAGGGTTGAACACCATGCGGGTACGATAACTGCGAAATATGTATCGATCCAACCGAGTGTGGAGAGTGTAATGAAGTTTACAACGCCGGATACGGTGGAGCCGATCATAAGGGACTTCTGAATGAGCCAGAAGCACTGCTTACCGCCGGGGAATTCGATCTTCGCAAGTGCATACGCACAGAGAGAAGAAAGAACGAGGTTACCAAGTGTACCGCCGACAGAGATGAGAACCGTATTGAAAATGTAACGGGAGAACGGTACCCATGAGTCGCCCATGAGGTTGAAGAGATCCGTGAAGTTGTCAAATGTAGGATGAACAACGTAGAATCTCGGCGGGAAGTAGAAGAGCTCGTTAAGAGGCTTGAGGGACTGGATGATGGTATAGTACATCGGGATGAACATACCGATACCGAAAATGGTAAGGATAAGGGTGATACCGAAGTCACCGCCCGCAGATCTGTTGAGGACAACTTGATGATTTCTAGTTCTTATCTTTTTCATGTTATTCCCCCAACTTCGAAATTAATTTGGTTACGAGCAGGTTCGCGCCGATCATCATAAGGAAGAGGATGAAGGAAAGCGCGGACGCATAACCAATTTCCCAACGGACACCCTGATATTCTTCAAGGTGGTGGGTAAGTGTGTATGCTACGTAGTTAACCGACGGGTTTCCGGCAAGGGCGGTAACGATACCACCGAAGCCGAACGCACCGGTAATGGAAAGGATAGCACCGAACATGAGCTGCGGCTTCATGGACGGAAGTGTGATGTACCAAAGCTCCTGCCATCTGTTCTTTACACCGTCGATCGCACCGGCTTCGTAAAGGCTCTTGTTGATACCCTGAAGACCCGCGATGAACGAAAGGAACGATGTACCGAGTGAGGTCCAGAGCGCTACGATAATACAAAGCGGCATAACGTACTTTTCGTTCTGGAACCAGAGGATCGGGGAGTCGATAAGTCCGATATCGAGAAGGAAACCGTTTACAAGACCGTACGCGTCACTCGAGAAGAGCGTTGTAAAGATAAGGTACGCGTTACCTGCAATGGAAGGTGCGTAGAATACGAGGGTTACAACGGAACGAAGCTTCGGAGGAAGCTCATTGATGAACCAAGCTACGCAGAACGAGATCATGTAGGAAGCAGGACCTGTTACGGCTGCGAAAATAAGTGTATTCTTAAGAGCTGTGATAAAGAGGTCGTCATCGAGGAACAGCGTGATGTAGTTATCCATGAAGATGAACTTCGGGAATTCGAGCATGTTGAACGATGTAAGACTGAGCACGAGGGATAAGACGACGGGAATGACTGTAAATATGAAGAAAAGGAACATAAAGGGCGCTACCATGAAGTAGGCTGCTTTATTTCTTCTAATCAGAAACCATGTCCACTCGGCTTTTGTCATCTCTCGGCGAGTTTTTACTTGTTTTAAAGTATTCTTAGACATGTACTCTCTCCTTTGTTAGATTTTGTACGACAGAAATTATTTGCCAATGTAAGATTCAAGAGCGCCTGCTGCGTCTATAATATAGGAAGCAATTTGCTTAAGCGCTTCGTCGGAGGTGTCAAGGCCTGCCGCCGCAGCTCTGAGTTCTGCGATGTCTTCGCTCTCAATTGCAGCAAGTGCCGCCTTTACGGGAGCGGAGGACTTCTGCGCATCATCAAGCTCGTCGATAGCTGCAAGTGCCTGACCGAGTCTCTTCGATGCGAGTGTTTCGCCGATCTCAAGTGTTTCAAGGCCGAACTCTGTTCTCTTTCTTGTAACTTCCTTGTTGATGAGGTTGATATACTGAAGGAGTGAGTCAACCGGGTCTGCGTTGCTGTTATAAGCCGCAAGGAACGCAAAGTTCGTGTAACGGCCAAGGATGTAAGAGCCGGGGTATGCAGGAACAGCCATTGTGTTGTCCTTCTGCTTCATAAGCTGAGCATACTCACGGGATGTCCACGGGAGCTCATCGAGAGCGTCCATGTTAGCGGTAGGAGTCTTTGCCGCGGAACCGAGAAGTGCTACGAGCTCGTTGGAATAGTCAACCTGGAATCTTGTGTCAGTGTACCAGCAGATATATTCCCAAGCTGCGCTAACATCGCGAGCACCGGACATAATGGTGATACCGCTTGTTGATGCCATTGCTGTGTTATCGATTGTACCGTCTTCCTTCTCAAATCCGGGTACGGGACCGAATTCCCAAAGACCTGCAATTTCAGTAGCGAAGATGATGATACCGTTATAGCTATCACAGTAGGGACCGATGAAGATAGGCATTTCACCTGTTCTGAAACGGTTTGCCGCACTGTAGTTTACGGGGAGTGAATACTGTGTAAACATGTTACACATTGTTTCGAATGCATCGAGGGACTTGTTGGAGTCGAGGTTTGTTCTCATACCGTCGTCCGCCCAGAGCTCACCGTCGAGCTGGTACATATACATTGTGTAGTCCTGGCTAAGACCGATTTCCATGTTGTTGAACTGGAGAACGGGGATCATAGCGAGGAGGTCATCCCAAGTCTTCGGTACGTCAAGTCCGAGGTCTGTGAGGATGTCAGTACGGTAGAACATCATAGGCCACTGCTGCTGGTCGGGAAGAGCGTATGCCTTACCGTAGAGAGTGAGCGGGATCATAGCGGATTCTGTGAATCTTGCTGTAATCTCATCGAAGTTCGAGAAGATCTCGCGGCGTTCTGCGTTGAGAGCCTTCGTTTCTTCGTCGTCATCGGGATTATCCACATAGCCTTCCGGGTTGAGCGGCATTACCGCAGAACGGATAGCGAACTGGATCGGGTCAACACCCGTACCGGGAAGTGCTACGTCAGGTCCTACACCTGCAAGAACGGAGGGGAGAAGTGTACCGCCCGCAACGAGCTTGAGGGATGCATTGATACCTGTTGACGGGCCGAAGTCGTTATCCATAAGGCTACGTACGATCTGCGCCTGGTCACGGCCGGTCGTTACCCATACTTCAACGAATCTGTCGGAATCCTGCTGATTGTCATCGGATGCACCGAGGGAGTTATAGTCTGTGAAGAAGGATGCAAAGAACTGCTTAAGCTCGTAGAGGAGACCTTCGAAGAAGCCTGCGTCAGCCTTAGGAAGTTCTTCATCTGCGGGCTGAACGAGGATGTAGTCGATCTCGAGGGGCTGAGTCATTGCAGTGTTGATCCATTCACCGAGTGTACCGATCTTGGACTTGAGCTCGCCGATGTTCTTTGCGATTTCATCTTCGTCGGTACCCATCTTCTTGAGAAGACGAGCGATTTCGGAAAGGGTTGCGGAGCTGTCGGACTTGATACCGGACATACCTTCGATGTAGGAAACGATTTCATCGATTCTCTGGGACTGGATTACGAAGTCCTCAACTACATGGGGAAGGATTCTGCCGAAGCCGTAGTTACGGTACGAGTCGGGGGTTGCACCGGTGAGCTTGATGATTTCAAGGTAGTCGTTGTTAATGGATGTCATGATGTCGGAAACCTCACGAACAACGCTTCCCATTTCACCGAGTGTAACTTCGAATCTGATAGTGTGATCGCCGGGTTCAAGGTAGAACTTGAAGGTATCAGCACCGTTTGTGAGTGCTTCTACCTGCCACTTGGATTCGTAATTGAACTTAGCGTAGTTAGCTTCTTCAAAGGGTACCACACCGTCGATGTAGATTCTTCTCGAGGTGTACATACCGATGAGCTCGTTCTGTCTGTATCTGAGAACGATCTCGTAGAGGCCTGCATTTTCAACGTGGATGTCGTATTCGATCCACTGGCCGACCTTTGCCCACTTTTCACTACCGATAGTGTTGAGCATGATCTTAGCTGCGTCCTGAGGCTCTGTGATCGCCGACTTACGGTCGTAGATCGGGTAGATCGTGTAATCAGATGTTCTCGAGGGTGTTTCAGCGTTGAGATGTATGGGCTCTGCCACAGCGTCGCTCTTGCCGCTTATGTAGTCAGCGTAGGAAACCTTATCCTCGTAAGGATAGAGAGTGATCTTGCTGATTACAACAGGTTCACGAACGGATTCAAGAGTGATTGTGTTCTCGCCTTTTGTAAAGTAGAATTCAAAGGGGTTAGCGTAGTAACCGTTGGAGTCGATGAGGGAGTATTCCTTCCAAACGTGCTGAACGGTAGCGGTCGGACGAAGCTCGTTACCGTTTCCGTCCTTTTCGAATCTGCCGTCAACATACTCATTGACCCAGTTTTTGGTCATAAGGATGTAACGCGCTTCAGCGAAAGGAACCGAGCCGTTAAGCTTGAAAACTCTCTCAATGGAGTTGGTCTTATCTGATACGGAGCAGTACTCGATTGCAACTGAGTACATACCGTCAGCGGGTACGTCTACGGACCAAGTTACGTTACCGTAGTCGCCAACCTGAATAGCTGCGCCGCTTTTTCCTTCATAATTATTAACAATAGAAACGTCAGCATCTGTGAGTTCAGCAACATAATCGACAGCATCGATTACGATCTCACTTGCACCGCGAGGTACGTCGACGTAACGCTTCTGATACGCCTCGTAGCTTTCTGCCTTGAGGGATGCGCTGATTTCCTGGAGTCCCGAATCAGTGCCTGTGCCAGTTGTTTCCGCGGCGAAAATCACCGAAGGGAAAACGGGCAAAAGCATCACAACCGAGAGAAGGAGACATATCAGCTTTTTGCTTGTGTTTTTTCTCATTGAACTTTCCTCCTGCAATTTTTGAACCCAAAAAGTTGACCGAACTTCACGGATTCTTCCCCATTCTTGGGGGGTGAACTTAACTCCGACGGAGGCGTAAAAACCGCCTGTCGCCATTTAGATTTGGACTGTTTTCACCTTGAATTCTGCGAAATAGTATCCAAAATAAGGGCAAAAAAAAACATTGCCCACGTTTTTTCGTACATAATAATACCACAAAAGGCGCAAAATGTCAAGTTTGCACCCCCTCCGGACGCCATTTCACCAAACTGTATAAACGCACAAAAAACAGGGATTTTTCGCTCGTTTTACACATTTTTTCGTTTTTTTAACGATATTTGTAATCGCATACCAGTCAAGCGAAATGCATACGGTAAATTATTTTTACCCACAATGATAATATTTCGTTATTTTAACCTTATATATAGTTAATATCCCTATTATTTATCATTGTTTATGTGAACTGCATATATCGCAGTAAGGTACACTTACCACTACAGATGTCACCACCGAAAACAAGCAAAAGACGGGTAGCCCTACGCTATCGTCAAAGTGCACAAAAAAGGGGTTTGTTTTTCTGTTCGTATGCATAATGCACAAAAATTTAAAAAACGGCTCAAATTTAGGTAATTTTTGCCGTTTTTGTTAAATTTAAGACACGCGCGGTGGCGTGTTATTTATCCTCTGATCAAAGCGACCGAATCGCGCACTGTACGGACGATCTCGTGTGCATCACTTTCAGTCGTGCTGTGACCGATCGAGATTCTGATAGCACCCCCCGCTCGATCGGTATCAAATCCCATCGAGAGAAGCACCTCGGAGGCTATTCCGTTTCCCGAATGACATGCGGATCCCGTCGAGACACACACACCGCGGAGACCGCAAAGATTAGCAAGCTCTTCCCCGCCGACTCCATCGAATGATATGTTCAAAACTCCGGGAAGTGCGTATTCAGCCGATCCGTTCCGATGTGCTCCGTCAATCGAAAGAAGCTCACCTGCAATATAGTCGCGCAGTGCACGCACACTTTCCTCGTGAGCCATATCGCAGTTTGCCTCAGTGCACGCCGCACCAAGAGCAGATATCAGCATAGTAGGAAGAGTTCCGCTGCGAAGTCCACGCTCCTGGCCGCCTCCGTGCATCATTGGTGGAATCGTGATCCTGCGTCTCACGTACAGCGCTCCGATCCCGCCGGGGGCTCCAAACTTGTGTCCTGACAGCGAGAGCATATCAACTCCAAGCTCGCGTACATTAATCTTCACGTGCCCCACAGCTTGTACAGCATCACAGAACACGATTGCTCCTGCCTCGTGTGCAAGCTCCGCAACCTCGCGAATCGGCTGAATCGTTCCCGTCTCATTGTTCGCGTACATGAGGCACACAAGTCCCGCGCCCTCGATCTTATCTGCAAAATCGCGCGCAAGCACCCTGCCCGTTGCCTCACCCGATGCATCTCGCTCTGCGGCGTCAACATATCGCACGTCCGCCCCGTTAGACTCGAGATTTCGAACGGTTTTTAGAACGGCCGCATGCTCAATAGTCGACGTCACGATCACGTCGCGACCGAGTACACACTTTGCGTATTCGTATCCGCCGAGCACGGCAAGATTGTCAGCCTCCGTACCGCCCGAGGTAAAATACACTTCATCCGCGTCACAACCAATCAAAGCCGCAACAGCCTCACGCGCTTCCTCAATTACAGCGCGCACTGAGAGCCCTGCCGCGTGAACGGAGGAGGAATTACCAAAGAGCTCCATTCCGCTAACAAGCGACGCCTTCGCGCTATCGCATATCGGAGCATCTGCCGCCCAGTCAGCGTATATCATCGTCTACCTCCAAGTTAAGTCTTTTCCTATATTTTACATCAAATCCCACACCGAATCAACACAAAAATGATATTTTTCGCAATCTTCGAAGATGTAGGTACAAAAACTTTCACTTTTTCCACCGCGGATGTTGACACGGACACTTTATCTCATATATAATATATGAAGACGGACACACATTTTTACGAAAGCAGGTTTAATTATATGTATTATATAGGCGTTGACCTTGGCGGTACAAACATCGCAATCGGTATCGTCAACGAAAAGTACGAAATCGTAAGAAAGGGTCGCACTCCCACAAAGGCAAACCGTGAGGCTGATCTCATCATCGCTGATATGGCTGCTCTTACAAAGAAGCTCATCGCTGAAGAAGGCATCACGATCGATGACGTTGCATCCGTAGGTATCGCTACCCCCGGAACCGCAAACAGCGCAACCGGCGTTGTAGAGTACGCGAACAACCTCCCCTTCCTCAACTACCCTCTCGCAGATACACTCTCCACCATGCTTGGCGGCGGAGTTAAGGTATACATAGAAAACGATGCAAACGCAGCAGCAAAGGCTGAGGCTATCGCAGGTGTTGCGGCAGGTGCGCCTTCATCCATTATGATCACACTCGGCACCGGTCTTGGCGGCGGTATCGTAATTGGCGGAAAGATCTACTCCGGATTTAACTTTGCAGGCGCAGAACTCGGTCACACAGTTATTGAGGAAAACGGCAGACCCTGCTCCTGCGGAAGACACGGCTGCTGGGAAGCGTACAGCTCCGCAACAGGCCTTTCCAACATCACTCGTGACCGCATCACAGAGGCTCGCGAAAAGGGAATCCACACTCTCATGGACGATATGCTCGGTGGAGATCTCACAAAGGCTTCCGCTCGCACAGCATTTGCAGCAATGAAGGAAGGCGACGAGGTTGCCGCCTCTGTAGTTCGTGAGTACATCGATTACCTCGCGTGCGGCATTGTGAACATCATAAACATCTTCCATCCGAACGTGCTCTCGATCGGTGGTGGCGTATGCGGTGAAGGTGAATACCTCACAAAGCCCCTCATCGAGAAGGTCCTCGCTCTCACAGACAAAAACAGCGAGGAAGAGCTCGGCACAAAGATCCTCACAGCAGAGCTTGGAAACGATGCAGGTATCATCGGCGCTGCAGTTCTCGGCGTATAAACTAAAATAACCCACTAGGGAGATACTTTAGCTTAAGGTATCTCCCTTTTTTCGTGGATAAACAGCTGATTTTGGCGCGGTGCTCACACAGCTCCTATTTATATAATGTAGTACTCTCCTTCAAACCTAGCAGAGTCTCGGAGGCGGAATCGCTTTTCCACGTCCCACGCGCTCTCACCGTCAGAAGGAGCATATACTCGAATCACGCATCCGTCGCAATCCGTCCTCTCCCGCTCCGAGGTGGGACTTACCTCACTCACAAAGCGAACCTTCCTCGAGCCGAGCGCTGCAGCAGATATCGCAAGCTCTGCTGTGAGGTGCACGTTCTCTCCGTCGTGGCGCATACCGATATCGCACACCGTTACCGACG
>JAEIGA010016779.1_pt1 | contig 11138 bp, 13 predicted proteins | sample 9270691 | NCBI WGS metagenome assembly JAEIGA01 (sample SAMN17057246, study PRJNA624740) | gut metagenome | biome: biome; isolation source: fecal sample | host: Bos grunniens | place: China: Xizang | collected 2019 | reverse complement strand
CTGTTGGGGCTCAACGGGTCCGCGCCGTGAAAAACTGCTGCTCCACACCACCACCGCCGGACGCATCAAGGAAGGCCCCTACAAGACCAAGTTGGAGCAGGTGGAAGCATCGCTGCTCAGCGAGATGCAGTACCCCCTCGGACAGGCGAACCGCACGCCCGACGACTACTGGTGCGCCTTCCTGCTCCAGCTTGACAAGTGGGAGCTGACCGACGACCTGACGAAGCTCGACGACACGGAACTCTTCAAGAAGGTGAACCGCTCCATCGGCACCACCGTACAGCCCACCTACTACCGCGAGCGACTGCACGAAGCCGCCACGGGCACTGAAGACACCAAGCAGGAGGTGCTGACGAAGGACTTCAATATGTGGCAGCAGGGCAGGATCACGACGTGGATGAAGGGCGACCGAATAAGGCCGCTACAGATAGCCCGGCGCATCACCGATTGCAAGATGGTGGAGGGCTGGCAGAAGGTGTACTGCGGACTGGACTTCTCGCACGGCGACGACCTCTTTGCCATGACATTCCTCGCGGTGAACTACAAGGCGCAGACTTCGAGCGACATCTTCTTTGCCGACACCATCGCGTGGGTGCTGGAGGACGTGATGAAGGACAGCCCCAACCTACCACTCTACGAGCAATGGATTGAGCAAGGGTGGCTGCGTGTCGCCCCCGGTGAAGTGTTTGACAGTATGCACGCCATCAACGAGCTTGCGGCCATCGTGGAGCAGGGCATCAACATCGTATCGTTTGGCTACGACCCCGCACAAAGCATCCAGCCGATTAACCAGTTAAAAGCGTGGCTTCAGACACTATTTCAGAAGCGTCAGGACGTGTCGGCGGCAGAAATTGCCAAAACCATTCAAAAAATGGTCGTGCCCGTGCCGCAAACGATGATGGTGCAGAACCCGCGCATCCTCGAAATCGAGGAAATGATCAAGCGCAACGACCCGTTCATCTCGTTCAGCGAGAGTCCCCTGTGGCCCTGGTGCTTCGGCAACTGCGCCGTGGAGGTCAACGACTCCACTAACCTGCGCCGCATCACGAAAGGCGGCCCCGCACCATCGCACAAGATTGACCCGATACATGCGCTGATGGATGCCGTCTATCTGTTTGACTTGGATGAAGGAAGGGTGGAGCAGTAAAATGAATTTAAATAGAAGGAACTATGAGACTCGACAGCAAGAAACTTATGACGTGGGCAAAGCGGCAACACGATATTGCCGCTGCCAACGGCTGGCATGGTGCTATGGCATCGAATGCGCACATGCTGGCCCTGATTGTGACTGAGGTGGCTGAGATTATCGAGGCCGACCGCAAAGAACGACGCTACGATGCAAGCGTTTTCGAGAAGTACAAAGCGCAGATGGGCGATGACTACGGCTTCGTCTGTTTCTACGATGCAGAGGTGAAGCACACCATCGACGAAGAATTTGCCGACGTGTGCCTGCGGTTGCTCGACTTGGCGTGGGACTGTCACCATGAGGAAATGCGGTGGTTCGACGACAACATCAGCATCCCGACTTATTGCCGTACAACGACCGAAAAGGCGTGGCACCTAATCGACAAGGAACTGGGCTGGGGCGTGTTCCAGATAGCTCGCTGCATCGCCTTCATGTACCTGTGGGCAGAGCAGGAGCACATCGACCTCGACTTCCACATTGAGAACAAACTGCGATACAACGCCCTCATGTCGAAAGAGAAGAAAATCAAGCGATATTAAAGGAACTATGACAAGACAGGAATCAATTAACAGATGGAAGGACATCGTTTCGACGGTGTTCTGGGCTGAAGAAGCCATTGCAAAGGAGTGGGACTCGAAACTGAAAGCGGCTCCCAAAATGAGCAAGGAGGAACAGCAGAAGTTTGCTGACGGCTACTGCGAGGCTATAGCCACGCAGATAGTCAGCCGGACAACGGATGAGGAATTGGCTAAAATAGATTGAACTATGAGCAAGGATAAACGAGTTTATATCTCTGGTCCCATGAGCGGAGTGCCACGGGAGCAATACATGGAAATGTTCAGACGGGCGGAGCAGTCGCTTCGTGATCGGGGCTACCAGCGCATCGTGAACCCCATCCGGGTGTGGGCATGCCGGTGGCCGTGGCTATATCGGATCGTCGGCTATCGCCTGACACTCTGGTACGACTTGCAACTGTTGAAGCGTTGCGATGCCATCTACCTGCTCAACGGGTGGAAGGATTCAAAGGGTGCGTACATCGAATTTAAGTTGGCCCTCAGGCGTAATCTTTATGTAATGACAGAGCAGACCGGAATTAATGTCAGATTCGACATCCTTGGTTACGTCGCCACGTTAGCAAAAGAAACATGGACTAAAAATAAGTAAGATTATGAAACGAATTTTATTTTTCACAGTCGCGGCTATGATAATAGTCGGCTGCAAGACGATTTATGTACCGGTGGTTGAACAAGAGGTACATCACGACAGTATCTACTTCACAAAGGTTCAGTATGACAGTATCCACGTCAAAGACTCCACGAACCAGAAGGAATACAATCAGGGTGACACGCTTGTGATTGAGCGCACGAAATGGCAGACATTGTACAAATACAAACTTGTACACGACACGCTCTATCAGTCAAAGACAGACTCCATCCCTGTGCCATACAAGGTAGTGAAGGAAGTGCCGGCCAAGTTGTCGAAGACCGAGAAAGGTCTGATGTGGCTCGGCTTGCTGGCATTCATTGGCGGTGTCGTTTGGATTGCTTTCAGGGTTAAGAAGTTTCTTCCGTTGCGGTAAACCCCCGCGACGGTTTTCTTCGATAGATGAAATAGTATATTAAAAATCGAAGAAAATGGAGATTACATTAGAAGCAATCATCTCATTGGTAACGTTGTGCGTTGGTGGTACTGGCTTGATGGGGTTCTTCTTCTGGCGGCAACGAAAGCGTAAGGAAGAAGCCGAAGCAAAACTGGCCGAAGCCGAAGCTAAGTTGAAAGAGGCCGAAGTGCGCAAGGCCGAAATCGAGGCCAACAAAGAGCAGCAGGACTACTATCAGCAGTTGGCAAAGGACTTGGCCGAGGATCGTGAAGACCGCAAACGTCAGAACGATGAACTGCGTGCCGAGCGTGACCACTATAAGAATGAGCGAAACGACTACCGCGACATGCTGATGCAGCGTGACGAGGAGTTCCGTAAGTTCCGCATCCAGACCGAGGAGGAGTTGGATGCATTGCGTCGCAACCAAGCCCGTCAGGGCCGTATGATCGAGGCTATGCGCCCTTTTATGTGTGGCGACCTAAAATGTCAGCACCGTCAGCGCGTAACCACATTGGATGCCGAGGCTCTTGAACGAACGATTCATGTCAACGAGAATAACATCGAACCAAACAATGAGGATTTATAACGAACACGAATCTCACAAATATCACGGATATGGCAACCAAGATCAGCAAGAACTTCACACTCGAAGAGCTTTGTGCGAGTGAAACCGCCAAGGCGAAGGGCATCCGAAATGTACCAGGACAGACGGACATCATCAGCCTGTGTGCCCTGATTCATAATGTGGTGCAGCCATTGCGCGACGCGATGAAGGAACCAGTTAAGATTGGATCTGGCTATCGGTCGCTGGCTCTTAACAATGCCGTCGGTGGTGTGAGAAATTCCCAGCACATGAAGGGCGAGGCCGCAGACCTCTGTATCGACGGTGACCTGACGAAAGGCAAAAAGTGGTTCAACTATATTCGCGACCACCTGCCATTCGACCAGTTGATATGGGAGCATAACGCCAAGGGTTCCTACTGGGTACACGTCAGTTATCGCGCAGACGGGCTGAATCGAAAACAAGTGATCAACAATCTGCTGAAGAAATGATTCACATCGGGGACATCAGACCCAAGCCGTCGGACCGATGGGCAAACATGCCGGAGATTCCGAGGGAAGACCCAAATGTAAGAGACAAGCGCGACCGTATGGTGCTCGGTTGTATTTTACGGCTGATTTGCCTATTGGTGCTTGCCTTTGCCGTATGCTCTGGTTTTCTGATTTGCTCGTATTTGTATTAGACATATTTGTTGGTTTTTCATAGTGGTTTTTAAGATTAATAGTTTAGTAGTAATTATTCATGGTATTTAGATTGTTAAGTTTGGCTCGCAGCGGCGGGCCTTTTTTTTAGTAAACCTACAACGACCTTTCGTAAGATAGGAAAAGAAGAATCATGGCAATACATTGGCAGATACCATTCAAGTCACTCCGCACCAATACGCTCTACACGGTGAACATCTACGATGCATCGTATAGCAGCACTCCTATTCAGTTGAAGGGTGGCGCGCAGCCGTTCACGACTCAGGAGAGTAGTGACGATGATATGTTCATGCCTATCCGCACACAATCGGGCTATATCCGAATTGTTGATGACGGAAAGGACTACGACGGCAATCCCATCCAGACCACATATCAGCGGCAAGAGGATTGGTGGAAAGACCTAATTCCCGAGACTGACACCGCGAGGCCAGTGACACTGACTCATATGGAAGGCTCGACCACCATCGTTGATTGGCAGGGCTTCATGCAGGCGCAGAGCTTCAGTGGCACACTCTATGGTAACCCGCAGGAGCGAGAGTTCCCCGTGCAATGCTGCCTGTCGGTGCTCAGCACCATCCAGGTGTCTACCTCAGAAACAACCTATCGCAACTTCGCGTATCTGCTCAATTACATCTTCCGTTCCATTCCAACGCACACCACCTCGCAGGTTATCATCCAGGGTGGTGCCGATGCCCGTGAATGGCTGCGCAAGAAGCTCGACTGGCGAAACTTCCTGAGCATCAGCGAGGGTGACGTATCGCCATCGTATAGTCTTTTTCAGATACTCGAAGATGTGTGCCGATTCTGGGGGTGGACCGCCCGCACGTATGGGCAGAAGATTCTTCTGACCGCTGCCGACGATAAGACTAACGAGCCGAACGCGCTCATATTGTCGCTCGACCAATTGCAGAGCATCGGCAATGGTACGTCTGGAAACATTGGAAGCGTCGACACGATGTATTCATCGGCCAGCGTCGGCAACAACTTTGCGTCGACCGACAACGACGACACGATGATTCAAGGCTTCAGCAAGGTTGTGGTATCGGCCAATTGTAACAAGTCATCCTCTGAGATGGCTTTCGCTCCGCAAAGCATCCGCGACCGCATGGAGCGTGGCGGCTATTCATGGACGGGCGACCAGAACGACTCTCGCGTCGGTTATTTCTATACGCCTGAGATTGCGAGCTTCGATAGTAATGACTGCCGCATCATGGAAGGTGGCAGCAGCAGTTATGGCGGTTTCTCTCGTCGGCAAATCTATAGCACCAACGATGCCACCAGTCCCGACATTGTGGACTGTATCGACATTCGCGGGCCATACACGCAAGGTTCCACACCAAAGGCATGGTTGGCTTCGGTCTATGAGATGTCATTCCCTGGCGGTTCATTCGACATCAAGGCAAGCATATACGAAGGGTGGGAGCGTGGCGAGTTCGGCAGCGAAGAAAGCCGTCGCATGAAGATGGCCATCGGTATCGGTCCGAGTCGCACAAGTGGAAGTACTCAATGGCTGAATCTGAGTTATAATGAATATACATTCGGCATTGTTGCATCGTGGAGCGCTACAAAGCAAATCTTCGACGTGATGGTGAAAAACTTGCCAACACTCTGTCCGTGCATCTACCAGCCGCTGCCGCTGCTGAATGTGGCTTATATCTCGCGCATTCCTGTCGCCAACAACTTGCTGGGCAAGGTGTTCGTGGAGTTCTATGGAAGTCCTGACGAAGACTATCAGCGCATCGGCGATGCAGGTCAGTGCAACTTCGAGCTGGCCGACTTCACGCTGACCTTCTCGCGTGATGCCGTGTCGATCACCAGAGGTCGTGAGCGCACCGCCGTGAAGAGTCGCGTGAGTGTGCGAGATTACTCATCAACCACCAATGCGCAGGCTGGTAATAACAAGAACGTGGATTGCATCTTCGCCAGTGACAACGATATGGACTACGGTTTCGGCCTGCTGATGAATGCCGACGGTTCGTTTATGGCCAACGCCCGCTATGGCTCGAGCGACATTCAGCCTGAGCAATACCTGGTAAACCGCATGTCTGCCTTCTACGGAAGGTCGCGCCGCATGTTGTCGCTCGCATTGGATAATGAGACGATTACGCCACAGAACACGACGACTGTCAACGATACGCCAAGTTACCCCATTGCTATCGGAAAAGACTGGCGTGACGATGTGATGCATTTAACACTCATGGAATTATGATATTAGGTAGAGAAGCCATTATTCGAATGACGGGCGACCGCGTTGGCGGTGGCTACGGCTCAGGTGGCGGTGGCGGGATCGACCCCGCAGCCCTCTCCGGATATGCCACAGAGTCGTTTGTAGAAGTAGGATACCTTTCAAAAGCATTCTATACAAGAATGTTTAAAGCCTACGATGGATCAAACGAGATTATTCCTAACGACCAAAGCAGCACCATCAATAAGATAGTGTCTTCTGTGTCATTAGACGTAACGGGCAATATTACTGCCACAGGCAACGTATTTGCCACATCTTTTGTTCAGATAGGGGATATTCGACTCGTCTACGACTCAGCGACCAATTCAATAAAAGTCGTGAAAAGCGATGGCTTCACAGCCGCGAGCCTTTATGCGACTGGAGGTTTGTCGTCACTCGGTTACAACAGTAGTGGCGGCGGTGGTGGAGGTACTGTGCTGACGGAACCGCTATCAAGCATCAACACGTCTGGGCTTGGAGTACCTACACAAGCCAACGTCGGTATTATATGGAACGGTACGACGTGGGTGTACGGCGCGATTGGCGGAGGTGGCAGTGGTACAGTTACAAGCATTGCAACAGGCACTGGTCTTACGGGAGGGCCTATCACCTCCAACGGCACGATTGAAATTAGTTCAACCTATCAGTCATATATATCTCATGGTGAAACGGCGTATGGCTGGGGCAACCATGCAAACGCAGGTTATGCTACACCTGGTAGCGTTGCCAATCAATTGCAATCTTATGCTTACATCAGCGGCGGAACAATTCGTATCGGGGATAGCAGCATTACCCCTATCACGAGTTGCTCCGGTACATTCTGGGGTCAATCATGGTCAAACGGAGGTAGTGTAAATGGGAATATCGAGGCCGGCAGCAATGGCGGTTATATTGCAGGGTTCGATCACATCGAATTGAACAGCAACGGAACCTTATCGAGCTATGGAGGTTATATCGACTTCCATTTCAACGGTTCATCATCTGACTATACATCACGTATCATCGAAGATGCAAGTGGGAGAATAAAGTTTGACGTGTCAAATGGCATTCGTATTGGTGACGGTGTAATGATTTGGGATGCTTCTAATAATGCCCTGAAGATTCAAAAGGCCGACGGCACGTCAGCAAACCTTTATGCTACTGGATCTGTTAGTGCGCTTGGCCTAAGTAGTGGAGGGTCTGGAAGTATTGATACAATCAAAGTAACCAACCAAATTTTGTTTGATGATAATAGCGATGGCGGTACTATTGATACAGATGGCGGAAACCTTTGTATAGGAACAAGGAACAATACGGCTTATATCATGGTTGATGATATTTGTTCGATGCAAGACGAAACGTATTGGGTTATTGATGTTGACGGAAACGCTATGTTTTCAAGTGGTTGTACTTCACCAAAGTTCTATTTTGATGATACGCACTACTTATATCTTTTAGACGGTGTTTTAAAATACAATGACAACGGCACCGTGAGGACTATTGCATTCAGTTAAATGTGAAGAAATATGAGCAACAGTAACGGAAGAATTTTTGCAACCTCACAGAACGGTGTTGACCTTGGCGATCTTCGCACGGTTGTCCCTGTTGTAATACAGGCTACCATTGGTGGAGAAACCGTTACACGCGTATCTTCAGACGTAGGTGTGCTTTGTTCTGCAAAAGTAGGTGACAGGATTACTGATACAAACGGAGTCGTATGGACAGTTGTGACGCGCTCAGAAGTTAATCCTTGGGCACGGTATAGACCTATACCTTGTGCAAATGGAAATATTAACACGCCACAACCACTGACACCAGCCGAAAGAATGACGGAGCGATATGGCATTGACCCTCCATACGACATGTTTACAGCAGACGACATTCAACAGTTTGTGGACTATGCAAACTCCATGAAGGATTATAATTCATATTTCCTAAAGTTGCGTCCTTGGGGAGATGCCCATATACGCAGATTGTCTGATTTTGCAAAAGAGGACAACCAAAGGGAAAAGGTTCCTAATATAGGATATGACCATAATGCCCAAATGGATAATGTTAAGATTACAATATCCAGCGGAAATGTACAGGGTACGTTCTATCTGAAGCCAGTAGTCCCGGAAAATCTTAGAACATTGTATATTCCATCAGGTTCGACATCGGCAAGATTCCAATTACCGAACGATCACCGATGGATGGATATTTATTATTCTTATATATGGGGAACATCATTTCAAGTGATAACCTTAGAGGCAAATGAGGAATGGCTGTCGCCTATAGACTTAATGGGTGCAAACACTTATGGAATCACCTATGCTTCTGTACTTCGTCGTACACTCATATTCATTTGGGCAGACAGCCAGATGAGACAGGAAGGTGACCCATATTATAATGCGGATGATGCACAGTGGCGTTTTTATAATTATGTAACGGATAAAGTTGGCGGTTCTTTACCAGAGGCAGACCGTGACTTTGCAACATACCCGAATGCATATATTGACCTCACAGACACGGCCGGTACCGACAATTGTTATTATAGCAATATGTACTATCTAAGGACATTGCACGGTAAGTGTTTGTTTATTGATTGTTGGCTTCAAAGCAACTCATCAACAAACATTCTTCCAATACCAGGATTTACTTATGAGGTTAATATTATCAGATCTGCTAATCCTGACCCAGGTGTTGACATCTACGGCCTGATTGCATTTACAAAAATGGAACGTATTGGTGGTCAGATATGGCTATATGTAGAGATTGACAATTCTGAAATCAACACAAGTTTGGCAAGCGACCAACAACCAAGGGACGTCTTTGTGAATAATTATGTCACACTCTACTACCAAGGACGTCTCGACCTTGAAACGCAAGTGATAGGACAGATTGACTTTTTGGATTATTCGGCTCAATGGGAACGGTTAAATGTAGGCCCAGACGTAACGGAATACAGGTGCCATATTTGTGATGATGACTACATACCGGGTGAGCCTTACGAGTATGATCCTATTACCGAAGGAACGGTTTATGCACGTCCAATTGGTGAGACAAATACAAGTAGTAAACATTTCAATGTACAACAAGTTTAAATTTAGGAACTATGGCAAAAGTAGATTTTTCAAAGATTTGGCTGGAGATGATTGACGGCGACAAAACGCTTGTTGACTTCCAGCATGGTGAAAACGGACTCCCAAACCAGATTTATATGCAGGCGAGGGAGATCAAGTGGAAAGAGTTTGGTTCGAGATTATACCACGCCGATGGTAAAGTTGAACTGACGGACGAAGAGGTGGAGTATATTCGCAACCACATCAAGACGTGGAGCCTTGTGGCCCGTCAAGGCATAGAGGAAGCGTTAAGAAGTTAGTAGTTAATTAAATCGTTAAGTAGTAGTATTTATTCAAGGGGAGCCAGCGGGCTCCCCATTTTTTTTGTTTGTGGTAAACCTATGGCGCGGTTTTGTCGGAATCGTAAAGAACAAAAGCAAAAGATATGAAATGGTTGACAATATCTGACATTAAGAAGCAACTGCGTGTGGACTTCGACGATGAAGACGACGTACTGGAGTTGTACGGATCAGCGGCGGAAGACACGGTGCTGAACTATATGAACCGCACGTACCAGGATGTGCTGGAAGAGTATGGCGAGGTGCCTGCTGCTATCCGCCAGGCAACACTGATGCTGGTGGATAACTCGTACCAGCACCGAAGCCCTGCCGAGCCAACGCAAATGTACTATGTCATGTATGGTTTCGATACGCTTATCAAACCGTACATGCGACTGACCGATGCAGGCAACAGTTCGCAGCGCATCAGCACATATACCATCGGCTCACAGATTAAGATTCTCATTGCGGCATCACTGCCCGACAATCTGACACTCTTTGATGTGGACTTTGGCGTGGTTGTATATAACGACGACAAGAAGGACCAGCAGAAGAAGTACAAGAAGACGGAGTGTATATTGACCGACGAGTACGACTATGTGGTGCTGGTGGATAGCGACGAGTTGGGTGTTGGCACATACATGGTCAAGTTGACGGTATATATTCCAGATACCGACTTCCCAGACGGGCGGCGCAAGGAGGTCATTAGAATCAATCCTAACGTTAAAGTAACTGGATAGTATGAAGGCAACGGCAAGGACAATAACAGGCAGCGTGAGGGCTCACGCCTACGACATCGGCCAAGGTGTCGGTGTGGCGGCGCGTGGATTGCCGACAGGTATTGAGGTGACGGCGACGGTTGACGAACGTAAGAATCTCTACAAGCCTATCCGTATCACACCTGAAGCACCACAGATGTTGGTGTGGCTCACGCCGGGCAACGAGATAGAATACCGCATTATTACGAATTTGGATTGGCAAATTATATAAGTAAATATTATGGCATACGCAAGTTGGCTCGTACCGAGCAAGACCCAAGGCAGCGGCAACGATACCGTAAACGTGACCGCTGGCACCGATAACACGGGGCGCAGTCCTCGCAGTACCAACATGACTTTCAAGGCGGCGAACGTTCCCGACGTAGTGCGTCAGGTCATACAGGCCGGAAAGCCTGAGTTTGTGAGCATCCAGTCGGCAGCAGCCGTCAGTAAGGACGGTGTGCAGGTGCTGACCATCGAGGGTACTACCAACTCCTCGAAGCTGACCTTCTCGCTGGCAAGTGGTGGAACGCTGGTACTCACGCTGCCAGGAACATATCTGGCTAACTCGCTGACAACAAACAACGGTGCCGCCATTCAGGGCGACCCAGGAGCCAGTGCGGAGTTCCCATTCTCGATTCAGTTTACGAACATCCCGAAGAACCCTGTTGTCACGGAGAAATCGGTGCAGCTCATTGTTACCGACAATGCCGGCCATACCGCGACGTGTGTTATCACGCAGGCTGCTG
>JAEIGA010016778.1_pt1 | contig 11138 bp, 31 predicted proteins | sample 9270691 | NCBI WGS metagenome assembly JAEIGA01 (sample SAMN17057246, study PRJNA624740) | gut metagenome | biome: biome; isolation source: fecal sample | host: Bos grunniens | place: China: Xizang | collected 2019 | reverse complement strand
GCTAAAATAGTGTTAAACATTATTCTTCCTCCTTATTTCCTTTTTCTTTTTTACTCATTGTTCTTCGCACAGTTGCACAGCCAACCTTAATTCCATAACTTCTAGACATAAGGAACTGGTCGACCCTAACAAAATCAATATGATCGTATGAATCATCAGCAATCCACTTCTTAGAAAGCCAATATTCATAACTGATGAATGTAACAAAACTTAATTCCGTTGTTGCGTAATTCTTTGTTGCTGTTACTGCATCTTTATCGGTAGGGAGTACAACCAACGGCTTTTCCCACCTATCCAATCTAGACACAATAGCATGCAGATCGTCGTTAAAATCATTACCGTCGTCAAAAAACAGTCTCATCTTCTCCTCCAACAATTAGTTATTTACGTATCTTTCTTTAGGGAAGTCTATGTAGTAACCGCCACCTCTAGCTAATCTGACACTGGTTCTACTAAGATCGTCCCAACCATACTCTTCATTCTTTGTGAAATTATCGTTTGGTGTTACGCCAGCAGCGTCGTAAAAGTCCCCAATAGTCGCCTGCCCATACGTCTTAATGAGCTTACAAAGGGTATCGAGGACCTCTTCTGCATCGCCTCTTTCTTCAAATTTAATATCCTTATAATCATCGCCAGCACCAACCCAAGTATCATCATTTCTGCGGCTGCTGTTATTGCCGTGTTTATAACGGCCAGAGTAATTAGTAATTTCATTAGATCCTCTCCTTCTACTATGGCTTGAACCACCAAACAACGCTCTTTCAAACGAACCAGCTACCGTATCATATAAAAGATTCTTAATAGCAGGCTTTAATACATCTTCTTTGATATACTCCCAAATATCAGACCAATCATCTTCAAAGAATGAATCCCAAAAACCTTTTCCCTGAGTTTCGGTTGATACTTTTCCTTTTGTAACAGGAGCTTTAACTCTTTTTTCCCTTGACTTATGTGAATTACCTGAAAAATTCATTCGTACATTAGCCATTTACAACCTCTTTCTCTTCCTCTTTGTTTTTAAATTCGTTGTACGCATTGGTTAACATTTCATCCATATCATTAACAACTCTAATTCCAACATAGGTGCCAACTGCTGCCCCAGCATAACTCATAATGAGCTTTTCTCCTGCAGTTTTTCCCACAGCACCAAATAATTTGGAATTAAAAAGACCGGTGCCTAAAATGACACCAGCCTTTAAAATAAACTTTGCTGATAAGATACCCGTAATCATGCTTTAGCTACCTCCTCAGAATATCGATTCTTCCAGATTTCCTCCCATCCAATAGATATGGTATGAGATTCATCTTTAAAGAAACCATGTTCTACCTGCTTAAATACTTTTGTCTTCTTGATTCCCTTATCAAGTATTGACTTAACCATAGGCTTAAACGATTCTGGCACCACGCCTTCGAAGAAATCTAATACATTATCTAGTGCCCTATTCGCTCCAGCCCATAATCCTTGTTTAAATCCGATACTATGACCGTAGCAGAAGTATACAAGACAAGCACCAAGAACCTTTACAGGAATGATGATCTCTTCCTTTGGATGTTCCATAATAGCCTGGATTCTGTTCTTAACAGCCTTCTTTATTGACTTAAACCAATTTGGCTTATAAGGTTTCTCTGGTGAAGACATATCCTTAAGAGCCTTCTCCTTCTTACGAACCTCAGGAAGATCCTTAAAAGCAACCGTAAGCAACTCAGCACCGACAACAGTCATGCCAATGGTCATCAAACTAATACCTATATATCTCTTTAACATAATTGTTTCTCCTTTCATTACGATCAGTCATGATTAAAAGAAAAAAGGAAGCCCTATGTTTCCATAGAGCTGCCTGTAAAGTAGTTACATAATTATTCAGCTGAATCAACCTCTTCAGCTGTTGAGTCGATAACGTCCTCATCCTCGGACTCGTCGTAAGAATCGTACTCATCCTCTTCATCAGAGTCATCATCCTTCTTCTCACTGCCTGCAAGCGCAAGTGCTCCGACAGCTAATGCTGCACCGGCTCCCATCAAGCCTACAACCTTAACTCCCTTCACAACGCCCTTACCGACCTTGTTTCTGATAGGATGCTTCTCCTCATCAAAAGCCTCAGCTAACTTCTCCTTACCTCTTGCCCAAAGAGACTTCTTCTCTGTCTCAACTGCTGCAGGGGGATTCTCAACTGTATTACCAGTAGTTTCCTTTACTTCTGCCTTTGTTTCCATTGTTGCTTCCTTTGTTGTAACGTTGTTATTCTTGTGTGACATAATATAATCTCCTTTCTTTATTTAAAATGTCGACATGAATTAACTGTTCTATTAAAAAGTGTGTATTTTTTGCGATTTTTTACACTCTATGACCTGTTTTTCCTAAGAATACTGTCTGATAGTCAATAACAGTGTAATATTCGCTATTTCCGTTATCCCAGTAGTGTTTTCCAGTGTTTACGAGATTACATCCAATCACATCACCCGGTAACCATCCAAACCAATTACCTAATTCTGTATCCTGAGGCAATTTCAGCATATCAAATAGGTCATTTAGCTTGATTTCAGCCTTCCTATAATCATCAGGCTTGTTATCTGAGCCCGTTCGGATACCCATACTACCATTATTTACCAAATTATCTATTCTCTCGAACGCTAACCTGATGAAATCCTGATTTGCTCTTAGCCAGTGACCAGTCTTCGGTTCCCAGAACAAATCATCACCGTGTCCAGTACATATAACGTCTTCCTCGTTACGTGATGCTCGTCGTTCTATGTCTTTTTCTGCAGCCTTGGCTTCTATCAATCCCGACTTTTTAGGCCCCGCGATCTCTTTCGCTGCATTTTCTAGGTCTTCTATCTTTTGTTCCGATATTGCATACGCTGCTGCCAATGCCGCAATCTTCTTAGAAGCTAGATAACTGTTTGTTATGATTGATCCTGCACATAAGCAAAATAAAAAGACAGGAACGATTATTATCTTTGCGACTTTTAATCGTGCTGCCCTTTTGATTTGAGAAATCTCTTTATCATTGCGCGCTATTTCAAGATCTTTCTCTTTCTCTTCTTCAACCTTAATCACTTTCGGAACGGCTGAAGCTACAGATAACGCTGTACCAACTAATGTTGTCAACGCTACACCTGTCAACAATGCTGTCGAGTTTTTCGTTGCGAATGATGCTGCCGACTTACTCAAATTCAGTACTGTTGGCATGACTGTTTGTAGTAACATGTCATTTTCTCCTTTCATTATTTAAACTTTTGCAAAAGCTTAGGAGGAATGTCCATTGATAGGGATTCGAACCCTACATCGCGGGATACGATGCTATATACCAAATAGTCAATTTCTATTGCCTCCTATTATAGGGTGTGTTATTTTTGCGGAAGCATAGAGTATCTTCCTTCATCAATAGTCTCAATCCAAACTGCAGAATCTGAGAACTCTGAATGAAGCCATTTACTAAGATTATAGATAGTCATAGCATCTGCTTTCAGAATGCATCCACATATTTCTTTCCCATCAAATGATGCGAACTGTGTATGACTGAACTCGTAATCACCAGTTAAATGTGCGTTAATAACCTCATAGATTCTTTCAGACTGAGCCTGTCTGATTAATATAATTGCTGTTTTGTTCATGCCATTGCCTCTCTCATTTTCTTTGCTTTTCTACGAAACTGTTTAGCCATTTCTGGTCTTTTGATTGTTCCGTGTGCTGAACGCCATTCATTCATTTTCTCTCCAACACTAATCTCCTGACTGCATGGCATATCGGGCTCGTAATCAGGCATGTTATCCCAGTTAATAACATTGACTTCGATCTTGTCACCGTTAAATACGATAGATTCTTTACTGATTTCAGGCTTTATATAAGCTCCAAAGAATCCTACATTGTATTCATATGTACTCTGTTCGTGACCACCACAGAACCATCCTATATGAGACATCCAGCTTTCATCGAGCACTAATCCTGAAGATTTAGGGAATGTTGACAGGTATAAATATAATGAAGCTTCACCAAGATTAGCCATACTTTCATTGATTGTGCACTCTGCCTCTTTAATCTCAGCTTCTGTAGCAAAGAACACCTGCTTTGACCAAGGATCATAATATCTCTGACGACCATCATAAGTCTCCTCTTTAATGAGATTACCGTTTTCATCAGCAAGCTTACTGCGAATGTTTCTCTCATTAATGAGTTTCTCAATTTTATCGTACGTATCCGGAAACTTCTCTTTTAGAGTATTCTTTAGTTCGTCGTACTTGGTTGACATGACACCTAGAGCAGCAACCGCAGCAGCAAGCTCTTTAGCCATAGATACATGACTGAATATCATAAGAGCAAAGGTAACAGTCATTGATAAGCCAGTTCTCCAATAGGATTTAGCAAATATAATTGCCTTTTCCTTCTTATTTAAATACTCAATGAAAGACACATCATCTATACCCTGCTCTTTCATCATCTGTTCCACTTCTTCGTCAGAAAGCGCTGAATCCTTTTCAAATTCAGCCTGTTCTATATTCTCGTCATAATTTCGAGCATCTTTTGCAGCTAAAATTGCTGTAGTCACAACGCCAACTGCTGCCGCACCAAGAGCTATACCAGCTTTATGGGCAACAATCTTACCTATTATCTGTTGAATCATTTTGTTCCTCCTTTCTACGATACTTATACTTATCATAATATGACTGATAATACCTACGTCGTTTACTGTATTCTTTCCATGCGTTGTTATCATCTCTTAAATCTTTAATGTACAAAGCTAGCACCATTAGTGATAAACCACCAATAGTGGTAAATACGCCAAGTATAAAATATAATAGCTTCTTAAGTATGTTCATTTCATTTATCCTTTCAAAAATAAAAAGAAGAGACCTGTGTTAGGCCTCCTCCGTTTTTTCTAGTAATACACCAATTCCAAGAAATTGATGTAGTTCATCTTTATAAACAATTGCATTATCCTCGTTTTCAACGATTATTAGTTTTGGCATACCAACCGCCTCTAATCTTTCGTTCAACGCCTTAAAATATTCAAGTGTCCATTCCGGATGATCTAAATCAATCTGATTCTTGTAATAACTCATATTGCATCACCTCCTATTAAGAGATGTGTTATTTTTACTTCTTCGTAATATAAAGCTCATTGAACTTAGTACTCTTGGTGATTTTAAACTTACCACTAAGACCGTACATCTTGGCAGCTGTTCTTATACGCCATTCCATACCACCTAAAGATAATCCTTCCAAATTCACAGTCATAGTCTTACCGGTAGAATTAAGAAACTCTTCTATTCTAAGAGCATACTTCTCGTAGTCTACAGTAGTCTTTTCTGGAAAAGGATTCTTTATTGGTTTCTTTTTAAGCTCTTCTTCCGGCTTCTCAACTTTAAAGTCAACAACCTGATTATTGCTGTTAACAGTTGTAATCATCTCCTGTCTAGTTTTTGTAGCATTCTCTGTAGAGATCTCAAGAATATAATCGGCTGTTATACCATACTTTTCAGCAACCATCTTCTTAATTTCATCTCTTGATAATACTATCTTCATTTCGTTTCTCCTTTCAAAAACAAAAAGAAAAGGACCTGAGTAAATACCCAAGTCCTAGACTTTTTAATAGAACTCATCTTCGTCTACATTCTTTTCAGTAGTTTCCTCTTCAAGACGTAAGTTCTTATAGATAAGATCTGTTTCATAATCACTTAACTTTTCATGAATATCCTTTTCTGCTCTACGCATAGCAGTTGCGAGCTTCTTAAGCCTGAGCTGTTCCTCATCTGTGAAAATATCGTCTTTATCGTCGATACATCCAATACCAGAATCACTCATTCTTGTTTCAATCTCGTAAGCTGTTTTTGCAAGCATTCGATACATCGTATAAAGTCGCTGATAAGTATCAAATCCTTCTCTAAATGTCTTAACATCTACATCTGATTTCTTCATTATTACCTCCTTTGAATACAAATATCAGTTCTATTCTAAGGTGTGTTATTTCTGCTTCTTAGCATAAACATCCTGCAGGGCAAGGAATTTACACACAAGCCCCTTCCTCGTACAATAGTCAGAATATACATTGTAGTATATGCAACCATGACAATCATGAGGTTTGTTCAGTTTCAGTGGTTTCTTTTGTTTCATGTTGCACTCTCCAAAGTATTAACGGCATCTACAAGAGCACCCTTCATATAGTCAAGAGTTCCTTCCATCTCTGCTTCCTCATGGCAAGATTCTAAAGGTTCACACCACTCATCCAGAACCTTATTGAGATCCTCCTCAGATAATTCATGCATCATATCAATAACCTGCTGAGGATCTGGGTTCTTAAGTACAGAATATGTAGCCCTAAGCCCACCATACTTTTCACCAACTGCAAGACCTGTGCAGAATATCTCAAACTTATCATATGGCATATCAAGAATCTTCTGACCGTCCTCGATGTGATACTTTTCTATTACTTTCTTTCTATGCTCAATAGAGCCTGGTTTAAATTCAGTCATTGTTTTCCTCCTAATTCTTTTTCTCTTACAGCATTTGGATAATCTGGGTTGTCAAATATTGGTCTCCAGTTACTTTTATGGACACATCTGCTACAAGCACGATATTCACCATCGCGAAAATATGCACAAGTGCTGCACGTCTTTCCACTTTCCTCATTGCTAATCTTTTCGGCTTTCTTCATTTCTACAAGATCTTCAAGAGAATCTGCAATAGCTGCAAGTGATGACGCGACACTACCAATATACATAGAATTAACCTTATCAACATCTCGAATTTCCTGATCAGCCATATCATGAACCAATTTTGATAAAAGTTCCTTATGTCTCATTAAAAAATCTCCTTTTAATAAAATCCCACGCCCATAATATAATGGTTGTCATTACAACAATAATCCCCAATACAACCATTAATCCAAATATGAGTAGTAGGATTTGTATAACTACGTCAATCATTTAGTTACTTCCTCCGCTGTTTCTGTCGGTATTTTCATATAGCCAAAGCTTTCTGGATCTGAATGAAATGAAAAGATTGTTACTAGTGCCACGAATATAACAATAAACAAAACAGTTCCAAACCCAAAAGCATAGGCTCCTCCTTCTGGTTCAGCACCAGCGACTATTGCTGCTATAAAATATGCAATAACAAAAGCGCAGCCACAAAACGTTAACAAAGCCCCAATAAACGCAAAGATGATCATTCCTTTCTTCTCCTTCCTATAATCAAATCTTCATAGGGGACTGTAGTTTTGTAGTTACCACAGTCAAGCAATAAAAAATGCGGATAGATTCCTACAACCAATCCACCCACATCTTCGGTATGTTCGGGATATGCTCCCTTTTTGAACGCTATCCTTTCTCCTATGAAATGATTCCTTGACTCTTCTAAAACACTTTGGTACATAAGACTTCCTAAATATAATTTAGAAAGAAACGTCTGCTCAGCTTGATCGGCCCTATGATACTGTTCAGACTTATAGTTTTTGTTATAAAACTTCTTATTGTAACCTTTGTACTTACCCCTCTTTTTTGCCCCCATAACTTTTTAATCCTCCTTTTTGTTAGGTGGTGATACTTGCATAACGCCTGCCACAAATGCTCTAAGTGTTTCTTTCATACCACGAGCCTTCCCCATGTAATATCCACACAAGAAAGACATAGCTACAAATATAAGTGTTAACCATTCATTTGCTGTCATCGTTCCTCCTTATTAAGCCTAAATCTCTTTTTTAAACTAAATTTTCTAGTTTGTTGGTCGAATTCAACTCTAAAATCTTGAATTGTTCTATTTGTACAACGGCAAAATTCTTGAATATTAAATACTATAAGTTGTGCGTAATCTCCTCTACTGCCCCAAAGACCTTTGTCATACATATCATCAGCTACTGCAAGAAGAGATTCGATATACTTTTCAAAATCAATATTGAATTCAATAGCTTTTCTAGTAACAATTTGCATTGCTTCTTTAGCATCATTGGGATTAGGGTTCATTGAGTTTATTATCCATGGTACGTTTTCTTTTGTTACACAATCTGTTACTGTTGGAATATGATCCGGCTCACCAAGCTTATGCTTAAGTTCGGCAACACGCCTTTCAAGTTTTGCAAGCTCAATCCTCTCGGCATACATCGGATCAATATCTATTTTCCTAATATCTTCGCCAATGATCTTAGAAACCTTCTCAAGAGTAAGTGCATCGGTAATATTAACGTTTCCATTTATAAGCCTAGACATAGTCGGTGCGGAAATATCAGTTTGTTTACAAAGTTCACTCTGAGACCCACATTCCTTAATTTTAACCATGATTCTTGTATGAATATAATCCTGAAACATGGTCATAAAAGACTCATATGTCATTCCTTATCCTCACTTTCTGCATCTTCCACCCAATTAGGGCAGTCTTTGCAATTCAAATCCGATTCACACCAGTAAGGTTCATTTTTATCAAGAATGCAAGCCATCTTCTACCTCTCTCATATCTGCGCCACAGTTAGGACAAAAGTTACTAACTAAACTTCCCTCCTTGTCTGTTGTATAATCCCAAGCATAATTGCATTTATCACAATGCACACTATAATCGTGTGTTTCATTCTTGCTTCCAAAAGTATGAATCTTATGAACATCGACTATCCAATGCCCTTTTCTTGGCTCTTCTTTTAGCCATTCAGAAATAACTATACAGGCTTCGCGCCATTTGTCTCCATCAAAAAATGTGCATACGCTGTCACCACGATCTACTTTTATAAAACCGTGATTAAGAAATATCTCTTTGGCTTCTTCTCTTGTCATTCTTCCTCCTCATCCTCCAACTTTTTAGTTGCTACAATGATTTCAATAAGAAAAATAAAACCTTTTAATAAAAATCTGTAAAGGAAATAAGCCACCTCAGCAATAATAGCGAGCGGCCAAAACAAAATAAATAAAGCATATAGACTAATAATATCTGGATCGTCAAATGTATATACATCTTCTGGATCACAATCATTAAGTCTCATAATTAGCATACAAAGAAAAATGCTAAAAACCCAACCAAGTACCCATAAAGATATAATGATTGCTATCTTCATTTAATTGCCTCCTCTTCCTTATAAGGATCTCTTTGATCACCCCACTGAATATCTTCGTCTTCAAATGAAAACTCGTATTTACAGTTTGGGCATGTCACAACCTGCAGCTTTCCTGGTTTAATTATCTTTATCATGACTTTCTTCCCCCTTTAATAAATTCAAACGCTTCTTTAGCACACTTCTGTGCAAGTCTTCCTGTTGGATCCTCAATATTATTATCAATAAGATACTGTCTTGCTTTATTTAAATAGTAATCCTTAAGTTCATTATCTGTTGTTGTTTTCTTATTCATCGTTTTCCTCCTTATAAAAACGAAAGCTTAACGCATCTACTGAGTTTTCCTTTATAATGGACAATAAATCTTTATGCTCTTTGTCTTCGCGTCTTCTTTTGATAAAATAGTATATGAATGTACCAACCGCTTTATATAAGTCAGCAAGCACAATACCCATAGCAACACTGAATACGATTGACCAATTAAGCATCCTTTTCCTCCTTTACATTTCCATAAAATCTCTCGAAATGATCCCTTGTACAAATCGGAGCGTAGATAATGTCTGTTTCTTCATCCAAATATATTGGATTACCGCCAAGATTCTTTTCATAAAGAGCATTTTCAATATGAGTCGCTGGACTATATTTTTCCTCAATATCACCAACTTTAGAAAAATCAACCGTTATCTGTTTCATCTTTTTCCTCCGTACTTTTCTTCGTCTATTACAGAAACAAAGTCCATAATAAGTTTCATTGTATTATACTCGACAGCACCATGAGTATCTATCTGACGGCCATACCAGTCTTTCTCCTTAGGATCATGATAACTTGAATATATCACCCAATCATTTACATCACCTTCATCATGATGATCTTCTATTGACACTTCCCAATAATTTTCTGCTTCCATAGCATCATGAAGCTTAAACTCGTAAGTCATTACTGAACCTTCATACCAATACTTTTCTTCGTATTCCCATCCAAGAGCTTTTATCTTATCTAATATTTCTTTACGTTTCATCAGCTTTCCTCCAATTAGACCTATCTACACAATGCTCACAAAGAAACATGCTTTGATTTCCTAAGAAATTAGCACAGGAATAGCAACCCCACTTCTGTTCTTTCTCCATCTGCTTGAAGTTATCCAAGACATACTTTGCATCACTCATTGCCAGTTCATGTGCTCTTACAACTAAGTCAAGACTATCCATTTTCTTCCTCCTTACTAAAAGAAATAATCTCTCCTTTTAATGGTGTTCCGTTTTCAATCGGTGCAATCACCTTAGAATATTCGAGATATTTACAGCCATTATCATACTCAACATACAATTCATTATCCGACTGACCGGGACCGATGATCTTATACTCAGTCCCACAGTCTACGCAAAAATATAAGTGGCCGTTATACTTCTCACGACCACCTATTACCAGCTTCTTATCTAATGCTCCCTGACAAACTTTACAAATCGGTACACGAATATCAAGCATGTTACGTACGATCATTTAATATCTCCTCCCCGTCATCTATGACCTTTCTAATAAATTTAGACAACATATCAAGTTCTTCTTTATGTTCGGGATGTTTCTTTGCTTCCTCGTCAAGTTCATCAAGCTTTCTTTTTATCTCAGCACCTTTCTTTAACACCTCATTAATTGTATCTTTACATCCATCACGAAGTTCTTCCTGGGACATAAACGAGGTATTAACAATCATGTCAAGATCTCTCTTATCAATTACACCTTTTTCAATCATGCTTTTTATTATAACTGTAAGCTCAAACATAAGCTCCGTCTTAGTTCCTTCAAACATTGCTGCCTTAGAATTTACCTGTATCATTATCTCTTCTCCTTCCAAACATCTTTCTGCTCGCTCGGTGTGTATCTGTACGCCGGCATTCTAAACCACTTATTCAAAATATCATTGAGTGAATTCTTATGATTCTTAATAAATGAATCTGTGTTACCACTCATTTTGTCATGTATAATAGCTGACTTCTTTTCAGAAGACATACTTCCTGCTCTCGCCCTCATTGTTTTAACCCCTTCCATTTAGTTTTTCATACTCCTTTTGCATCTTATCTAAAATATAAGTAATAAAGGCTGTTCTT
>JAEIGA010016777.1_pt1 | contig 11138 bp, 10 predicted proteins | sample 9270691 | NCBI WGS metagenome assembly JAEIGA01 (sample SAMN17057246, study PRJNA624740) | gut metagenome | biome: biome; isolation source: fecal sample | host: Bos grunniens | place: China: Xizang | collected 2019 | reverse complement strand
CAAATTGATGTTGTCCAAAGCGACTTTCTCGCCAAAAAACTTGGAAACATTCTGAACTTCAATGATATAATTAGACTGTTGCATATTCTTTGATTTGTAAGGCGCAAAGATAGAAAAATATTCATTATATTTGCCAAAAATTTTCTAAAACATTTAAATATGAAAAAAATCGTTTATTTATTCGCAGCCGGAACCATGGCTTTGGCTGCTTGTACCAGCGAACCTTCTTATAAGATTTCAGGTACTATCGAAGGTGCAACCGATGGCGAACTCGTATACCTTCAGGAAGTAAAAGGCAGAGAATTGGTGAAGTTGGATTCAGCAGTAGTAACTGCAGGTGCGTTTACATTCAACGGCCGTCAGGATGTAGCTGCTAACCGTTACATCACTTATACTCCGGCGGAAGGAAAGGGCAAAATGGCTGACTTCTTCTTGGAAAACGGTAACATCACCGTAGCTTTTGGTGAAGAAACAACTGTTGCCGGTACTCCAAACAATGATATCTACCAGGCTTACAAGAAAGAAGCAGGTGTATTGAACAAGGAAATGAGAGCATTGTACGAAAAATTCAAGGAAGAAGGCTTGACTGAAGAACAAAAAGCAGAAATCGAAAAGCAATACGAAGATTTGGACAAGAAGTTGAACGACTTGACATTCAACACCATCGATGCCAACATCACTAACGCTGTAGGTATCCACTTGTGGCCAGGCAGCTCATACAGCATGGATTTGGAACAGTTGAAGGCTTTGGCTGCCAAGGTTCCTGCTGAATTCCAGAGCAACGAGCGCATCGCTAATTTGTTGAAGCGCATCGAAATTCTTGAAAAGACAGCTGTAGGCCAAAAGTTCACAGACTTCTCTATGCCGGATCCGGAAGGCAACATCATCAAGTTGTCTGACGAAATCAGCAAGAACAAGTATACTTTGGTTGACTTTTGGGCAAGCTGGTGTGGTCCTTGCCGTGCTGAAATGCCGAATGTGATTGCAGCATACAAGGAATTCAACAAGAAGGGATTCGGAATCGTAGGCGTTTCTTTGGATAGCGACGCAGCCAAGTGGAAAGATGCCATCAAGAGCATGAACATGACATGGACACACATGTCTGATGTAAAGGGCTGGCAATGTGAAGGCGCTGCTCTCTATGGTGTAAACTCTATCCCTGCTACCGTATTGGTTGCTCAGGACGGTACCATCATCGCTCGTAACCTCCGCGGTGAAGCCATCGCTGAAAAGTTGAAGGAACTGCTGAAATAAAAAAAGAAAAGCGTGCATTGGAAACGGTGCACGCTTTTCTTTTTTTATTATCGATTGTTATACATATTCTCATAATAGTTCTGATAATCACCGCTGGTTACATGATCCATCCATTCCTGATTATCCAAATACCATCGAACTGTTTTCTCAATACCTTCCTCAAATTGCAGGCTTGGTTCCCAGCCTAACTCCCGTTGAAGCTTGCTGCTGTCTATCGCATATCGCAAGTCATGTCCGGCACGGTCAGTCACATACGTAATCAAATCCAAAGAAGCACCCTCAGCATTTTCCAATAGACGGTCCACTGTCTTGATGATAACTTTAATCAAATCAATGTTCTTCCATTCATTGAAACCACCAATATTATAGGTATCTGCAATCTTTCCTTCATGGAAAATCAAATCAATGGCACGTGCATGGTCTTCTACATACAACCAATCGCGTACATTCTCTCCCTTTCCATAAACCGGCAACGGCTTCCGATGACGGATATTATTGATGAACAACGGAATCAACTTTTCCGGGAACTGATACGGTCCATAATTGTTACTGCAATTGGTCACAATGGTCGGCATGCCATATGTGTCATGATACGCCCGGACAAAATGATCCGAACTAGCCTTTGCTGCAGAATATGGAGAATGTGGATTATACTTTGTGTCTTCATAGAAGAAATCCTTACCATACGCCAAATGATGCTCGGAAGAAGAAGCCGTCGTGCTGAACGGAGGTTCCACCCCTTCCGGATGAGTCAACTCCAATGCACCGTACACTTCATCTGTAGAAATATGGTAGAAACGTTTGCCTTCATACTTTTCGGGCAAAGATTCCCAATAAAGTTTAGCCGCTTGAAGCAATGCCAATGTACCCATTACATTGGTTTGGGCAAAGGTAAACGGATCCTTGATACTACGATCCACATGGCTTTCAGCCGCCAAATGAATGATACCATCCACCTGCTCCTCCTGCATCAACCGATAGAAATTCTCAAAATCACAAATATCCATCTTCACGAACTTATAGTTCGGCCGATCTTCAATATCCTTCAAGTTTGCCAAATTCCCTGCATAGGTCAACTTATCCAGACAAATGATATTATATTCCGGATACTTGTTCACGAACAAACGTACTACATGACTGCCAATGAAACCGGCTCCGCCAGTTATAACAATATTTTTCATGCTCTTCTTATTTTCTCTCCAACTCTTCAATAACTTGCAGCAGATACTGCCCATATTGGTTCTTGATCATCGGTTGTGCCAGTTCACGCATCTTTTCCGGAGTAATCCATCCTTTACGCAAAGCGATACCTTCGAGACAAGCCACTTTCAATCCCTGACGCTTCTCAATCACTTCAATAAAGGTAGAAGCTTCACTCAACGAATCGTGTGTACCTGTATCCAACCAGGCAAATCCGCGTCCCAAAGTCTGTACCTTCAGCTCCCCATCCTTCAGGAACTCCTGATTGACAGTCGTGATTTCCAATTCCCCACGAGCCGACGGTTTAATGTTCTTGGCTACCTCTACTACTTTGTTCGGGTAGAAATAAAGGCCAACAACAGCATAGTTAGATTTCGGTTGCTTCGGTTTCTCTTCAATACTCAAGCAATTTCCATCTTTATCAAATTCTGCAACCCCATAACGTTCCGGATCATGTACCCAATATCCGAATACCGTAGCTTTTCCTTCATCTGCATTTTTTACGGCATCATTCAACATTTTGGTAAAATAACTACCATAGAAAATGTTATCCCCCAACACCAAACATGCACTATCATCACCAATGAATTTTTCACCAATAATAAAAGCCTGCGCCAAACCATCCGGTGATGGCTGTTCGGCATATTCAAATTTCACGCCAAAATCACTGCCATCCCCCAACAAGCGCTGGAATCCAGGCAAATCATGAGGAGTCGATATAATCAAGATCTCACGAATACCCGCCAACATCAATACCGAAATCGGATAATAAATCATCGGTTTGTCAAAAATCGGAAGCAACTGTTTACTCACTCCTTTGGTGATGGGATACAAACGCGTACCGCTACCACCAGCCAATACGATTCCTTTCATAAATTTAAGGTTTTATATTTCCAGCTAGAATATGTTACAAATGAACGAAAAAAAATACAATCTTCCTAATCCTTTCACACAAAATGTTTCCAGATGTACATATAAGTTCTCATCGGAATTTCAAAAAGAATTTCTTTGGGATAACCGCTCACAAAACGCATATTCCTTTTAATATAATTAAGCACACGCGGCAATAGCTTGTGATGGTTGGTTTTGTCTATTCGGGTATCATATCTTCCGAAATTACCAGCTATCATTACCTCATTCAACAATTGTTTTCCTGCCTGTATATGAGGTTCACACAAAAGATATTTCCCTTCCATACCAAAAACTTCCTGCATCACCCACATGGTTGCACCGACAAAACGTTCCATGCCTGTTTGCTGGAATAACGACATGGTACGCTGCTTGCTTTCATCCGTACCTCCCTGCAACAGTACATAATAATAGTCCAATAACTGACGCAAACCGATACCTTCGCCAAAATAATGCCGGTAAATATGTTGTAGTATATAATATCGATTGAATTCTACTGTAGGAACAAAAATTTTTCCGCTCCCATCAGAGAGTTCGATATTATTTTCAAACAAATCATTCTGCTCTGCAAAATAACGGTTCAGTCTTTTCAGGAAAAGAGGATTATAAAGATAAGTAGGATGATGATGTACTTCTACCTCCGTCAAAACAGGAGCATCATATTCTGCATGGGTGTAGAAGATTTTTCTCACTTCACTTTTTGTCCGAAGATAATTGATCACTTTCTTCGAACCTCCCTCTATCCATAAATCAATATCCCCTGGCATACGCAATAATGGTTCCGGATAGTAAGCAGCAATCCCTTGTCCTTTTAGAACAACACAACGTAATCCATCTTTTCTAATGATTTCACACATCTTTACCGCATCCGCATTTACCTGCTTATTTTGCTGTTGGATAGCTTCTGTTGCAGCAAACCACTTCAAAAGCAATGGTCTCGGTGGACGTTGTTCTTTCGGCAATCTGTCTATAGCTCCAAACAAGACTCCGATTAAAGTCTGCCGTTTGGCCAACAAATAGATTTCATTCCATACTTCGGAAGTAGGTATTCCAGAAAGACTGTTTTTGTTTTCCGTTGCAACTTTTAACAAGTTAAAAAAATATGTATTGATGATGTTGTTGTTCATATTAAAAATCTAGAATATTACTGTTCCATCTGTTATCACCCAATAAATTTACCTTATAGACCAAACCTGCTGAAATATATTTTCCTTCCTGTAACTCCACTAGAAAACTGAAATGATCCGCCCACAAAGAATAGATTGCACCCACATTGATTGTCTTCGCATCATATTCAGCAATCAAGTTCAAGCTTTTATGAAAATTCGGGCGAAAGTTTACCCCAAAAGCCGGTCCATTCAATGGATAGTCAGTCCGGTTATTGTATAAATAAGCCGCATGTACTCCCAATTCTCCCCAAAACACATTAAAATGTTTGGTCATGGCAATATACCAACGGTTAAAATAGCCGTTCCCACTACCTTTTGTTCCTAATTGGGTATAATCCTCACCACTACCTGTTGTCGGATCATTCACCCCCAAAACAATACTGGGCATGTGTTCCCACCACTCCCTTTCTTTCAGCAATTGCAATCTTGCAGCAAAGTGTCGGTCTTGATTTACAAATTTACCATAAGTAAATTCCGGCCAATGATATCCATTATTTTTCCCTTGAACCAAAGTACAAATATACGAAACCTCCAAACGACTTAAAAAGGTTATATTGATGAAATAGTTATAAGTATCATACCCCCACCAATTATCACTCGGCAAATTCTCTTTATTCAAAAAATTTCCTCCAATGATAAATGTTCCATCCTTTTGCATCTCTGCATTAGGCATGTGAAGCAACCCCGTTACACCATTGGTAAATTGGGCATTCATATTTACTGTACCCACTAATCCAATGTACAGTAAAATCATAACCCAAAATCGTTTTAATATATTATTCATACAATATATACAGTTATCTATATGCTATTTTACTCCACAATATTTCCTCTATTTTATAAAAATACCGTAGAGACAACAACAAACTATTGGTATATATTCCATTTTCACGAAAAGCCCTCAAATGCTCTTTCATAATTAGCTTATGCGATTCCAATCCTGATGTACTTGCACCTCCCGTACGCATAGTGACCATATCTATCGGAAGATACTGGGTCTTTATTTTTTCCTTATAGATTACACGTAGTAAGAATTCAAAATCAGCCGCAATCTTATAGTCCGTTTTATACAAGCCATATTTTTCAAAACACTCTTTACGGATATAAAATGAAGGATGCGCGGGCATAAAACCCAATTTCATTAATTGACGTTTAAAAATTCTTGATGAATAATATCGCACACATTTGTTCAAATTGCCAGGATTGACATAATGCACATCCCCATATACTGCATCCAATTGGGAATCCTGTACAAATGCCTCTGAAATTTTTTCCAATACATCATTAGATGTAAAGAAATCATCCGAATTCAAGATACCGACTACATCACCAGTAGCCATACGTATACCTTTACTCATGGCATCATACAAGCCTTCATCCTTTTCAGATATCCATCTCATACGACCTTCAAACAATGGTTCATATTGTTTGATGATAGAAACCGACTTATCCTTAGAAGCACCATCAACGATAATATATTCTATATCCGAGTAAGTTTGTTTCAATACGGATTGAATGGTATCAGCAAGTGTTTTTTCACTGTTGTAGGTAATTGTTATTAGTGAGATTTTCATGTTATTCTTTAATTGTACGTTCTCTAATTTTGTTGGCAGGATTTCCTTGATAGATTCCATTGGCTTCCAAGTCATGTATTGCTATAGAACCCACTGTCAGTATTGAATTTTCATGTAAAGTAACATTAGGACATACTGTAGACTGGGCACCCACCCAACTACCCTCCTTTAAAACAATATTACCCACCATTAAATCAAATGTTGTTTTCTTGTAATTATGATTACCACAAAGAAGCATAGCCCCTTGACTAATACACACATTATTACCAATGTCAACATTTGCCAAATTATCTATCCATACATTTTCACCTATCCATACATTATTGCCTATAGATAATCTCCACGGATATTTAATATTAACAGAAGGCTTAATCGTTATATTGGAACCTAATTTTGCTCCAAACATTTTAAGTAATTCTATTTTTAAACGATTACATGGATTCCATGCATTTTTAAAAAAAAGAATATTAGTAAAATACCAAAGAAATCTCTTTAATGGAGTTCCACCTGGTTGATAGAATGCATTGTTATATTTAGATAAATCAACTGTCATAAAAGCGAATTATAAAGATCAATATATTCTTTAAATCTATCTTCTTTATTATATAGTTTTTCTGCACGCAACCTACAATCTTCCCTTTTTATATTTCCTTCTTGTACTTTTTTTATTGCTTCATGCAATTTCTGAATATCCCCCCTCGGAACAACATATCCAGTTTTTTCATCAATAGCTTCAGGAGAGCCACCTGTATCGTATGTAATAACAGGAGTGCCACATGCCAATGCTTCTAAATTGGTTGTAGGAAAATTATCCTCCCAAGTAGGGTTAATATAAACTCCTGCAAAAGAATATAATTTAACTAAATCTTCAACACTATCAGTCCTTGGAATTCCAACTATTGTTTTGGGTAATTGTTTAATTTGCTTTTTATTTAATCCAACTAATACAATTTGGAAAATTTCATGATTTATTAAACTATCAAGTTTCATAATATCATCAAGTCCTTTAGTTTTAGTCCATATATTGGTTAATCCCAAAACAATAAAACTTCCTTTTATTTTATATTTCTTGATTACTGCTCTATCTATAGTTGGTTTAAATAAACTTAGATTAACTCCATTATGAATTACATGCGTTTTATAATGAGATAAGAATGACTCTGATACTAATTCATTTAACCAATTAGATACAGGAACTAATGTCATATTAGGTATTTTAGATAGATATTTCTTCTTTAATGTATAATTTTTAGAAGATGAATCAAAAAATGATCTAGGATATGTATTTAATGCCCTACACTTATAACAATGTTTTTTCCATTTATTACAATTGATAGATTCAAAATGTACACAATGTCCAGTAAATGGCCAACAATCATGCAATGTCCATACAACTGGAAGATTTGCTGTTGATAAATAATCAAATAGAATAGGGAAATTCAGATAATAACCATGAATATTATGTAAATGTATAATTGAAGGTTGAATTAATTCTATTTGTTCAATAAGTTTTAATGTTGCATTTTTAGAAGCCAATCCATGCTCATCAAAAAATCTAGATTTCAAAACATGAATATATATTCCTAATGTATTCCCTATACGAATAGGAATAGATTTTCCCGCATTATAATATCTACCATATGCAAGATATGAATTACCTCCTTCTTTCAGAACTATCTGACCGATCTCTTCAGCTATCCTTCCTGTTGATCCCCAATTATAAGTTGAATTAATTTGAAATACTTTATACATAAATTATTCCCAGATTTGATATGGTACTATTTCACCAGAATTTGCATTAAGCATTAAAAAATAATAAGTTGTTGCATAAACAAAAGAACACAATTTTATTGTATAATCATTCAGTCTATATTTTGATGTAATCATCGGATATAAAAAAAGTTGTGTACAAGTAAAATATAAGGCAAGTCTTCCAACCGCAGAACTGAAAGCAAAAAGATTATACATCACGATTCCAACAAAGAAAAGAGAAAGATATGACTTGACTTTTTTTCTATTGCACGATGCTAATATAAAAATAAAGAATATATTTAGCAATATTCTGGTTACAGAACCGCTACTTCCCGTATCCATAAAGTAAGCACTATAATGACCGACTATAGGAATAGCAGGTATTAACATTGGGATTATATACAAACCTAAAATATATGTAATACACAACAGAATAGAAGCCATTTTTATTGACACTTTTACTTTCTTCATAATCCAAATAAAAGACAAACAAAAAATAGCCGAATAATGAAATAGCATAGCGCAAAACACGCCAACTATGAAATGTTTTTTCTTATTATTTTCTAGATAATTTATACAAAAAAGTATTATTGATACAGCTATCATTTGTCTAGTTATATTAAAAGCATTATAGTAGAAATATAATGTTACATAATAAAAAATTACCACAAATGGTTTTTCTGATGATTTCCAAACTCTTATAAATAGAGGGGTAAGAGCCAAAAACAGCCCTATAAAAATTACACTTCTATAATCATCAAAAAGAATACCACATACACGATTAATGAACACCCATCCAGGTTCTACAAAACCAAGAATATAATTAAGACCATCAGGGTCATTATTTATTATATTATAAATATCATAATAATTAGCTGTATCTGTCCCAACTTCTATATTTCTTAATGCTCCTAATAAAAATAAAAGAACATAAATAACACAATAAATAAAAATATTCTTTTTTAAAAAAGATAAAAACAAAAGCAGTAAAAAAAGGGAAATATATATATCCATTATCTTCTAATTTGATAATTTAAATTTCATTAACAGTATGCTATTAACTCATAAGAGCATTTTGAGTAAAGTCCATTATTGTTAAAGATGCCGTATCATAGAGTATTTTATCCTTTCTATCTTAAGAATAACAAAATTTCACTAGTGTCCCGATAAAATCTTCTGTTTTCTCTATAAATTTCTAAAAAACAATAATTTACAGCAATATTTGGAATAAACGGATTTGAAATTAAACTTCTGAAAATATTGATTCTCTAAGAGGATACCATTATTCATTATCAGTAAGTTACAAAACTCATTTTATCAAAATCTTTTGAATGAAAATTTAATGGGACACTAGTGACAAAATTTATATAAGAAAAAGAAAATTAGTTTAGGTGAAAATAATAATATCGGATATCGTTTTATTCCCTCCTTATAATATTTAAAAAATATTTTTTTATCGTATTGAACCATTTTTCTTATTAAAGTTTTATAGTATGATTTTTCAAATTCAGACGATGCATCTTTTCCTGTATATTCTTTATAAAGTTTTGTTTTAATTCTTAATTCTTCTCTATAAAAGTTTTCAATATATTTTGGATTTGATGAATGACTTGCAGAATTAGAAAGAACTCTATAAGCTGTCATTTTAGTATCCACATATTGAATTTTACCTAACTTACTCATTATAATCCATGTAGGGTAATCTCCTATAATAAGATGTCTTAAATCAATATCATTTATCTTTTCTTGAACCTTAGAATATGCATCTATTCTAAAACATGTACTAGCTGTCGTAATGGGATTTCCTTTAAAAAGAAGATAATCAAATAAATCACCACTTTTACCTGATAATCGATTTGTAATCATTCTTTTTCCTTTTTCATTCACTACAATTTTATCTGAATATGATAAAACATAATCCGGATTTGTTTCTAAAAAATTTACTTGCGTCTGTAACTTTAATGGATCAATCCAATAATCATCCCCTTCACATATAGCCTCATATTTACACCCATCTCTCCAATCAGATAAATAAGGTAATTTACGTTTGTGTTGGCTATAATGATTCTCCTTAAGAAATAAAGCAACTATATAACAATTTAAATTAGTTAAATGTTGGGCATATGTTATATGTGCATAATCTGTCTCTTTTTCATAAGCAACATTTGTATCAGCTAGATTAAACTGATCCGTTATAAAATTTCTAATAACCTCTTGCTCGCCATCAATAGATGCATCATCAACTATCATTATAATAAAAGGAAAACTCGTTTGCTGATTAACAAAACCATTTAATGCATCAAGTACATATTGAGAATGATTGTAAGTAAAACATTGAATCGCAACTAAATATTTATGTTCATTCATATTCTAATTCATTTTATCTATTAACTATCACTAGTGTCCCATTATTTTTTAACAGTTCTGTATTTACTTGTAATACAATAGTTTATATTAAATTATTAAGTAAACGGACTTGATTTAATTTTTAGAGAAATTACGGTTTGAACAAAAATAGCAGATGTTAATTATCAGTATGTTACAAACTTCATTTACTCAAAAAGTTAAAAACCGAATTTTAATGGGACACTAGTGATTAACTATAAAAAGAGCCAATAACTAATTTGTTAAATTTACATTACTCCTTCTATATTATTCTACTAATGCAGTATTGCAACACCCATACCTAATACGCCATTGATTAACATCTCCTATATCTTCATAAAATTGTTCTCTCCCAACACTAATTGCAAACCATCCTTTCCGCTGGAATAAATATCGTTTCAGTTTTTTACCTATTGTTTCTTCTTTTGAAATTGTCCAAAATTTCTCTACAGAAGAATCAAGCGTACCATAAGCCAATATATTGATATCAGATTCATCTAAATCATATATATTGGATGATGCCCACTCTACAAGATTTGCTTTCTTATAGTATGAAGCATCTTGCGCTATCGTTCTAATTTTTGTTATAAAGAAACCTACTGGAGACTTTTTTTTATCATAAATAGCATAAAAGAATTGATTATCATTCTTGTTACCTGTTGCATTGTTATCAAGTGACCATTGTAACCATGAAGTATCATGTACTTCCATATATTTATGACCATCATCCAATATCATATCACCAGCCCATTGAGGAACGATAGAAAGTTTCTCCAAAATAAAACGTTTTTTAAGCAAAAACAACTTTAAAAAAACAGGAATATCTAATATTTTTTTAATACCTTGATAATGGAATTTAACATATTGAGGTATCTCCAACATCTGTTCTGTTTCT
>JAEIGA010016776.1_pt1 | contig 11138 bp, 9 predicted proteins | sample 9270691 | NCBI WGS metagenome assembly JAEIGA01 (sample SAMN17057246, study PRJNA624740) | gut metagenome | biome: biome; isolation source: fecal sample | host: Bos grunniens | place: China: Xizang | collected 2019 | reverse complement strand
TCCTGACCTGGGTTATCACGAAGTGCTCTCTGGAACTTGCCCGCCAACAGCTCAAGATCGTCCCACTTTATTTCACCGTCACTATCAGTGTAGGCGTTGAACGCATACTTCTTATTAAAGTCAGATGCGGCCATCTTGGCGAAATCTTCCGTACTGTCAACCTTATTCGTTGAAGCATACTTCCAACCCAGAGGCGTATTCGCAAAAACCGCCATCAACACATTTGTTGAATCTGAATATGGATTTACCTTAAAGCCACGACCCTCGCTCGTAAATGGAATATTCTCAAACGCCTCTGCGTCAGTATTGATAAGATCGTAGGTGCGCCAAGCCATACTCCTATTACGAGTTTCATTGAAATCAGCGGCTATGTTCTCACGCACTCCTTTAGTAGAAGACTCGTTACTTAATTCTCCGCGGAATGCATAATCACCACCCGTATCTTCAAGGTTGGTAAAGCGCGGAAGATGGGCGATTTCATAAACACTCTGCATATAGCCTGCGTCGCTCGTAGCCATAAATATGTCACGATCGCGTCCACCGCTGCCAGAGACCGCACGAACCTTACTAAGCCATTCTTCTTCGGAAAGTTTTCCGCCGATTTTTGCATCATACCAATCCTCGGGGCCGTGGTTATAGCGCGGATCAGCTACCATTACACTCTTTGGTGTAATTTCCATATCAACGCCTTCACCAACAAGCTTATCTAAACCAGACAATGAAAACTCAAATTCTGCACCCGTATTAAATCTAAGAAGAGGATATTCTCTGTCTCCGATTTTACGACCTATTAAATCATCGCGATCTGCGCCAGAATTATTTTGAATATTATCATCCTTAAGACAAGCGGGAACCATATCAACAACCTTGCCGCCGTCTTTATCCTTTACACGGAACCAAAGAGCGGTATTCATGCGCAACATTTTCTTGTTGGCCGGATTAATTAATCCTCTTAAATTATCAAGGTTTGTGAATTCAGGAGCATGAGAACCATTTCTAAGAAACGCGGGGAAATCAGTTTTGACATCCTTGATCTTATTCATGTTATTGGCATAGTCGCCAAGAACCTGGGCCTGGACCTCGGCAAAGGTAGGCTTCCAGTTCTTCATGCCGCCACCTTCTTGCTCTTCTGACTTCTGCTCCCAACTATAAACGACTTTAAGTAAGACTTTGCCACCCAAGAGCGATGCAAAATTACCGGTAGGACGGAATGGGATTAATTTAATGCAATCTTTCTCTTCGTTGATTTTTTGAGGAACATCTATAGGCTTTTCCTCAAGCTTAACACTAATCACACCATCCTCAACAGAGGACTGAGGTATTTCGCGTGACCTTATATGAAGTTTATCGTCAGGATTTTCCGTTCTCAATGTCATAGGTTCAGAAGAGAAGAAAACTGCACAACGACCGTCAATTGTGTACGAAGGCTCATTGTCCTCCACCCTTGCAAACGGAAATACTGTAAGCACGCTGATTGCAGACCCCTGAAATGCTTCGTCAAATTTTGACTCATCAATCTTGTAAATAACAGTCTTTTCTACAATACGGGTGCTTTCACTTTCGGAAACCGTATCAACAGCCTCCTCGCCAGCCGGTTCAAACTCTTTCTTGACCGCAAGCTTGAGATTTTCAATGCCGGGCTGCACTCCGCAAATCATTGGCGTACGCTCAAGCGTAGGAATTGCAAGAGAAACAGGCACCCTGTCGGTGTCAAGATAGTCAAAAAGAGCGGCGTATCCAACTGCCGATATAGTATTAATCCAAGTCTGGGAATACGATGACATATCACCCTGCATTCCCATAACCTCACCGAGTTTAACGGGGTTGCCACCATCGGTATCGAGGTCGCTCATCTCAAAAGGCTGGCCCTTGGTCTCGGTAATGTCGTAAACCGTTTTTTGCGATTCGCTATTTTCAGAAGACGAATTCGAATCATTGCTGTTATTCGTATAATCCGTCTTGGGGAAATAGCCGTCGGTAACAAAAGTCATACGAAGAATCTTATCGCGATCTTCGCTCTCCTGAAGACCTATATCACCGTAGAAGCCTGACTTGTTGTAACCATTTATATAATTGTAGAACGGGCTTTGCATTCCGCCAATACCCTCCTTGCCGCCCTTGTAACCAAGCGCAAGATTAAAGTCGGCAAGAGAAACAAGCGGATATTTATTTTCAAGATCAATCTCAAAGGTCTTGGAATCGACCTCGCGATAATCTGTCATAAACTGTTCGTCCCACTTTTCTCCATCTCCCGAGCCTGCGTCCTCATGGTCAGGAAGCGTCTCGAAAAGGTGCGAAATTGTAACTCGCCTGTTCGGAGCAGATGAACGCGGCTTGTTGGCAAACATGCGGTTAATGTCGAAATAGTCCGATACATCTAAAACAGTAAACGCGTAACGGCCAACGTCAAAAGAAAACGACCTCCACTGGGCTGTAGGTGAAAGACGCGAGAAATAACGCGCCTCATTTACAAGCGGCGGCGGGATATAACCAAGCGCCTCGAGGCAAAGCGTAGGAACAGTTTCGCCAGAAAACGACTCATCCCACGAATTCGTAGCCATAAGAACACGATTATGCCAGAAATTGCGATTAACACCGTCGGCCGTCTCAGTGCCGATACCTGGATGAGGATTGTTCGCCACTGACTTATCAAGATACTCAATTGCCTCGGCAACAGCAGCCTTAACAAGATGACGGGAGGAAACACTTCTCCTCAAATAGCTCGAGGGCAAACGGGCATAACGCATATAAGCTGCGAATCCTACCGCCGACACAATAAGGAACGAGAGCATTCCGATAACAATCAGAAGCGCACTTCCGCTTTTCGAACGAAAATGTCTCATTTGCGCTCCTCCGGAGAGAGTCTGTAAAAATTAGGCATGTAATAACCAGTTTGCATTGAGCCCGTGGCACTTTCAAGATTGATATTGGCATTGCCGGGCTTGATTGAAATTTTATAAGGCGTATTCCATGGGTCGAGCATTTTGCCGCCACTTGAAAGTTGCGCCATCAAAAGCGCGGGAATTTTCCCCGAATCACTTGAGCCGCCGTTGCCAATAAGAAAACCGATAGAACCCTCGTCGGCATCCTGATTGGTCATCGACGGCAATTCATTGTCGTCTGAATAATTTTCGTACGCAAGAATAGCTTGAGAAATTAACTTAACTTCGCTCTCTGCCCTGCTAATCTTAGCTCTAAGCTGAGCCGAAGAGATTGAGGTTGTGAATGTGGCCATAATAACCGCCATCACAGCAAGTACAACCATCACCTCAACAAGTGTAAACGCCTTCTTAGTTGATTTCATCGGGATAACTCCAAACATCATCGTAGTCGTTAAACGCTTTGTTGGGACCTGCGCTTTTGACGTTTATCGTATACGTTCTCATGGAACGGCCAGAAGCTCCGCTTCCTATGGCTACGTTGTCGATATCGCTCAACGTGGCGTCATTGCGTAAGTTGCCTCCGCGAGAAGAAAGAATATCGGCGCCAGGAGCTTTACCCTCCTCGGCATCAACGTCCCACGCACGCGAGCGCAATGCTCCGTTGTCATCCCATAGACCTACTATGCGATGCACCTTGTCATTCCAAATATAGGCATTGTCCGCTTCTTCACGAACCTCGGCAATATTATTTCTGACAAGATCCAAATCGGCAACGCCAGCTACACCGGTACGCCACGATATCGACGACTGATTAAAAAGCATCGTTAATATCGAGACGAGCATTCCGAGCAGAAGGCTTGCCACCAAAAGTTCCAAAATAGTAAAGGCGCGCCTCATTCGTCAATAACTCCCTGAAATCTGACTTCGGTGTAATAAAGCGGCATCGCCAAAAGCTCCGCCGGATTTTTCGTAGCGCGAAATCCTATTTTAACTATAGGACTGCGCTCGCTATCGTGCATAATAACCAAGCCCGCTTTAAGGCCGCCCGACGCATTGGAAGGCCACTTTGAAAGACCCTCTGGCTGCAGGCGCCCCATCACTGCGTCAAATGCAGCCTTCGCCTTTGACTCTGGATTAGACGACACCTTACCGCGGCTATCTATATAATCGCCCCAGCCTTTTTCGTGGGAAGGCACACTCTTTATGCTTGTAAAAGTGCTCCACTTGAGATTAGTAGCCGACAACGCCATAACAAGCGGACTTATTACCGCATCAGCATAGGCTGCAGACGCAACGTCATCGCGGCTCTGCCTATTCTCACGATACCCGAGCGAATATAGCCCAAGTACCGAAAGCACACCACCTGCCATAATCATAATGGCAAGGTTTACCTCCATCAATGTAAACGCTTTTCTCATTTTCAATCAAGCCTCTCTGTAGGGCTGTCTGTCTTTCCGACCTGATCGGCGCTCAATGAACCCTTGGCGTCCGGCCTTAGGCTTGAGATAGTTATAGTAGACGCGCCTTGCGTGCCGTTTTGCGCGCCATTACCCGAGTTCTTGCCAGGTTTAAAGCGCATCGTCTGATGCCCAACTGCGGGCGATGTTGAACTGCGCGAAAACTGAGACCCGAAAATAAAACCGCGCGGCAATGTTATTTCGGCAAATTCAAAGCCATACGCATCTCCGATCTTCCAGTCAATTCCGCCCTTATCCTTAAGCTCGTAAGCAAAGCATTCTATGCGCTCGCTCCCGGTGCCGCCAAGAAGCAACGGCTCTGTTATGTCTGTATTGGCCGTCATCTCATACACAACGCTATGGGCCGGGTTTGCGCCCTCGTTACCATTAAGCCTATAGAAGTTAACGCCAGCTCCACCGGAGGAATATGAAGTCGAGCCCGTCTCGTCGTCTTCGCTGGTTATCTTACGATTGAACTTCAAATCACCAAACTCATCATAGAGATAGTTGCCTTTAACCATAGTAACACGCCCATAACGACGCACTGCAACCGCTTTACCTACAACAACAAGATTGCCGTCGTCGGTACCTTGAAGAGTCTCGTTCCAGAAATAAATTGTTACTGGCTGACGATCAATCTGGGCGCGCTGATAGGCTGCTCGAATAAATTGTGTCGCATTCTGAATAACACTACGCTCTTCCATGCCGCGGCGCATTTGACGATAGCCCGAAACCGTAACCGCGCCCATAATCCCCATAATGGCGATTACAGCAAGAAGTTCCAGCAAAGTAAAACCGCGTCTCATTGTTTGGACACTCCCATTGAATCGGTCGGAACAGAGTAGACCATTTTAAAACGACGGAAATAACCGCGTGATCTCTCAGGATAACCGTAATGCATTTCTGCAACACTCATTTTCTTGGGGCTGCGCTTCGTGCCGCGAATAGCATCGCGAAAATCAAGTCCATAGCCTTTGCCGTTGCTCTCGCCCGAATCGCGAGAAACGTGAAGAGCCGATATATCCATCATTAGATTGCCATTTACAGACTCCATCACAATGACTTTGATCATCTCTCTCACCTCAGAAGCAGTAAGAACATACTTGCTCACATCGGTCACGCCGTCATGGCCCTCTTCATTGCCGCGCGACAAGACATTGCCGGAGGCAATCTGATCGCCAAGCGAACCAGGCCAACGATCTTTTTGCGCACGGTAAGTTTCGATACCTTGTTGCACGACTTTGCACAAGGCATCAGCTCTTTGGTCGCGCGAGGTCTGCACCAAATTCGACGCCACCGTCACAACCAACCCCAAAAGAATTCCGATGATCGCAAGGACCACCATCAATTCAAGCAGTGTAAAAGCTTTTTTCATCTTATCTCACCGTCTGTTCGCGTGTCCAGCTATATACATCATCGGACTTGATGCCCTTGGTATACGGCTCAATTTTTCCATCGGCACCGCCACACCAAACAGCAACGCTTGCACGTATGCGCACCGCCTCGCCACCAACAGTCGCCTCTACAATACCATCTTCGTCCGCATCAAGAGCGTACCTAAGACGATGGTCGCGTATTGTCCCTCCGGAAGAAACAGCGGAAGAGAGCGAGCAAGAGTTGCCATACTTCTTAATAGCGGCTTCAGCCCATGGAGTTACCACACCAAAACGATTGTGACCAGAAAGCTGGTTATTAGATGTCTTAAGACCAAGACTTGAAGCTAAGGAATAAGCAGCCTTTTCGTTAAGTCCCTCGTCAACGTTATTATTCGCGTATAACGCCTGACTCCACATCCCATCGCGCACAAGTATAGCCCCAAGCGCGGTTTCAACCTGCTTAACAAAGTCGTAGCACTTCGCCTTCTCAGCCTTCTCGGGTGCAGAAGAAAATGAAAACACGAAAATACCCATAAGAATTCCAAGAATTCCTATGACAACCATAATCTCAACGAGCGTAAAACCTTTTCTTAACATACAACACCTCAATTGCTCAAATGAATAATATCGTCAACGACCCACTTGCCTACACATTTATTACCCTTACTGTTAAGGGTTGTGCGATCTACCCATGGCGGGAACGTACGGCCATTGGGTCCTGCACTCCACAATGTATATCGCTGGAACGGCGGCGGCGAATAATAATAAAATTCCTGCCCCCAGCCATCGACAACTGAAATACCATCAAGAATATACTGACCCGAATATGAATCGGAGCCGCTGGGAGGAAATATCTCAATATTGTAATTATCAACATCAAGATCGTACCCAGCTGTAGAATCGGTAATATCTATACCAAAAAGCGTGAGATGACGATTGGCTCGGCATATCCCAGCAAGATTGGGCATCCACCTTGCACAGACAGACTGCGAGGGAATATTCGATACGCGGGCAATATCTGTAACGGCCTCAATATTATTGGCCTGCTCGCGCAAAACGCGCCAGTTACTGAACTTATTGCCCGTAAAGGGGTCGCTCGGCAAAACGTTATTGCCTGTCCATTGAGCATAATTATCAAAAAGCTGATATGGGCCATTCATCATAACAAGATAGCGTGGCAAAAGATAACTCAAAAGTCCAAATTTGAACAACTGAATATCGCGCCAATCCGTCTTGTCTTTGCTTGATGCGTGACGATCAAGGTCGCGGCTTACACCGTCATCATATCCCGCCGATAAACGCATTTTGCGATTGGGGTTAGATGAATACCCTTTGAAATGCTCTTCATTTGATTCGGCACGCCGCTTCATTTCTCTCGAAATATTCTCGACGTACTTGTCATAACCATCAGGAAACGGGAAGCGGCAATCAACCGGCTGAGCCTTGCATGCGGCACGCACTTGATCCCACGCGAGATTTTCGTTGTGCTCGCCTATTTCGTTCCAATTCCAGATGTTTTCGTTTGTATTGTCCTCCTGAATGCCGTGATTGGAAACTGTTGCATAAATATCGCGAGTTCCATGCAACTTTACGGGAGGATAACTGCCAAACGCTGCATTATACCCAGAAAGGCAATTCTCAAGCTTCTGCAGACGCATAATCGTCACGGTGCGCCTATGGGAGTCGGTTCCAAGCGAGCTAAGCCTAAAAACCAACCCCATAAGTATCGCCATAACGGCGACGACGATCATCAACTCAATTAGGGTAAAAGCTTTTCTCATGCCAAATCCCTTACGAAGGCGCGCCGCCCGAAACCGTAGAAATAATCTTAATCATAGGCAAGAACATAGCGATGACGATAGTTCCGACCACGCCAGCGAGTACGATAATAAGCGCAGGCTCAATCGCCGCGGTCATACCTGCTACAGCGTTATCTACCTCGTCATCGTATGTATCGGCAATTCGGGTAAGCATTTCCGCCATGGCACCAGTCTCTTCACCAACCTCTACCATAGAAATAACCATAGGAGGGAACACCCAGCACTGTGAGAGGGGCTGCGTAACGCCTTCACCCTCTTTTACAGCATCGTGTACTGACTGAATTGCCTTTGAAATAACGCGGTTACCCGAGGTGTCGCGTACAATAACAAGCGACTGAAGAATCGGAACGCCAGAAGAGAGAAGAGTACCTAATGTACGAGTAAAGCGGGAAACCGCCGTTCTCTGAACAAGCGTACCGGTAACAGGCATCTTAAGCTTCATCGCGTCAAATATAAACGCACCCTTCTCGGTCTTGCCGATAAGCTTAAAGAGTACGATTACGCCAAATATCGCGGCAACTACCGTTAAACCGTTATTTTTGACATATTCTGAAGCATTAATTACAAATTGCGTAATTGCGGGAAGAGCCTCGCCTCCCATCATATCTTTAAACACCTGCTGGAACTTAGGAATAACCGTAATAAGCAAGAACGCTGTAATACCAACCGCCGCGACAAGCACGACAATAGGATAAATCATAGCGCCTTTTACCTTATTCTTAATTTTATCGGCCTTTTCTGCAAATTCCGCAAGACGCGAAAGCACGACTTCAAGAACACCGCCAGCCTCACCAGCCTTCACCATGTTAATATAAAGATTATCGAAAATCTTCGGATATGCTGTCAACGCCTCGGAAAATGTTCCACCAGCTGCGATAGTCTCTGAAATACCGGCCAGAGCATCAAGCATCTGCTGATCCTTCATCTGGCGCTTCAAAACGTCAATACCACGCATAAGCGGAAGTCCAGCGTTTACAAGTGTAGCCAACTGGCGCGTAAACTGCGTTAAGACATGGGTTTTAATCTTGCCTTGAAGCCACGAAGGAAGTTTAATTTTAATTTCGGCATTAAGCATCGACTTTTTCTTGTCGCCAGATGCCGCAGGAGCAGGCGCGCGCTTCTTGCCAGGCTTTTTAGCGGGAGCTGGAGCAGGAGCCGCAGCTTTAACCTCTCCCATAGCCGTAGGCAAAAGCCCTTGGGCGCGTACCGCTGCGATAGCTGAGTTGCGGTCGGCTGCTTCAACCTGTCCGCGTGTTTCGTTACCTTCTGAGTCTTTTGCAATGTACTGGAATATCGCCATTTTCTCAATGCGTCTTAGTGCCACCACTATACTTTTTATTACAGCAACAAAGAGCGCCCTTTTTAGAGTTTGTTGAATTATACCACACTAAATCCTATTTTGTAAATTTGCATAATCGTCCCTTTAGGGCGGGGGTGCGATTTTAAATCGTTGATTCGATATTAAGCTTAAGGCGGGTGGCTCGCCTTAAGCTTTAGACACGTGCGGAATCAAAGGAAAGAACTCCGCACAAGCCAAATCGCACCAAGAGAGAGTGACAAGTGCCTGCGAACATGTCAATGTAACCGACAAGGACGTCCCAATTCCAATATAAGACTCCTTTTCTTATGCCGTTACCGACAAGGGTGTTGGGAAACTAACAAGCCTCATCTGTCAACAATCCCCCTAATTATCAGAGTGGTTACTTTCGTTGCTGGGAGATTTGGAGTTTTGGAGATTAGGAGATTTTTTTGAATTCTCTCCCGTCCTCCCGCCCTTCGCCTAAACACAAAATCTGCCGCACTTATCAGCTTTTATACAAGTTATCGCCTTTCGGTGACAGTTCCCATCGTTTTTACAACCTATCGTACTCGCACACTAAAGACTATCGTTACTAAACTTTCGGATAGACGAGGCTGCGGATAATCAAGACCTCTTGAAACAACGCGAATAGAACGCCACAAATGAGGCGATTGCGAATCTACCGAATAAGCCGCCCCATTAATGAAGAAATCGACCTTGGTCCTAAATGAATTTGTCCTACTTCTAACTGAAGTTGTAAAGAAGATATTCTGAACGGGCAATAAAGACCCGGTCACTTCAACCGACTCAACCGTATCTCGTCCAGTTATCAAGCGGCCTTCATCAAGTCCAATCATATAACCCCTCGATTCGCGACTGCCGAATGTGTCATTACAAAACCAAATTTCCAATTGATTCGTTGCGACATTAGGAGCTTCCACAGAAAAAGTCAGCCTTTGCGTCTTGTTCGATGCCATTTCGGGCAAAGCCAAAACAACACTCGTCTCCATTCCAGGTTCTATTGAAGACGGCATGACGACTGATGTATTCGCAAATGCAACATCAAAAGCAAACATTGAGAATAAAACGACAATTACCCTCATTGTTCTTCTCGCGCTATTGTTTGATTTCCATCCATACTTCGATGTGCTGTCCAACCAAATTTACTTACCTCAAATTCTCCTGTAGGGAAAAACTGAAACCGTTGAACATTCGTCGTAAAACGATTTGTCGTCACTAAGTCATCAGCACTCCAATACACTGGAATATTCCACTGATATCCCCCGATACTCCACGGTTTTGGAATCTTATCTGGATTTTCATAATAGGCAGCCCTATCAATACCTGCTGTATTTCCTCGACCAACAAGCATTTGTCTATAAGCACCATTTTTTTCTTTATGTCCCATTTGATTCATATCAACGGACGAATAACACCCCCAAACACTCGTCGCCGAACATTCACCTTCCATCACCTTCAAACCTTCGAAAGAAACGTGTTCAGGAAGAAGTTTTAATTCAAGACACATACCCGCACCAATCGCTCCTGCTGACAAGAGATTTGTAATACCAACTTCCTCCCAATCGCTATTGGACATAGGATAAGCATTTGTTGCAATGCAATGGCTTGGCGCGATAACAGAATACGAAAATGGAATTGAATGTCCGTTCCAAGTAACATTAGTCGTATAAGTCCCAGGAACTATTGGTGCAACTATTTTAGTCTCAGAGTCATCGCCAACCGTCACAGTAAACGGCTCTTTAGGTCCGAACACATGCCGCCTCCTCATCTCGGGCCATGTTCTGTGAGCCTCAACATCAAGTTCCACAACCTTCACGGATGCCTGCTGCATAAAGCCTTCAGGAAGTTTCTCGCTCGCAAAATGAAGATTGAATTTATATTCCCCTGAAGGCCTTAAATCTCTTACTTCCAATGTTTTCGTTGTTACTTGCCCCCCAGGCACTTCCCAGGTGTACGGCAACTGACGGCGGACGCCATTCTCATAAACTTCTCCACCTAAATCATCATCCAGCCTTAACTCCATCGTACCCGCCTGCTGCCCGGCGTAAGAACAAGTCAGCATTACATTAGTACCAGATACACTTACTGTATTTCCATTTTGATCAAGGTGTTCTTTAGGACAAACTATGAAAGACGACGAAGGCGTAATTGAAAGAAACTTTGGAAGATCATTGAAGTTGCTCTCATCGCTCGCAACATGAACCGTATTTGACATTCTTAAATTCCAAAAACCCTCATCGCCATTATCCCAAACGCATTTAACCCAGCCGGACTCTCCGTTT
>JAEIGA010016775.1_pt1 | contig 11138 bp, 11 predicted proteins | sample 9270691 | NCBI WGS metagenome assembly JAEIGA01 (sample SAMN17057246, study PRJNA624740) | gut metagenome | biome: biome; isolation source: fecal sample | host: Bos grunniens | place: China: Xizang | collected 2019 | reverse complement strand
TTGTTGTAAAAATGGATGTACCAGGTATCAAGCACCGACACCACGTTGACACCTGCGCCATAAAAGGACGTGCACAAGTGGAGTTTCTGCCGCTCATATCCGGGCGCTGAGTCATAGCGGATTAAGAGGCACTTTTCAGCGCTGTTTTCGTCAGTGTAAAAAAGGATTGTGTCCGTGTTTGTCTGCTCGATTTTTGAAACGGTGTTAATCTCAATTCTGTACATACTGTCACCGACACAATACACGCCTTTATCTGTCGCAATAAAAAGCGTATATGTCGCGGAGTTGTAAGAGGTGGTGTAAATCTCGTTTATCTCGTTCGCCTCGTACAGTTTCCTCAAGAGGCGGTCGCCCTGGAACTCGTATATAGATTTGTTCTGTTCGCTCCAAAAATAAGCCGTGTAAGGAGTGGCGCCCAGATAGCGCATGTTTGCCTTGATTGCGATAACGTCAATTCCCGACACCACGGAATCAGAATAAGACAAAAGCAAAATGTTTTCGTCTGTGACGCCGTACACCGTGCCCTGCAGAATGAAAACATTTTTAAGCCCTGTTACACCGCTCAAGAGATAGTACAGATAAATCGGGATTGTATTGTCGTAATACTGGAGCGGATACGCAGACCCGCCGTTGATGAGCATGTCTTTTTTTACGCCCGACTGTATCAGCTCGGCAAAAAGAGACGGACTTAAAAGAGGGTTCCCGCTTGAGTCAATCGGATAAGTCATATCAAGAAACTTGATAATTTTTTTTAATCCATTTTTGCTTGCGATACCCCAAAACTTTAAAGCGCCGTTATCCTTGGATAAATAAACCTCTACATAATCCTGTAAATCATAAACAGTCATGGGAATCCTCGCGCCTAGTAATGTCGCATACTCGCACACTGCCGGGGCGAATATTGCGCTAGGAACTCTCAAAGGGTCCTGCTCATAATTGGGATTGATTGCGGCCGCGACAAGCTCCACCGGATAATAAGGAGTGCCGGAAACAACAGTAATATTCAGCGCCGTATAATATTTATCAAGCAACAAATCACCGTTGTATACGCTCGCCCACGTAAAGCTCTGATCACCTGCTATAGACAGATTAAGCGCGTTTACCTCATCAACCGTGTTTATAATAATTTTATTGTCAATTATTTTTATGCGCCAATCGGGTGAGTCTGTGACAGAGACCTTGACGAAATCCCCGGCATTGTTGCGGTAGATAAAAAACTCATCTGTAAAAGTAATCAGACACTCATTGTCAACGTCAAGCCAATCTGTCAGCAATGCGCCGTAAGATTTATCAGAATAACCAATCCCCGATATGTAGCCGTTGTTATAGGCTATGCTCCAATAGCCCTGTTTGCCGACCATATTTTTAAGCTGCATGTACTGATACAATTTAGGGACCATACAGAAAAAAGAATCATTCTGAATCGTGTAACCTGTATGGAGCATGTACCCAGTTACAGACGCGTCAAAAACCGCGTTGTAAGGGTTGTGCTGTGAGGTGTCGTTAAATTCTATCGTCTGCCTGTACCAGTAAGGGCTTAATATTGTTCCGGCTTTCTGCAGTACTGTATTATTATAAGCTGACGGAGCCGTAAAGCTGACAGAATAAACCTCTACGAATGTAGCCGATATTTCTATCGTTGACCCGCTTATAGTGGGGTTTGCGTCGTCAAAATAGTACTCCTGGATAACAGACGTAACGCCGCCCACCTCGACAAACTGACTAGCGCGCCCATGAAACATATTGCCATTGTCAAGCAGAATCGGTTTCTTGAATACGTCAAGATTGCTCGGGTTTTTGATTTTTACCGTGTAAAAAGTGTCTGTTGAAATCTGCCAGCAGTATATATTTGAGAAATAATCGTCAAGCTCCTTGTTGAGCGGTCCGACTCCGGGGAGTGACTGAAAAAAGATAAAATCAGGCATTGACTGAGTGACGGCAATAACCGGGAGACCATATCCGCCCAAAAAACCGGTTCCGTTGACATACTGACCGTAACGGAAAATGTAAACGTTAAAATGCTGCGACGTAACGCTTGCCACAACAAGATAGCCTGAAACGTATTTAGCCGAAACATAAATGGGCTGAGAGTCCTCATAAAATTCCAGCTCACCGTCTATACTGACGTTAAATCCCCAGTCACCGGAGGCATAGCATTTAACCTTATGGACTATATCGCCCTCAATATATTCAGTAAAAAAATAAACGTTATTTCCGCTGATAATTTCCTGCTTGAATCCGTAAGGGTTAAACTCTTTTATTTTTTCGTCATTCTTATAAAGACTTCCAGGGCTGACAAACGTCCACTTGTTGCCGTCTTTGTCAAAGGTTGCGCTGTTGCCCGCGTCTCCCTCCTGCGCCCAGAAAGGTGACAATGTGCCGCCATAATACGGAGCGTTGTTAGCGTTGAATCTGTTGTACGGCACAATGTCGCTCTTATCCCTCTGCATGTTCAGGAGACTTGTAAGCTGTATCGCGTTCGGTGTTGCTTTCTGGTTTGCCATCTCATACCCTCCTTACACGCTTGTTTCTTTGACATACCAAAATTCCGCACCCTTAGACCAATCTGTTATATCATGCACGAATTTTATTTTGTCTCCGGCAGAAACTGGAATAAGACAAGTTGAGCGTTTGCTTGTTCCGGCTGAGGTTGTGCCGCCGTAAATAGTTGGAGAGCTTGACTGTTCGGAAAGCTCAAAGTTAATATAATTTCCGTTTGTAGCCGTTACGGCTACAAAGCCGTTGTAATAAATAGTTTGACTTGAGCCGCTTGCAACCTGTCCTATGCTTTCCCACGTCCACCGCGGATTGATTGGCACAAGGATTATTTTTCCGCGAGAAAGATAATCGCCGCTCATATATATAACGGTCGCCTTATAAGTTGTATTTGCTTTCCACGAATCGGAAGAGCCGGAAACACGCTGACCGCTCATATATATATTGAAATCAGTAGAGCCAATAGTTAAAGACGGATTTGCAGCTATATTAGCGTTTGTGAAACGTATAATAAAAGACGTGCCCGCCTGTATCGTGCCGGAAATTGTCTCTGTGAGGGTTTTTGCCTGAGTTGTCGCCGCGGTCGTTGACTGGTAATACTGGTTGTTGGCAATACGGCTGTATTGTGCCGTTGTCGCTGCCGATGCCTGAGCGGCTGTGCTTGCGCTTGTCGCACTAGTTGCGGTGGTTGCTGAATCTGCGCTTGTCGCATGGCCTGCCTCGCGCGCGGAAAATACGCAAAAGTCTGTATCAATGATATAATAAGGAGTAAGCCCCTGTATGCCAATCTTGACTATATACGTGCCCTTCGGCAGGGTGTAATTAGTTGAGCTTGTCGGCGCTCCGTTAAGATACACCTGACATGTCACTCCGTTAATCGTGAGGCTGAAAGCGTCCTGATACACGTTGTTTGCGTCAAAAGTAATAAGCGCGATGCCGTCCGCTGAAAAATAGCCCCTTGCGGTCTTGGTCGCGTTTGCTCCCTGTCCGTCAACAAAGAGCCAGTTTTTAAGGCGGCGGTCAATCTTAAGATTGTCGCTTGTGCTCTCGGCTATATCCTCGCCAGTAAGCACCACGTCACCAGTAGAGCCGTTTACGCTGTCAACCTGTCCGGCTGGAACCCTCTCCCATTCTGAGCCATTGTAAAGCACCCTGTCATTGACATAAAAATCAACGCTGCCAGAGCCTAAATCCTGAGTACCCGCTACAGATACGATGTAAAAATCACCGTCCGTGCCTGTGCCGTCTGCCAGTGCCGGGGTGTTGGTGCTTGCGTTCCATTTGCCTTTATACTCCATAGCGTCAATGGTAAGCTGACTTGCCGGAATTCTTCCTGTACTGTCAAGGGTTGCCACTCCGTCCGCCACTCCCTTTTCTGCCAGCTGAATATATGTAGCGTCAAGCGTTGAGCCTGCCTGTGAGATTGAGCCTGAAACGGCCAGATCGCCCTGAATGTCAAAATCGTGCTGAATCTCTGTTGTCTGAGCGTCCTTAACCACATCCGCATGATTGACAGTATCAGCGCCTGTTACGTTGTCAGCATTGGTAACGGTTGTTGCATTGCTTACGGTTGTTGCATTGCTTACGGTGTCAACCTGTCCGATTGTGTCAACCTCAGTCACTACGTCCGCATGAGTAACGGTGTCTCCCTGTGTGACTGTCTGAGCCTCGCCCACCGTGTCGCACTGGTCAACGTTTGTGACGCTCTCCGCCTCGTTGACTGTGCCTGTATGGTCAACGGTTGTCGCCCTAGCAACCGTATCGCAGACCAAAACGTCTTTAGCGTTGATGTCTGTAGGCGGTCCCCACTCCGGCACGCCGTTGCGGTTTACAATAACATCTTTGTCATTGCCTGAGCCGTTGGAAACCGCAAGCTCATTTTCAACAACCGCCGTACCCAATACGGCAAGGTTTGCGGAAAGCTGGCCTGTCTGTACCGCGTCCGTTGCCTTGAGCGTGCCAGTCTCCACAAGGTCGGCCATGTCTGCCAGCTTGTTCTGCAGGACGCCCACGGCAGATTTGAGCGTGTCAATTTCCGCCTGTATATTTTTAAAATCCTCGGAAGAGTAAAGCACGCCTCCGGCTCCTTTAGGTTTTAAGTCCTTATTGTATGTCATGCTTTGCCCCCGTGAATTTGTCTATGATGATATTTGTGTCGATTGTGCCGGCTCCCAGTCCGTACACCGCCGCCCAGAGCGCCACTATCTCACCGATAGACGCGCCCGGCAGAAGGTTAAGCCACTTGAGCACCGCGCAAGCGATTAAACCCAGGGCTGAGACCGCCTTAAAAATCTTGCTTATTGTCTTTGCTTCCATGCCCTTATTAGTGTTTTAAGGGCAATGTTTTCCATTTTGGAAATAGTTGGGGCATAAATAATTTTATTTTTTTTGATTTTCTTATTGACAATTCAAACTGAATAAAATAAAAGGCTCCATTACGGAGCCTTTTTTTATTTGCCTGTACGCTCCTCTAGCTTCGTCTCAATTCTTGCAATGCTCTGCTGTATGTTCGCAAGCTGAATAAGTATAGACTTGATCGCCTCTTCGTTCTCATCGCCCAGCTTGTCAATTTTGCTTACAAGCTCTTTTTGTTTTCCCTCCAGTTCCTTGAGCTTTGCCGCCTGTGTGGCGGCTTTCCATATCAGCCCGGCTATCGGCAAAAGGGTGATGATGTCTTTAATCCACTCATAATTCATTGTTTTTACTTCCTTATTTTTTCCTTGACAAAGTACGGCTTTATAACTATACTCATTATAGTTATACCTCCAAAAACAGTAATTGCATATCTATTTTTTGGAGTTTTGTGGGTTCAGGTTTCGGGACCCACTTTTTTTTTTATTTCTGCTTTTCCCATTCTTTGATTGTAATCGGCTTTCCCTGGATAAAATCATTGCACGCTATTTGTGCCGTAAAAGTAAAAAGGTTTTTCGCTTGGCAGAATCCGCCCTTCTCGCATTTCACCCACAGCATACACTTATGGCAGATAATAGGCGGCTTGGGCTTAAGCTGATTGTATACGTCATTTTTCCACACCTTATTAGTCATTCCTCGCGCTCCTTCTTGTCGCCGCTCTCTCCGCCCACTTTATAACCAAAGTCATAAAACATTTGCCTAGAGGCATAGAGTAGCGACATTGTAATCTCGGGGTGTACTCCCATTATCTCGTCAATTTCCGGCAGAATGTTGTCTCCCTCATCCCGCCTGTATATGATACTCTCCATCTCGCAATCGGTTATACCTTCGTGCGGAACCTGCAGGCGCCCAGTCCTGAGCTCATCCGCAAGCTGTGCGATAGCCGCTATACGGTCGTATTTGTACGCACAATAGGCGGTTATGTTGTAGGTATAATTCAAATCATACACAATTGATTTTTCGTTGTTGTCCGCATAGACCGCCACCGTATCGGGGTTTATGCCGTACTCAAGGGCTTTCTTTTTCGCGTCCTGCACATGCTCGCTTATGACGCTGATAATTGTCGTTACCGTTGACTTGTTCCACTTATGCTCTTTAAGGACAAAAGCGTTTTTAGCGTTTATGTTATAAGCAAGAGTAATAACGCTGTTATAATCGGCAAAACCAAAGTCGCAGCCTATAATGATGTGTGTCGGTCTCCACTCTTTCGGAAGGTCTTTGTAGGTCTTGCGGTCCTTGAATACCATAGCCTCAACGTCATAAACTCCCATCACTCCCAGATACTCGCGCTGAATCAGCGGGTTGTTTTCGTCAATGCCTTTTTCCTCACACTTTCTCTTGATAACGTTCTTAGCGTCCGGGATGTGCGGGTTGTCAAGGATAGTCCAGTGCAGCGCCTTGTATTCGTCGGAAAAATAAGCCGTCTCAAAATAAGTCTTGGGAACCCTCGGCGGTGTTCCCTGCAAAATTAAGATTGAATCCTCATAATCATTAAGGAGCGGCTCCAGTACCTCCTCAATCAAGTAGCGCATGTTGCGCTGGTGTCCTGCCTCGTCAATTATCACAAGGCGGTATTTAAAACCGCGCAGTTTGTCAGCTTCTGAATTGTCCTTGTTGCCTCTGAACTTGATACTAGAGCCGTTTGAAAACTCTATAATGCCGTCAACCTTGGACTTGTGCGCAATCTGCAAGCCTGCCTCTTCGGCTATCTCCACGCACAAATCATATTCCTGGTCAATCGCGTTCTGAAAAGTCAGGTTGACATAAAGACAAGGCGAGTCCGGCACGGTGCACTGCATATCAAGCGCACGCGCGGCGCTCTCAGTCTTTCCGGCACGCCTTGAGGCGCAGAGCGCATATTTCTTTTGTTTGTGCTTTGTACCAAAACCACAATCCAAAAGAAATACATTCTGATTATAAAAGCAAGTCTTGATTATCCTGTATCGCAAGAAATCCAAATCACGCGCAAGGCGCTTTTCTTGTTCCTCATCCAAAAGGGAAAGAATGTCGGGAGTAAATATTGTCTGCGCAATCATCAGCCCGGCTTTTCCCTCCGGCTCTTTCCTTGCAAGCGTTATATAATCATCAATGAAATCTTGGTAAAAGGCTTTTCCGTTTTTCCCAGTCTTGAGCAAGGTGTCTCTCAAGGTCTCGTAAACCTGTGTTTTCAAAAGCCTGTTCTGCTCAAGGGTCTTCTGTCTTTTCGCCTTTGCCGTGGGTGACTGTGCTTTCTTGCCCATTGCGCTAGCGTTCTTTTTTGTGATTTTTACACCCATAGCAATAACCTCCATGACATTATTAGTGTTTTGTCGCGGAGGTTATTTTTCCGTTTGTTTTTTCGTTGATTTTTTAAATTGCGGATATACTCACTTTTTTACACTTTTCTCGAAAGCGTCTTTGTTCTCGTACAGAAAGAAAACTATGTTATTGCCGTTTATCTCATACTCATAATAGAAAAAATCAATTTCCCGGTGTTCGGGAAGAAAAATCAAAGCTTTTTTCTTTTCCGTATTAACAACAAATTGAGCGTTTCCTATTATCTGCCTAGCCTCGGCTCCTATGAAGTCAAAAAGTTTTATAAGCATTTTCTAATCCTCATAAATCAATTCATAATCTTTCTTCTGGTGGGTTTTCTTTGCGTCCGCACGGACTACTATCTTAGTGCCGTCTGTCAGAAAACACTCAATTCTTGCGTCGGGGTTTTCTGTCACGCCATAAATCAGCTTTGCCATAAAATCATAGTCCATTGTGTTTTTCACAAGGCGCTTGCGCAGTTTTTCCTCTGCCTGTTTCTGCCTGTAGTCCTTATATGCCTTTTTCAAAAAATCAAAAAAATTCATTCTATCAACTCCTATAGCAAGTAAAACCGCTGGTAATCGCTCCGTGTCACGTCAAAGCCTATAGCCCTTGCATAATCAAGCTGCATGGCTTTCTTTATCTGCCTTTCTGTGCAAGTGAGCTGAATCCCTTTGCAGGGCTTTGCAGCTGTCTTTTTCTTCGTCTTTCCGTTTTCCACGAAAGAGCGAAAATCCCACTCATTCACGGTGTTGTATTTGTGGCCGTGCCACCAGGTCTGTCCGTACATCTCAAAATTATGCTCAATCAAGCCGTTTTTTGCTAAAATAATCTGACACGGCGCGGCGTACACATCCCACCCTTTCAACCTGTCAAGCACCTCGACAGCTTCTTTTTTGGTACATGACAAAAACCGCTCAATCTCATTAAGCGGATTATACAAACCGTCAACCGTGAGTGAATCGCCGTCTTTGTCTGTGAGTTTCACGGAAAAATCAAAAAGCATACCTGTCATTTCTGCCATCCGTTCCTCTGCAAAAGCTCCTTCGGTGTCCTGTACGTCTTTATGCTGTACGGCTTGATGTTCTGATGGAAATACATCCCCTTGGAGCTTGCGCCGCCAAAATCATCCGCAACAGCTTTCGGCACATTGGGATAGCTGTAGATTTTCCTTCCCTTTTGGAATTTTATCTGCATGTCCTGCGTGTCGGGGTTGTAGCTGTATGACTGTATGCAGGTTGAATCAATGCTCTTGGTCTTGACTCCCCAGCCGTTTGCGCTCGCGTCATAGTCCGCAAGCTCTTTTCCCATGATGTCCTTGAATCCGGGCTTTGCCTTTGTGCCTTTGAACGAAAAGCGCATTGACTGCGGCTTGTCTACCTTTACGGTGGTATTGCCCGCCATGTCTCCGCGTATCTTTTTCGCCACCTTCTCAAAAGCCTTGCGCCAAAATCCGGCTTTGTCTTTCTGCCCGGAAATCCCTTTTGCGAAATCGGTCGTGTAATTGACCTTGACCGGCTTCGGGCGGTTCGGGCTGTATGCCGCGCGCTGATTTTCCAGAATGCCATAGATTTTATCATCATCAAGCAAAGAGTAAGACTTTGGCACTTCTGTCTTTGCCGGGTTGAGCTCTTTTACCGGCTCCTTTTTCTTGCGCGGATTTGTTTTCTTTTTCTGCTCATACTTGACAAGCGGGTCTTTCTGAGCGGCTAAAATCTGATAGATACGGTCATCGTCAAGCAGTCCCATATAATCCCCTTAGCGGATAATCCGCCATTCCTGCACCTCAACGCCACGCACGACAGAATTACTCTTGCCCAGCGGATCATAAATAGAGTGGTTGTCGTCTGCGTTCCTCAGGACAAAATGCGTGACGTCTCCATTTTTGAAACAAGCGATATAAAGACCGTGCTGCGGGCGCTCCTTCACGCGGATATAGTGCCCTTCCTTTCCATAAAAAAACATAAGCTTGTCATGGTCTTTTACGTAGCAGTCGGGCTCAATAATTCCCTCTCGCACATAATCTTCATAATCAGCAAGGGCAAGAGCCGGATTTAAGCCCATAAGCATTAAATCGCAGAATAAGAGACATCCGTTTTTTCCCAACATCTTTGCAATAGACTGTATATTCATACCCTTATTAGTGCTATTACAAAGACAAGCAAGCGTCTCCTCAAAGTCGGTCGTGCGGTTTTCTGAAAGCTCCGTAAATGTAAAAGTTTTCCTTCTTTTCTCTTTTCTTTCCGCAAGCTGCTCAAGGCACGGATAAAAACAGAAAGAGGATAATTTTTTTATTTGCAACTGCGGTTTTTTTTTCAGGCGCTCCATGCAGATTAAAGTAGCGTTGCTTATAAGGTCCTCAAGGTTTTCTCTCTGTCTGTAATTATTTCTAAGACAGATAGCCCTGCAGCAGTTGTTGATTAACAAAAACATTTTCTGCCACGCGTCCGTGCTTCCTTTGTGCCAATCGCTTTGTGCCGTCTGAAAAGCGCTTTCCATCTCGTTTGTTTTCAATTTGCCTTCCTTGCGGTTTTCTTGAGAGCAAAACCCCGGCATTAAGCCGGGACAATCTTTTTTATCTTGAGTAATAATTGATGATACGCTCGGCCGCCTCAGCTGAGACCATCTTTGTCGGCCATACGTCAAGCCCCATGCACTTCTCTACATAATCAATTCCCTGTGCAAGCCCTACTTTACAGCAGACATGCGCAAAGCTGTCTTTTATGCCCCACTTCTTTTTAAGCGCTCCCCAGGGCGTAAAATTGATAATCCTGTCATATTCCGCGCGGTGCTTAAGCTCCTCATTCTCAAGCGACAAAATGCAGTTGTCTATTTTCAGCTCTGCGTTTTCTTCCTGCAATTTCTTGCGTTCCGCTACAGCCTGAGTCTCATTGACATAATGAGACATAAGACACTGCATTGCCTCAACGTTGCCTGACTGAGTTATTACAGAGATAGCCATGTCAGTAGCCACAGCCTTGGCTGTCGCCTCCTTGACGGCTTCCACTCCCCTTCCCTGGTTCACATGGTTGTACATAAGCCACGCCTGGAAAGCCTTTAAAAAATCCTCTGTATAGAGGTCGCCTCCGTTCCTGCTCGGTCTTTTGAGTATGTTTTTTTGATTACAATCGGTTGTACTCAAAAAGTTCTCAACTGACTGCCTGGAGCACCTGCACAAGTCGCAAATATCCTTCTTTGTGTAAACGTAATCGCCTTTGCGCCTCTCAATCTCAGCTTTCACAATCTCAGCGCGCTTGTGCTCTTCCTTGAGTTTGGCGCACAATGCCTCTGACAAGAAAAGCTCTGTATTGTGGTAGCCGCCAAAGCTCTTGTTTTTCCTCACAAAGTCCGGCTCGCTGAACTCAACGGCACGCATCCAGTTGTTGACAGCCCTTGTCGTCACTCTCTCTCTTTTCGCAAAATCCCTCAAAGAAATCATAAAGCCCCCTTGTAATCGGTAATTACAATCTCGCACCCCTCACCCTCTGAGAGCTTGTGCAAAACCATATGCAGCGGAACCAAAGTCCATCGATCATCTTTAAGCACCCCGGCTTTTTTCAGCATATCCAGAACAGAATTGACCGGATTGTCACAATCACGCACCTTTTTATTTGTGTGATAAAAAATCATGTCGATGTTAAGCGGTCCGTCAATCGGCTCACCCTGATACTGTAGCCTTACCTCATTGATTTTTTCATTTTCCCATTTTCTATAACGCGCGTTTGGAAAAGTCCGCCCTGTGCGCTTGTCTGTTACCCTGGAATTCTTTTTGCTCGGTGTCTCGCCTGTCAGAAATAATTGTAAAACCATATAATCCCCCATAAACAAAATAAGCCCCCAACATAAAGTCAGGGGCTTAAGCCACTACGATACGCACGCTTCAATAGCCTCAAGGGCTTTGTCGCATTTCCGCTTACACATCCATATCTTTACGG
>JAEIGA010016774.1_pt1 | contig 11139 bp, 9 predicted proteins | sample 9270691 | NCBI WGS metagenome assembly JAEIGA01 (sample SAMN17057246, study PRJNA624740) | gut metagenome | biome: biome; isolation source: fecal sample | host: Bos grunniens | place: China: Xizang | collected 2019 | reverse complement strand
AGAGAGAAGATACCCTTCTTCATCTCACCACCGTACCAAGTGTTAAGGATAACCTGCTCCTTTGACTTAAGGTTGAATACAGTTGCAGTCTCTGAGTTAAGACCTAGCTCCTGGTAGTTGTCAACCTTTGCCTTAGCTGCGTTGTAGCATACGAAATCAGGCTCTCCGTAGTTTGCAAGTTCCTCCTCTGTAGGACGGATGAACATGTTCTTTACAAAGTGTGCCTGCCAAGCTACCTCCATGATGAAACGTACCTTGAGGCGTGTTGCTTCGTTTGTGCCGCAGAATGTATCCACAACATAAAGCTTCTTGCCTGAAAGCTGCTTGATTGCCTTTGCTCGAAGGTCGTTCCAAGCCTCCTCAGAGCATGGCTTGTTGTCATTCTTGTACTCTTCTGAAGTCCACCATACGGTGTCCTCGCTGGCCTCGTTCTTTACGAAGAACTTGTCCTTAGGAGAACGGCCTGTGTAGATACCTGTCATCACGTTGACAGTGTCAAGCTCTGTAAGCTGGCCTTTCTCGTATCCCTCGAGGGCAGGGTTGGTCTCCTCTGCGAAGAGTACCTCATAAGACGGATTGTGAACGATTTCCTTCACATCAGTAATACCGTACTTTGTCAAATCGATATTGCTCATAATTTTTCTAAAAATATATTAAGGTTTAACTCATTTTCTATATCCTTGCAAAAATAGAATTTTTTTACGATTTGGCAAACATTGCAGTGATATTTTGACTACATTTGCTGCATAATACATGCCTTGGCATATGAAGATGCACATGAATCAGGTGGAGAATGACGATATTTCCCCTTTAGCTATTCTTAAGGAATATTGGGGATATGATTCTTTCCGCTCCAAGCAGGAGGAAATAGTGCGTACTGCCCTTGAGGGACGGGACGTGCTTGCCATACTTCCTACCGGAGGAGGTAAATCGGTGTGCTTTCAGGTGCCGGCAATGATGCGTGAGGGTATTGCGATAGTGGTGACTCCTCTGATTGCATTGATGAAGGATCAGGTGCAGAATCTAAACGACCGTGGCATCAAGGCACTTTGTGTCAATGCCGGTATGGGACGGCGTGAAGTGGAACTCACCCTGAATAATGCGGCCTATGGTGGATTCAAGTTCCTGTATGTTTCTCCGGAACGTCTTTCGACGCGTCTTTTCCAGAGCTATGTGCAGGAGATGAAGGTCAGCTATATTGTTGTGGATGAAGCTCATTGCATTTCTCAGTGGGGATATGATTTTCGTCCAGATTATTTAGAGATAGGTAGTCTTCGCGAACTTGTGGATGCGCCCGTTATTGCTCTTACTGCAACTGCTACTCCCGAAGTGGCGGAGGATATAATGGAACGTCTGAAGTTCAATGAAAAATGTCTGGTTAAAAGTGGTTTCGAGCGCCCGAATCTTTCATATATCGTGAGGGAATGTGAGGATAAGTTCGGGCAGTTGCTGAGTGTTTGTGAGGGAGTAAAGGGTACGGGGATTGTCTATGTAAGAAGCCGCAAGAAGACCGAGGAACTGGCTGCGTTTCTTTCTGCAAACGGTGTGTCGGCTTCTTTCTATCATGCTGGTCTTGGCCCGGATACGCGTTCCGACAGGCAGGCTCAGTGGAAGTCGGATAAAATCAGGGTGATGGTATGCACCAATGCTTTCGGTATGGGTATTGACAAGCCGGATGTACGTTTCGTAGTGCATTTCGATGTGCCGGATTCTCCGGAGGCTTACTTTCAGGAAGCCGGTAGGGGAGGGCGCGACGGCAAAAGAAGTTTTGCCGTCCTGCTGTGGAACAGCAGCGACGCGAAGCGTCTGCGCCAGCTCGAAACTGTGTCTTTTCCGTCGCTGGAATATATTGAGGATATATATCACAAAGTCCATCAGTTTTATGAGATTCCATATGATGCCGGTGTCGGCAGACAGCTTAAATTCGATATGGAAGCTTTCTGCAGCCATTTCAAGCTTCAGCGTCAGGCTGCATATTATTCTGTAGTCTATATTGAACGTACCGGTCATTGGACTTTCTCCGAAGATGTGGATATTTCTACAAAAGTCCAGATTACCCTCTCCAGAAATGAACTTTATGATGTTGAATTCGGTGATCCCCGCCTGATAAGACTTCTTGAGGTGCTTATGCGCCGTCATACCGGGCTTTTTTCTTATCCGGTGCCTATCGATGAAGACTATGTCGCTTCAAGGATTGGAGTTCAGGTGCCGATGCTCCGTCAGTTGCTATATAAACTGTCTCTGGAGCATGTCATCAGATATATACCTTGCGATCATGCAACCGTGCTTTTCCTGCATCATGACCGTCTTCGTCCGAAAAATGTGAATCTTGACCCTGAGCGATATCAACTTCTCAAGACCTCTGCTCATGAACGCATGCAGAAGATGATCGATTATGTGAGTCAGGCTGAAGTGTGCCGAAGTGCATATCTGCTGGAATATTTCGGACAGAGCGAAAGCGATGACTGCCTCACATGCGATGTGTGTCGCGCCGTCAGAAGAAAAAAGGCCCCGACAGATAATGCGGAGGCTCAATTGAAGTCTTTCGTAAGTGATGAGAAGTCAGGGGTTTACACTATTGCGGATGTGAATCTCCGATTCCGTGCAGCTTTATCGGAAGGCAATCCCGATTATATCGCTATCTTAAGGCGTCTGGTTGATGAAGAAGAACTTCCTCCTCCTATGGATATATAATAAAAAAGAGACCATCCTTTGCCGGATAGTCTCTTTGTAGAATAGGTAGAACCGTAAGCCGGTTTCTGTTTTATCTTGTCATTTATCTTCTCGATCTACCCCCCGGAAAAGAACGGGCAGCCCTTTCGTCCTTACGGACATTCCGGTATACATGATCTTTCTGGTCCTGGTGCCGTCACCGCCATATGTCGCCACATGACGTCGTGAGCTCTTGCCTCGCGGTTTCACCCTTACCCTTACGGGCGGTCTGTTTTCTGTTACGGCATTCATAAGATTACTCCCATCTGTGCTTTCCACAGCAGGATGCCCTTGCCAGTCCGGACTTTCCTCTGAGTCTGCCTAGAGGAACTGTTTACTCCCCGGTCGCGACGGCCCAAGCCGTCCAGGTAAACCAGTAACCTCATCGGTAGTCTCAGCGACAAGTCATTCTACCTATATGTCAATGAACTATTTGTATCCGAGCTTTCGCTCCATTCTGTCATTGTGTCTGTTCATCCTCTCCACTTCCTTCACAAGGGCAGGAGTGATGTCTTCGCAATGTTTATGGCACTGCATTGACTTCGAGTACATTCTTCCTATGCAGAAGTTGCTGTGGCTGCATCCGCTGCAATGCTTTCGGTCAGCTTTCATCTTATTGACGAAGTCTGTGTCCTCCAGGACTGCACGTCCCATCTGTATCATAGGAAAACCCTTGTCAAGAGCCTCATCAGCCGTTTCACGTGATACGATGCCTCCTACATAAACGAATGGGAAGTCCGGCATGGCTTCACGGAACTTGAGCGCATCTTCCATGAAGAAAAGCTTCTTGAAAGGAACGGTCGGAGCAACGATCTTTCCTCCGAGCAGTACTCCGAGCTTAAGCCACCATTTGCTCCATGGAAAATAATGTACAATGGCCTTTACAGGGAACTGCCCGCGCATTACATATTGAGGATGACGGCTTACGAATCCTCCGGAAAGAACAATAGCCTCCACTCCGAGATTTCGTAGTTCCTTTGCCACTTCAATGAGCTCGTCCACTTCCTGACCTCCCTTGAATCCGTCGCGTGTGTTCAGTTTTGCGAAAATAGCTACCTTACCTTTGCCGGCAGCCACAGCCTTTCTGATACACATCTGCATGAAACGCATTCTGTTTGCAAGGCTGCCACCGAATTCGTCGCGTCGTTTGTTGGTATATGGAGAAAGAAACTGCGATATAAGATATCCGTGGCCTGCATGTATTTCGACAGCATCGAAACCGGCTTCTATCGCGAGTTCAACAGCCTTTCCATATGCATCAGCCACTTCATTGATCTGCTCCATATTCATCCGCTGTACGAATGTGGGGGAGTAGAGGTTGAATCCACGGCTGGCCCCGTATGGCGTGCATCCGCATATGCTCCTGTGTGACATGTTTCCGCAGTGTCCGAGCTGTATTGATGCTTTCGCTCCCTCTGCATGAATGGCGTCCGTCAGTTTCTTAAGATCCGGTACGATCTCCTCACGCATCCATAGCTGGTTTTCAAATGAGAGGCCGCTTCTGCATACGGCTGCGTAAGCTACGGTTGTCATGCCGATGCCTCCGCGAGCTACGGCCGTGTGATAGTCGAAGAGCTCCTTTGACGGCCTCTGTCCGGGGCACATGGCCTCGAATGCTGCCGACCTGATGGTTCTGTTCTTCAACTCGATAGGGCCGATTCTATATGGTGTAAACAATTCGCTCATTACCAGATAAAAGGAATAATATGTTTCTTATTCAGTCTTGTATATTCTTCTCCGAATTCCTTTTCGTATTTTTCTGTCAGTGACTTGGCTCGAGGGCCGAGATTTGCGAAAGTCCAGACTGCAAAGAGTAGTCCAGCCGGCGACCATGTCAGTATGGCATACCCTATCCATTCCGTGAACTCACCGAAGTAGTTTGCAGATGTCACGTATTTATAGAATCCCTTGCGAGGAATATAATGCTTTGTGTCTCCTGGCTTGCGCAGGTGGCGTATTATATGATCGGAATGTATGTTTATACCCATACCGATGAAGAATATGATAGTTCCTATGATGAATTGAGGACTTGTGAGCCAGTCAGTCCCATACATTCCGGCAGGTGCCTCCGAGTAGAGCCAGCCTCCGATTAGATAGGCATTCAAAGTGTTGAATATAAGTCCCATGAGCATAATCGCAATCGGCATGGTGCTCTTGCCGCGCATCAGCAGCGGAAAGATGAACGATCTCTGGAAGTAATGAAGCAGATATAGTCCTGCCATTATATAGAGAACAATTTCTGAGTTGCCGTTACCCGTTCCCGATAAGGCATATCTGATCGTGTAATACAGCAGGAATATGAATGCAGGAGCCTCCATGATGACCCAAGCAAGTCTGTTACTTATCTTTGGACCCCAGTTCGATGATGACAGATAACCGTATCCGGCCTTGAAAAAGAACAAGGCGATAAATACGATCACGGCCATCACGGCCATACTTGCCATTATTATATAGTATGTATTCATTTCCATAAATTGTAGGGGATGCAAAGGTAATGAATATTTCCTCAAATTGTTTTTTTTCTCTACTTTTGTGTAACTTTATATGTCATATATGCTATGAGAAGTGTTATTGCAGCTGTATTGATGTGTTGCTCCCTCTTATCGTGTTCTGATGCGAAGGTGAAGATGTATGGAATTGAGGTAGTGGCGGAGTATCCTCATGATATTGATGCCTACACCCAGGGTCTGTATTTTGATGAAGGACAGCTTTACGAGAGCACAGGTCTGCATGGGAAATCCACATTCAGAAAGGTGGACCTTGAAAGCGGTGAAGTCCTCAAACGCCTTGATTTTGACAAGAAATACTTTGTTGAAGGTTCTGTCAGATTCAAGGATAATATCTATATTCTTACCTGGGATACCAGGACTGCATTTGTATATGATGCTGAGACACTTGAGTATAAATCCTCATGGAAATATCCTCGCGAAGGCTGGGGACTGACAACCGACGGGAAGCAGCTCATAGCTTCCGACGGATCGGCAAATATATATTTCCTGGATGAGAATTTCGCTCAGAGGGACAAGAAACTTGTGACTATTGACAACCGTCCTGTCCGCTGGCTGAATGAACTTGAATATATCGAAGGGAAAGTCTGGGCAAATGTATATACCTCAGACGAAATAGTCATCATCAATCCAAAGACCGGCAAGGTAGAGGGTGTGGTGGACTGCCGTGGACTTCTTCCAAAATCCCTCCGCAAGCCCTCCACTGATGTGCTCAACGGTATCGCATACAATCCGGAAACCCGTAAGATTTACCTTACAGGCAAAAACTGGCCGAAACTTTACGAGATTAAACTTGTAGAGAAACGTTAGACTATTAGCTTAGTTTCCCTTTTCCGACGCGGTTGAGATCCACTTTGTGGAATTTGTAGCCCAGACGTTTCAACTCGAGGGCTGCTCCTGTCTTGTACATCACACGTACCGTACGGGCGAAGATATGAAAGGCCTTTACTGTCTGATGCTCGATCTGTTCGTGCTGGATGAATGTTGCAGCTTTCTGAGCGCAGCAAAGAAGGATGTTCATGATCTGTTTTGCTTCCACGGAATCAAGGGAAAGTCCAAGAATTTTCTGGACTATATGTTCATCCATGTCGTCAAATCCTCTTGGTCCATGGAGAGCATCATAGCTCTCGCTATGGTGGCGCCCCCAGTCCTCGTCCCACCAGTGAGCTACAGCCATTCCGGCATATCCGGCGCACGCAATTGCGAAGTCCGGGTAACTGTTCACCTCCGGGAGTGCCTCTGCTATATACTCAGGAGCCCATTCCTTCCATTTGAGGTCAATATCTTCCGAGTTAAGCAGTTCTGAGTCCAGCATCCCCAGACTTGTGCACATCTTCAACATCTCCTTCAGGAGATTATCTTCATATTGATCGTAATACTGTATGCTTTCTTCCATAATGGTCTGTATAATAGGTGGAACGTTCTTGTATCGGGCTGCAAATATACTAATTTTTCATTTCTTTATAATGCAAGGCTTTGTAGGTTTGTACCGATAGCCTGTCAGTATTCCTTGATGGAATTGCCCTCGGCCAGCCATGAGCCTATTACCTGGACGTAATGGGCGTTATGGAGGTCAGTGCCGTAAAATGAGACCAGATCTTTATTTTGAAGTTCTATGGCCCTCTGTCTTGCCTTTTCTCCATAAAGTCCGGCATACGATCCGTAGTTACACTGTATCTTTCCTCCGGCTTCAAGAATCTCCATCAACTCCTTATCGTCGAGGTAGAAATAGCGTTCCGGATGGGGCAGGATAGGGGTGAGGCCCATTGAAGCTATCCTTCTGAATTCTTCTACGGGATCTATCGGTCCCATTTCCTCCCTATGTGAGATCGGAAGCTCCATAAGTATGTACTTGTCCTCTATAGGCATCAGCCAATTGTTTTCCAAGACCTTGGGCCATGTTTCCGGCACGAGCCTGTATTCTGCAGAAATCCTGATTTCCAGCCCGACGCCTGACTTGGCAAGTTCTTCCTTCAACAGTTCAAAAGCAGGCATGATGTCTTCTGGGGTGTTAGGGTATTTGCTTGTTATATGAGGAGTACAGGTAACCCTTTCGAATCCCCAATCCTTCAATGCTTTAGCAAGCATTAAAGATTCTTCGATATCCATGGCACCGTCGTCAATTCCCGGCAGTATGTGGCAGTGGAAATCCAGCTTCATTATCCTATGAATTTAAGAAGTTCCTGATAAACGAGATGGACCGGAAGTCCCATGATGGTAAAGTATGATCCTTCGATCTTATCGATGCCGATATATCCTATCCATTCCTGGATACCGTAGGCTCCAGCTTTATCGAAAGGCCTATATGTATCTATGTAATATTCTATATCATTGTTAGATAGCTTTTTAAAATGAACAATTGCAGTGTCGCTTAAAGTACTGCAGTGGTTTTGGTCGCGCAGAGTTATTGCTGTAATTACTTTATGACTGTTGTCTGAAAGGCATTTCAGCATGTCAATTGCTTCCTCGCGTGAATACGGCTTTCCCATGACACGGTCGCCACAGAGCACAAGAGTGTCAGATGTGATGAGGATTTCACCTTTTTCTAGAGGTCGGTGAAAACCGTAGGACTTGCCTTCGGAGAGAACTTCAGGGATTTGTTCATGCGAAGTACCGGGGTTGTATACTTCTTCAAAGGTATTGCCTGTATCTACGTTAAAATCAATATCAAGACCGGCTAAGAGCTCTCTTCTGCGGGGAGAATTGCTGCCGAGAATTATTCTTTTTCCTTTCAGATCCATGGGTAATAAGTTTCGGGACACAAAATTAATAAAATTCTGTGTCCCGTAAAAAATTAGGTAACAATATAATATTTTACACTATAGGACGTCTGGTATGCTGCATCTCAGTAAACTCAGTGATCTGAATGACACCTTAGTGGTACCCCTTGTGCGAGTTTTGACCGAAAGTCGCCTAAGGGGTCGTTGAAACCGTTCATTTTGCAAGATTTGTAGTACCCCTTGTGCGTGTTTTGACCGAAAGTCGCCTAAGGGGTTATCAAAACCGTTCATTTTGCAAGATTTGTGGTACACCTTGTACGTGTTTTGACCGAAAGTCGCCTAAGGGGTCGTCAAATACGATCGCCTGATGCAGGCTTGGGGTGTGGGCCAGATTGGTTTTTAGTGTAAACAGGTATAGCATTCCCCAAAATTTTGGAGATTGCCACCCTTATAGCAGTTTTTTAACAAGAGAGAACATCCTGTAAGGCATATACCTGAAAGGAAGGTCAATCCATGTGCCGGTGGCAATGATGCTGCGGGTGTGGCTGAATGCTTCGAAGCTGTCTTTATCGTGATAGCGTCCCATGCCGGAATTACCCACTCCACCGAATGGTACGTTCTCGTTGGCTATATGCATTATTACATCGTTGATGCAGCCGCCTCCAGAAGATGTCTTTCCGATAATTTCCCAGCCGTCGGATTCTTTTCCGAAATAATAGAATGCAAGAGGTTTTTCTCTAGATGTTACGAATTCTATTGCTTTGTCTTTAAATGATTTACCGATATCATCTAAAGTAATTATCGGGAATATCGGTCCGAAAATCTCTTCAGTCATCAGTGGGGAATCAAGTGCGACATCCTCAATCAATGTGGGCTCTATGAATCTCTCCGATGCATCGCTCCGTCCTCCATATATTATTTCCCCATCCTTGAAATATCCGGTAACTCTCTCAAAGGCTTTGTCGTTCACCATGCGCACGTAGTGCCTGTCCTGCTTGATGTCCTCTCCGTGAAGCCTGCGCACTTCTTCAGCAAATGCCGTTGTAAATGCTTCCTTCACTTCATTGTGTATAAGTATGTAGTCCGGTGCGATACATGTCTGGCCACTATTAAGAGTCTTTCCCCATGCAATGCGCTTTGCTGCGATTGCTATGTCTGCTGTGCTGTCGATGATGCATGGACTTTTACCTCCCAGTTCAAGAATTACCGGAGTGATATATTTGGCAGCTGCAGTCATTACTGTCTTGGCAAGTGCAGGGCTTCCGGTGAAGAAGATAAGGTCCCACCTCTGCTGAAGAAGTGCTGTATTTGCATCCCTGTTTCCCTGTATCACAGCGATATATCTTTCGTCGAAAGTAGAAGATATCATATCCTCTATAACCTTCGATACATTGGGGACGTAAGGGGAGGGTTTAAGAACTGCCGTGCATCCTGATGAGATAGCTCCAACAAGTGGGTTCAGAAGAAGCTGCACAGGATAGTTCCATGGTGAAATGATCAGGGAACATCCGAGCGGTTCTTTAACAATGTAACTTCGTGAGGGAAAGAGTTTCAGTGGTGTAGGGGCCTTTCTTTTACGTGCCCATGAATCCACATTCCTTAGGTGTGTACGTATTTCGCCCTTAACTATGCTTATTTCAGTTAGATACGCTTCTTCGTAGGATTTATGAAGATCTCTCCATAATGCATCTGCAAGTCTGGATTCCCATTTTTCCATGGCATCCATCATTTGGGTAAGCATCTTCTTTCTGAATGCAATATCCAGAGTAGCACCTGTTGCGAAATATTCTTTCTGCATACGTGCTATTTCCTGAATTCTTTCTGTAGGTGTGTTTTCCATATATGTCATTTTGCTGTGCAAATATCCGTTAAAATTTCTTTATTAGCAATCAGGATTCCTTTGTAGTTGTCTTGGAGTTATTATTTCTTCCTTTGAAGTTATCAAGAGCATGATAAATGCCCATTACATTACCAAAGAACCAATCGAAAATTGCTGTAGGAAGTATGAACTGCCAGAATCTGATGAAATGGAATCCGAACGGTATGCCTTTGAATGATCTGTTGCCCTCTATCGCATTTAGGATTTTCCGGGATACATATTCCGGTTTAAGAATGGGTATAATTGGAGATTTCACACCGTCAAACATGCCGGTATTAATATAATAAGGTGCGGCTGTGGTGATGTGTACATTGCTTTTCATCTCCTGGAGTTCTATTCTGACTGAATCTGACCATCCGATTGTTCCCCATTTGCTGGCAGCATATACAGACATCTTCGGATTGGATAACATTCCTCCAGCTGAGGCAATATTGCAGATGTGTCCGCAGTTGCGCTTCAACATGTCTGGAAGCATGGTTCGGGTCACGAACATAGGCGCCAACGTGTTGATATTCATAGTGCGGATTATTTCTTCTGCAGTCTGCTGGTCGAATGTCTTGTTGCTTGTGATTATCCCTGCGCAGTTGATCAGTATATCTATATTTCCGCAGTCCTCCACAGTCTTGCGGTAGGCTGCTTCAACTACGTCGTTCCTGGATACGTCCACAATATACCCCTTGACTTTACCATATCCTGAAAGTTCCTTGCGGGTTGCCTCGATTCCGCTACTGTTTATATCCCAGATGATAAAGCATTTTGCTCCTCTTTCAAGAGCCATGCGTCCCATAATTTTCCCTATTCCGGATGCCCCTCCGGTAATCACTACGTTTGCGTTTGTAAACTTCATCTTAATTTTAGTTAATTTCGGGCAGCAAAGGTAAATCAATAAAAATGCCGCCTGCTATCTGCAGACGGCAATGCCGTAAAACTTTCGAATCAGTTGTAAATATTCTTGATTTGGGGCGAAAATATCAGGGCCTGTGGCGAAAATCAGAACTTTTTCTTGTAGTCCTGCACGTCAAGTACCCATGTCCCCTGAGCTTTCATGACGCGTTCAATGGCTTCTCGGGCACATCCTTTTCCTCCGGGACGTGGGCTGATGTAGTCAGCCATTTCCTTGACCTCGTCTACTGCGTCCTGAGGGCAAACACCGCATCCGCATACCTTCATTACCGGAATGTCCGGAAGATCATCTCCGAAATACATGACCTCTTCAGGTGCGAGGGAGTGTCGGGCGCAGAAATCCTCAAAATCGTCCATCTTCTTGCGGGAGTTCATATAAATATCTTCTGGTGGCACACCGCATGTGCGGAAACGCATT
>JAEIGA010016773.1_pt1 | contig 11139 bp, 8 predicted proteins | sample 9270691 | NCBI WGS metagenome assembly JAEIGA01 (sample SAMN17057246, study PRJNA624740) | gut metagenome | biome: biome; isolation source: fecal sample | host: Bos grunniens | place: China: Xizang | collected 2019 | reverse complement strand
GGGCTTCGCCCCCTGCACCCCCCTCGTGCCTGTGATCACACAAATTCAAACAGTTCGATAAACCCCAATTTGAAGATTTCCAATCCATCGGGGAAAACCTTATGGGGAGCGTTGAGTTTTGCCGACAGGCAAAACTCGGTTGAACTCGGCCACGCCGAGTTCGCGCACCGCAGGTGCCCGACAAACCCCAATTTGACAACCATTCCATCGGGTGAGATGGTAGGAGCGCGATACCCAAACCCGAGCGAAAGCCGCACCGCAGGTGCCCCCCAATTTGATAACCGACTGAATCGTTAAAAATATCCTTCCGAAACCATTGACACCGACACGCTTGTGTGCTATACTGTATATAATGGATTACTATGGAATACTATTCAGTAGTGAAAGAGAGGTGAGGTTGCCGCTGTGGGGAAATTCAGTCTGAGTAAATTCAGCCAGGACATTGCCATTGATCTGGGCACGGCTTCGGTGTTGGTTTTCGTCAAGGATAAGGGTATCGTGTTCAACGAGCCGTCGGTGGTGGCCGTTGACCTGGAAAATAACCGCGTGGAAAAGGTTGGCCGCGCCGCTATGGATATGCTGGGACGCACGCCCGAGCATATTGAGGCCATCCGTCCCCTGAAGAACGGCTCCATCAGCCAGTACGACGTCACCTTGCAAATGCTGCGTTACTTCATCCGTCGCGCCTGTGGCAAGGTGTGGTTCCCGCCGCGCGTAGTCCTCTGTGTGCCCACGGGTATTACCGACGTGGAGATGCGCGCCGTTATGGAGGCGTCCCGCGAGGCGGGCGCACGCCGCACCTACCTCATTGACGAGCCGCGCGCCGCCGCGATTGGCGCGGGGCTGGATATCAAATCCCCCGTGGGAAGCATGGTGGTCAACATCGGCGGCGGTGTTTCCGATATTGCGGTGCTGTCTATGGGCGGCGTGGTGGTATCCGACTCCATCCGCATCGGTGGCGATACCTTTGACGAGGCAATTATGAATTACGTGCGCCGCCGCTACAATCTGCTCATCGGCGAGCGGACGGCGGAGGATGTAAAAATTCACATCGGCGAGGTTTACGAGCATCGCAATCCCGACTATATGGAGGTTTGCGGACGATCGTTGACCGAGGGGCTTCCCCATAAGATCGTGCTCAGCTCCAAGGAAATGCTGGAGGCGTTGAACGAGCCCATTACCGCCATTCTGGATTCCATTTGCTCGGTGATCGAGCAGACACCGCCCGAGCTGGTGGGGGATATTCTTCAGAACGGTATGGTCATGACGGGAGGCGGCAGCCTGCTTCACGGGTTGGATCGCTTGATCCAACGGGTTACGGGCGTTCCCACTTATATGGCCAGAGAGCCCATTCGCAGCATCGTGCGAGGGGCGGGCGCACTCTTGCCCTACTTGTCCATGATGCCCGAGGGCATGGTGGAGCTACCCGCGCGTATGGATCTGCGCCGTTGAACGTTAGTCGTTAGTCGTTGACCGTTGGTCATTGGTCATTGGCCGCAAACCGTTGAGCTCCGGTTATTTCCCGCAAGGGACAATATGCTTTTACATTTGCAGGGGGAGAGCTTTTGGGAGCGTCTTCCCCTCGGCTATATAATAAAGGAGGGATTGCTATGGGCAACCGTGTTCTGGCAGGCTACGAGCCCGCGCTTGTGATGCAATATTTTGAGGAGATCTGCGCCATTCCCCATGTGTCGGGGGACGAGCGCGCGATCGCCGATTACGTGGAGAATTTCGCCCGCGCGCGGGGGCTGTACTGCTACCGCGACGAGGTGCATAACGTGTTCGTCAAACGGGGCGCCTCGGCGGGCTGTGAGAGTGCGCCTGCCGTCATGCTACAGGGACACCTTGACATGGTGGGCGAAAAGGATGCCGCCTCGGCGCACGATTTCGCCACCGACGGACTGAAGCTTTCGGTGGACGCCTACGGCTGGATCTCAGCCGACGGGACGACGCTGGGCGGTGACGACGGCGTGGCGGTAGCCATGATGCTGGCCCTGCTGGACAATCCCCCCGAGCCCCATCCCGCGCTGGAGTGCCTGTTCACCGTGTCCGAGGAAACGGGTCTTGAGGGCGCGCACGCGTTTGACCCTGTTGCGGCCGGGGCCACGGCGACGCGTATGATCAACCTCGACAGCGAGTGTGAGGGCGTTCTGACCGCAGGCTGTTCGGGCGGAGTTCGTACCGACATCACCGTGCCCGTTTCGGCGGAGATGCGCGAGGGCGTGACCGTTACGCTTACCCTTTCGGGATTCTCGGGCGGTCATTCGGGCGTGGAGATCCACGAGGGACACACCAACGCCATCAAGGCGTTGGGCCGCGTGCTGTACGCGCTGTCGGCGCGGTATGATCTTTCCCTGATCTCGATCAGCGGCGGCGGCAAGGATAACGCCATCCCTCGCGATGCGACGGCTAGGTTGCTGGTTGCTGACGCTCAAACTGCAGAGCGGCTGTGCGCCGATGCGTGCGCCGAGGCCGATCTGATGCGCGCCGAGCCGAATGTAATTGAGGTTGATAAAAATTTCGTCTGTACGGCAGAGGTGAGCGACAAGGAAACAGCCGCTGTGACCATGACCGCGGAAAGCACCGCACAGGTGCTGGCGGTGGTGGCTCTCGTTCGCGACGGCGTGCTGTCCATGAGCGCCCACGTCAAGGGCTTGGTTGCCTATTCCCGCAATCTCGGCATCGCGCGTACGGTGACCGACGGCGACGGAAAGCCCACCGAGGTGCATTTCGCCTTTGCCACCCGTTCGGCGGTGGGAAGCCATCTGGACGACGCTGAGCGCGAGCTGGCCCTGCTGGCCAAGATCTGCACTGCGGGGCAGGGAAGCGCCGTTCACTCGGCCCGCTACCCCGGCTGGGACTATGCGCCCGTGTCCCCTCTGCGTGACGTGTGGAGCGCGGTGAGCGAGCGGTTGTACGGCGGCGTTACCCCCGCCGTGGAGGTCATCCACGCGGGTCTGGAATGCGGTATTCTGGCGGATAAGATGCCCGGCATGGACATCATTTCGGTCGGCCCCGATATGCGGGATATCCACACCCCTCGTGAAAAATTGTCCATCCCCTCGGTGGAGCGCACCTATCGCCTCGTGCGCGAGGTGCTTCGCGTGCTGGTATCCTGACCGATTGAACGCAAGGCGTCGGCGCACCTGCCCGACGCCTTGCGTGTATATATATAGCAAAGAAATCAACCTATTATTCAAATTGGGGTTTTGCGGTGAGTTGGGGTTTCAATTGCGTGGGGGTGTCGGGGGCGAAGCCCCCGACACGAAAACGCCAAGGGGGGCGGTGTCGGAGGGGGGAACGCCCTCTGACGCGCGGCGGAAGCCGCAAGAAAATTGGCAATAACTAAAAAACATATAGAACAAGGAAAGCGCCAAAAACCATATGTGATAAGAATTTTTCTTGCACCTATCGGTGCGCGTCGGGGCGCTCAAGGCCGCCCCCGACACCGCCGGCCATTCTTTGTTAGGTGCAGGGGGCTTTGCCCCCTGCACCCCCCTTAGCACCCGGGCGAGTATACAAATTCTATCAGACCGATAAATCCAAATTTGAAACACCTCGCCTTCGGGTGAAATGCTTGGCGCGGGATACCCATCCCCGAGCCAAAGCTGTGCCGCAGGCACAAATCCAAATTTGAACGCAAATCACAAGCAAGGCTACATTACAAAATAACGGGGGCAATCCCCGCAAGATGGGAGGACAACGTATGTTAGGAAAAATATTCGGCGTCATGGCCGTGCTGGCCACCGCGGCGGCGGTCATCCTCGGGCGGGGCGAGGCACTGGGCGGCGCCGTGCTGGACGCCGTTTCGGGGGCGGTCAACCTTACGCTGTCTCTGGCGGGCATGATGTGCTTCTGGAGCGGCGTGATGGCGGTGCTCCGCGAGGCGGGGGTGATGCGGATGCTCTCGTGGCTGATGCGCCCGCTGATCCACTTCTTTTTCCCCGACGCATGGGCGAGCGGCGAGGGCGCGGAGGACATCTGCGCCAATGTCAGCGCCAATCTGCTGGGGCTGGGCAACGCCGCCACCCCTCTGGCTCTGCGCGCCATGCAAAAGCTCCAAGGCATCAATCCCACCCCCGACCGCGCCTCGGGCGACATGATCACGCTGGCGGTGCTCAACACCGCCTCGGTGTCGGTCGTACCCTCCACCATCATCGTCATGCGGGAGGAGGCAGGATCGGCCAATCCCTTTGCCGTGGTGGGGGCCGTGTGGATCACCTCCCTCTGCTCGGCCGCCCTTGCCCTGCTCCTGACGCGAGGGCTTCGCGGCGTCGGCGCGCGCAGGAGGTAGCCGCCGTGGGCCTATCCGACATTCTATCCGCGGCTGCCGCATGGGTAATTCCCCTCGTGATCGTGGCCTGCGGTGTCATCCTGCTGAGCGGACGGCAGGACTATTTTGGGATCTTTACCGAGGGAGCACGGGAGGGGCTGTCCACCGCCGTGCGCCTGCTCCCCACCCTATGCGCCATGCTGTGCGGGGTGGGCATGCTGCGGGCATCGGGACTTCTCGATCTGCTCGGGAATCTGCTCGCCCCCGTGATGGGGCGGGTGGGCATCCCCTCCGAGCTCGCCCCCCTTCTCCTGACACGCCCGTTTTCGGGAAGTGCCTCGCTGGCGGTGTTCAAGGATCTCATGGCGTCGCTGGGGGCAGACGCCTTCCCCGCCCTGTGCGCCGCCGTCATCATGGGCTCGTCGGACACGGCGGTGTACGTGCTGTCGGTGTACTTTTCCTCGGTGGGCATCCGACGCACCCGCTACGCCCTGCCCTGCGCGCTGGCGGTCATGGCGTTTTGCGTGACCTTTTCCTGCCTTGTTTGCCGTATTCTGTTTAAGACATGAGCATGGCGGGCTATAATAGACTGCATCAACCCAATGAGGAGGTAGTCTATGATTCGGGGAGCACAAAAGCGCATGATCGTTGTGCGCACGCGGGACAGCCGCGTTTTTGAAGAGGCTTATTTCGTCATGCGGCGAGAGGCCGAGGGGGACGGAGCCAGCGAGCAGGATATGATCCGCGAGGCCAACCGCATACTGGAGCGAAGTCTGCCGCGGGAGCGGCTCGTGCCCGCGCCGCCCGCGCAGACAAGGCCCAAGGCCCGCCGCGGGGGATTTTTCTGGTTCACGGCAGGACTTCTTTGCGGCGGAGGGAGCACGGGGATTCTCTTCCTGCTGTTGCATCTTCTTTAATTCCCTTTTGCCTGGCGGCAGAAAATTCCCGCAACCTGTTGACAACGGGACGGAAATGGTGTATAATAGATAAGATGTTTGTGTTCGGATCGCATTCCTTGTTCCACGCCCCGACGGCGTGACCGCGACACGGGAATGCCGCACCGCGCAGAAACCCCATTTCGATGGAGCATTGGGTGGAACGTCTTGAGTCCCGATGCCGCGCCGAGCCCCACACGCCCGACGCCAAATGCGGTTTTTACGGTGCAACGTGCGGTTTGCGGTTTCTCCGCGAAACCGCCCTATGGGGAAGCTATGCCCTTTTGTACCTTGACGGGCGATTTTTCACGTTTCCCTCTCTCAACATAATCCATCATTCTTGTCCCTCGGGAATCCCCGCGGGACAGGAATCTTTTTCCGTGCGCCCGCATTGAGACGGGCATTCACGGTTCACGATACGCTCACGGCGCGCCGCCCGTCCCCCGCGGCTCGCCCGACACGTCTTTCGGGGGACGGAAAGGAAATCAAGCTACAATAATGAGTGAAAAAGAAACATCCAAAAAGCCGTACGGCAAGTCCTCGGGCGGCCGCGGTCGTCGCTTCATGAGCGGACGGAGCAAATCCGACCGTTCCAAGGGCAGCGGCGAATTCAAGATCAGCTCGCGTGACATCCTTGCCACCCCCGAAATTCTCTCGCCCTTCTTTGACGAGGATACGCGTGACGCCGCCCCCGCCAACGCGCGCGGGCGCAAGAAGAACGGCGGCAAGAGTGCAGAGACTGCCTCCTCTAAACCCGCAAAATCGGGCAAAACGAAGAAAAACACCGCCCCCGAAGCCGTTGCGGACGAAAAGCCCGCCGCCCCCGTTCACAACCGCAAGGGGCGCAAGAGCGCTAAAGGCAAGACCGAGGCACCCGTGCCCACCCCCGAGGTAGCGAAATCCGCCACTCCTGCCAAGAAGAGCCGCGGCAAGAGCCGCCTGCCCTCGGTGGTCAGCGTGGAGGATTCCATCGTGACCAACGCACGCACCGTTGCCCCCGAGAAAAAGAAAAAGGCAACCCAGCCTGCGTCCCCCCTCACCCGCATCCCCGGTGCCAAGCTTCGCGTCATCCCCCTCGGCGGTCTGAACGAGATCGGCAAGAATATGACGGTGGTGGAGTACGGCGACGACATCATCATCATCGACTGCGGCATCGGCTTTCCCGACGAGGACGAGATGCCCGGCATCGATCTGGTTGTCCCCGACATCACCTATCTGGAGCAAAATCGCGACCGCATCCGCGGTTTGGTGCTGACCCACGGCCACGAGGACCACATCGGCGCGATTCCCTATATCCTGCAAAAGATCTGCCCCCCCATCTACGGCACCCGCCTGACGCTGGGCATCATCGAAAACAAGCTGCAGGAGCATAAGCTCCCGTGGCAGGCAGATCTCCGTTGCGTCCACGCAGGCGACACCGTGCGTCTCGGTGCCTCCTTCACCTGCGAATTCATCCACGTCAACCACTCCATCGCCGACGCATGCGCGCTGGCCATCAACACCCCCCTCGGCATGATCGTCCACACGGGCGACTTCAAGCTGGATCTCACCCCTATTGAGGGCGACATGATGGATCTCACCCGTCTGGGCGAGCTGGGGCGTGAGGGCGTGCTCCTCATGATGTGCGAGTCCACCAACGCCGAGCGTCCCGGCTACACCCCCTCCGAGAAAAAGGTAGGCAAGTCGCTGGAGCTGATCTTCACCATGAACCCCGACAGCCGCATCGTCATCGCCACCTTCTCCTCCAACGTCCACCGCGTCCAGCAGATCATTGACACCAGCGCCCGCCACGGCCGCAAGGTCGCCGTCACGGGACGCAGTATGATCAACATCGTCACCGCCGCCGTAGAGCTGGGCTACATGAAGGTGCCCGAGGGCGTGCTCATCGACATTGCCGACATGAAGCGCTACAAGCCCTCCGAGCTGACTCTGATCACCACGGGCAGCCAGGGCGAGCCCATGTCCGCCCTCTACCGCATGGCGTTCGGCGATCACTCCCAGGTCACGCTGGGACTCGGCGACCTCGTCGTGCTCTCGGCCAGCGCCATCCCCGGCAACGAAAAGCTGGTAGGGCGTATCGTCAACGAGCTGTCCAAAATGGGCGTGACGGTCATCAACGATGCCGCCGCCGACGTTCACGTGTCGGGCCACGCCTGCCAGGAGGAGCTGAAGCTGGTGCAGGGCCTTCTGCGCCCCCACTACTTCATGCCCGTACACGGCGAATACAAGCACATGGCCGCCAACCGCGAGCTGGCTATGTCCATGGGCATTCCCTCCGGCCACACCTTCATCTCGGACATCGGCAAGGTGCTGGAGATCGATGAAAAGAGCGCCAAGTGGGGCGGCACCGTCCCCGCAGGCGTGGTTCTCGTAGACGGCTACGGCGTGGGCGACGTGGGCAACATCGTCCTGCGCGACCGCAAGCACCTCTCGCAGGACGGTCTGATCGTGGTAGTCGCCGCGGTGGACGCAAACGCAGGTCTGCTCGTTTCGGGCCCCGATATCGTATCCCGCGGCTTCGTGTACGTCCGCGAGTCCGAGGCACTGATGGACGAGGTCAAGCGCATCGCCGCCGATGCCATCACAAACTCGCTCGACCGCTCGGGCGCCGATTGGTACGAGATCAAAAACCGCGTGAGAGACGATATTACCCGTTACCTTTACTCCCATACCAAGCGCAAGCCCATGATTCTCCCCATCATCATGGACGTTTAACCCCCCATAATTCCCGCGAATCGGATGATTTTTATAAAAAAATTGGGGTAAATAACAGAAAATTTTACCCCGATTCACGTCTTGTTCATAAATTCATCATGAAATAGCGGTATAATATGAGTATTGTTCGGTCGTATGCCTTTTTTCGGAAACGGCAACCGAGCGAACGCAACCTCGCGTCTCCCCCGTGGGATGCGCCAAAAAGAAAGGATTTTCGACAATGAACCAGAAAGCAACTGCCAAGCGCGGCTTCCCTTACGTGTCGCTCATCCTGATCGTGTCTCTCGTTCTGGTTGTAGTCATTCTGGGCTACTCCCTCATCGACTCGATCGGTATCATCGGCCACTTTGACACCGCCGCCAAGAGTAACAACTACAAGATCACCGAGAACCACCTGGACGTCTACCGCTACCACGTGGCTCAGAACCAGCTCTACACCGAGTACATGTACTACCAGTACGGTATGATGCAGGACTACTACGGCATCACCAAAATGTATCCCAACGTACAGTCCTACATCAACGCCGCCCTTCCCTCCTACGCCAACACCGACTCGTTTGACGAGGGTGCTTACAACTACGCCGAGCAGTACCTGGCTTACTGCGAGGGCGCACGCGAGGAGGGCAAGTATGACTCCCTCGTTGAGTCCACCAAGGCTGACGTTGACACCTACGTCGAGGGCCTGAAGGAGACCGCCAAGGCCAACGACGTGACCTTCTCCAAGTACCTGAGTAAGTGGGTTGGCACGGGCGTAACCGAGAAGGTTCTGCGCGAGGCTATGACCTGGTACTACGTGGGCATCGAGTACGCCGAGGAGCTCTTTGAGGAGTACAAGGACGCGACCGAGCTCTCCGAAATCGAGAAGTACCGCGACGAGAACAAGGGTGACTTCTACACCACCAAGTACACTTACTACAAGCTGGTCAACAACTCCATGAAGGAAGACATCGAGAAGTGCAAGACCGCCGACGAGGTAAAGGCCGTCATCGTTGAGTATTTCGTTGAGCAGAACTTCTCGAAGCTCTACGAGGAGAAGATCACCAAGGCAAACGTCACCGACGAGGCAGGCAAGGACACCACCCGTGCCAACGTTAAGACCACGCTGATGGCCATCCACAAGCTGACCGAGGATAAGGAGGTCTTCACCGATAAGCAGACCACCGACTACGAGAAGGCCGCTTACGCCATCGTGACCGGCATCAACACCAGCCTGACCACCGAGCTCGGCAAGGTCTACGACACTGGCTCGGCAGCCTACACCGATCCCACCTCCAAGGACGCTACCGACCTGCAGAAGTGGCTGTTTGGCGACGGTCGCAAGGCAGGTGACTACAAGGTCATCACCTCCGAGACCACCAGCTCCTCCTCTTCTTCCTCCTCCTCTACCACCAAGGTGACCACCAACATCTGGTACTGCGTAGACAAGGTCATGGTTCTGGACGAGGAGAAGACCAAGAACGCTTACTACCTGCTTCTGACCGACGACGACAAGACCAAGGTTGAGAACGCACAGACCGCCGTACAGAAGGCTGAGGCCATGTTCGCCGAGTTTGAGAAGGATCCCACCGCCGAGAAGTTCGCCGAGCTGGTTGAGAAGTACGCCGCCGGCACCTCCGCCGACCTCAAGGAGAAGATCTCCGAGTCGGGTGTGGACGAGAAGCTGGGCGAGTGGCTGTATGCCGAGGGCCGCAAGAAGGGCGACATCGCCAACATCAAGACCGAAAAGAGCGGCAACTACATCGTCCTCTTTGACGGTGAGAACGAGGAGACCTGGATCGCCAACGGCCGCGAGAAAGTGGCAAGCGATAAGCTGAACGACTGGTTTGAGGCTGCCGTTGAGAAGTACAACGTAACCGTTGACTACTCGCACGAGGGCCATGATCACGCTGAGGAGACCACCTCTGCCACCACTGAGGCAACCACCTCCGCTACTACCGAGGCCGCTACCGAGGCTACCACTGAGGCCGCTACCGAGGCTGCTACCGAGGCTGCTACCGACGCCGAGACCGCTGCCTGATTCCCTACCCTTTCATACGAGCGGGTCATTCCGCCCACGGGGCTGTTGCCAACGGCAACAGCCCCTCTTAATACGAAATACAGAAGCACCCCACGTCCCTCTGCGGCATACGCTATGGGTAGCATGCCGCCCATCACCCGCCCTAAAGGCGGTCGCCCCTCCGCGGGGCAGGAAGGAATCCACGCTATGCTACTGAACGAAAAGCGCACGACTGTTGCCTACCGTTGCCCCGATTGCGGCGCGGGCGTTATGAGCGCCGTCGGTCTGTTCAAGCTCTCGGCCGATCTCATCAAGCTCAAATGCACCTGTGCGGACAGCGAGATGCAAATCGTATACAACCGCGACGGCACTGTGCGACTCACCGTCCCCTGTATGCTGTGCTCCACGCCGCACACCTTCACCGTCAAGTCCTCCTTGTTCTTCTCGGATGACCTTTTCGTGCTCTCCTGCCCCTATTCGGGCATCAACATTTGCTTTACGGGAGAGATCAACCACGTCAAGGCCGAGCTGGCGCGCACCGAGCTGGAGCTTCTGGATATGCTGGAGGAGCAAGGCATTACCGATTTCTCGGCGCTCCACGGCGACGAGCACGATTTGGCCGACCCCCAGATTCTAGACATCGTGATGTTCGTCATCAACGATCTGGATGCCGAGGGCAAGATTTTCTGCCGTTGCCACCCCGATCCCGCGCTGACCGACGGTGACGCGCCCAGCCCCACCCCTGAGAGCGAGGCGGCCAATGGCGAGATCGAAGGTGAGAGCCGCTACGAGGCAGAATTGACCGACGAGGGCATCAAGCTGACCTGCCGCCACTGCGGTGCGTCCCGCGTGATCCCCACCGACTCCATGCTGTCCGCCCACGCATTCCTCAACGCCGACAGCCTGCATCTCGAATAACAGCCAGAGCCCACCGCTTGCGCGGTGGGCTCTCTCTATTATTGTGGGGGGATCGTCCACGCAGGGGTTTCCCCCTGCACCCCACCAAGAAACTTCTTGAAAGAAGTTTCTTGGAACTTCAAGAACTTAAATAAATTTGGATTTATTTGTCTGTTTGATATCTGTTTTTATGTACTTTTCTCCCACCAGCGGGAGATCTCCTCGCCCTTGCGGGCTCGGCGTACCAAAAGAGGCGCCGCATAAGGGAAAACCTACGGTTTTTCCTTATGTATCCTTTTCCCTTGATGGTGGGCGCACGCGGC
>JAEIGA010016772.1_pt1 | contig 11139 bp, 7 predicted proteins | sample 9270691 | NCBI WGS metagenome assembly JAEIGA01 (sample SAMN17057246, study PRJNA624740) | gut metagenome | biome: biome; isolation source: fecal sample | host: Bos grunniens | place: China: Xizang | collected 2019 | reverse complement strand
GCCTGAATATCCATATAAAACTCACCAATCTGCCTTGCGCCTAAGGTGTCAAGCCCGTGTAAAGCTACGGAATAATACAGCTCATCAGTATCAACCTTGTTGCGGTTTATAAGCTCCTTGGCGTATTTTATGTTATCTGCATCATAGGGGTCCAGAGCCTGTAATTTATGCAATAAAAATGCCTTGTCTGTAACGTTATTGTCAATGGTTTCAAGGGTTGCACCACGCTCCCAGCTGTCAGCACAATAATGCTCAACGTCAAGCTGTATGCCGATAAGCTTAAATAGCTTTTCTGCAAGGATATCAAGCTCATTACGCAAAGCTTTTATTTTATCTGTGTAATCAGCTTTTAGTGTATCAATAGCCTCTGCAAGGCGGTCTTTTTCAATGAGATATGATGCTTTTTTGATAAGCTTTGTTTCAAAAGCCCGACGCATTTTTACAAGCTTATCACAACAACCGCGGAAATAAAGCAACATAAATCGCCAGTTATTTTCAAGGAAGGTAAAGTCATTTTTAAGCTCACATAAATTGCCGTATGCAAAGTCAATACAGGGATTTTCGATGGGGTCACCCTGCCAGCTTTTTTCAAGTAAAAGGATAGTATCTGCAATTTTTTCTTCATCTGCACCATACATAAAAAGACGTGCATAATCAAGAAGAGTTTCTTTTAAATCTGCCTCAGGATTCCAGTCAAGAGCAGACCATACGGCTTTGTTTACGTCATCGTGTACACCCTCTGAATAGCTTACGCCACCAATGGTATAGGGGGCAAAAATTCTGTGTAGCTTGCGTAATTCGGTGGGGCGGGGATTAACACTTTCCCTTGAAAGTGTGGCAGCAAGACTGAAATGCCAGTCATCCTGCAGAAAGTTTACGGGGTACTCACAACGCAGGTTATGAGTTATATCGGGGTAAAATCTTAAGGGATATTTACAAGGGGTTTTTGCCCTTAATTCGTGGATAGGATATGCATGGTTAGGCCCCATAATTACAGCATCAATTTCATCGGGATTATCCTTTATATTGTCTATAAAAATCTGACCCCAATCGGGCATTGAGTGAGGTGCTTGTGCTGATGGGTGGAACTTTGCTTCAGGATGTGATTTTTTAAGTATTTTACTTATTTTTTTGCCTCGCTCGATGAATTTGTCTGCCGGCATTTCACCCGGGTCACCACCGGGGATAAACAAGTAATCAAGCCTTTTAAGTGTGGGGAAAAGCCACTCGCGTAAGGCAAGAGCTTCTTCCTCGGTTTCATCATCATTGTTGGCGTGCCACAGTGAAATATCAAGGTCAACTGTATCTGCAAGTCGGGTAGCCTCTTGCAGAAATTCATATTGCTCGTATTTCATAATTGCGTTGCGGAAATTATTGTTAGGCCGTGTACCGTTGTGCTCACATATATTGGCACCAAAAGCCATAATATCAAGGTAAAAACGGAAGTATTGGTCATAATCCCATGCGTCATATGTATTGGGTGTTGTGCGATAGCCCGCCTGATGACCGCGCAAGGATTTTTTGGGGGCGTGAACACCGCAGATATCGGTGGTCAATTCTATTATATTGCCCTTGAATAACGCCTTTCGTAAGAAGAGTGAATAGCCAAAAATCAAGCCACGAATTGACTTTGCTTTTATGGTGTAAGTCCCGTTATCGCAAAGAATTATGAACATGTCTTTATTGTCAATTTCGGGGCAGATTTCAAGTCTGAAGGATATTTTTTTGTTGCTTTCAGAATTTAAAAAATCATTTTCGTCGAAGCCTGTGCGTAGAGCAATTTCTTTTGCAAAAAGCTCAGCGGCAAAACGGGCATTTTCGTCATTTATACCTATAAAAAATTCGTCAGATTTCCATACAAAGGGTTGATTATTTTTCATGGCAATAACCTCGCATTTCAAGATAATTTTATTTTATCATATAACCTTTTTTTCTTCAACATAAAGCAGATTGTTTTTAAAAAGACTTGAAAATATTGTGGTATGTGATAAAATTATTTTTCGCAAGAAATATATTGGAGAAAAATTTATGAATCTTTTTACTATCAAGTGGTTTGTTAAGTTTTTTACATCACTTAAAAAGTTTAATCCTCAATTAAAAAAAGCGCAGGAAATGAAACGCACGTTGCCCTGGCAGGAATATAAGCCCTTTGTTGATGAACAGCTCCGCAATTGGCTTAATCCGCTGGTAGATATGGCAGGTGTGGAGTTCGTTGTAAAGGGTAAAGAAAAAATTCCCCTTGACCAACCTGTTATTTATACGCCTAACCATGCAGGAGCCTTTGATATACCTGCAATAGTGCTCACAACACCTGCGCCACCTATGTTTATGGCAAAAAAAGAATTACGCAAATTACCTATGATAAACGAATGGATGGATGTTGTTGATTGCATTTTTGTTGACAGAAACAATAAAAATACTGCCCATTCATCTTTGCAGGATGCAATAGACAAAGTAAAAACAGGCAGAAGTCTTGTGATTTTTCCTGAGGGAACACGCTCAAAGGATGGCAAGTTAGGTGAATTTCGCGGTGGTGCTATGAAGGTTGCTATGGAAACAGGAGCAGTAATTGTGCCTGTACTTATTGAAGGCTCAAGAGAGCGCCTTGAAGCAACGTCAAGCGTTACCCCAGGTAAGGTGTACGTTACTTTTTTGGACCCTGTTGAAACAAAAGGGCTTACTAAAGAAGATTTTTTTGCTATGCCCCCAAAAATCAGAGAAATGATTCAGGCAGAGCGAGACAGACAAATGATGTAATTAATTATAAGTAATATTAATATAGGCAACATCTACCTTTTTGGTATTTGTTGCCTTATTTATTTATATATACGCTGTTAGGGGTTGACAATTGTGTCATATTTATAGTATAATCGCCATAGAAATTACAAATTGTAACTTTTACGGAGGAATTTATGACAAAAAGATTACTGTGCGTAGTTATGGCAATGCTTTTTGTGGTTTGTTCTGTGCCATTTGCACAGGCAGCAAAAACCTCAAAATCAGTTTATAAGCCCGCCAATGCACTTTCTTATGCTAAAGGTCATTGGAATGATGGCAAGGGCTTGTGTGCAGAGTTCGTTTCAGATTGTCTTAAAGCTGGTGGCGTAGATGATGTTTATGAGCGTAGAGTTATAAATTTATATAACGCACTTAAGGATAAAGGCTGGGGTACAGCCTATAAGCTTACACTTACCGGTGGAACAAGTGGTCGAATCAGTATGAAAGCAAACGAAGGCAAGGTAAAAGCAGGCGACCCTGTTTTTTACTACTGTAATGTTTGTAAACAGTTTGAACACGTTATTTTGTGCAACGGTGCAGATTCTGCAGGTTATATGAAGGATTATGCACACAATAACCCCCATGATGGTAACAGAACAACATATACTTATCGTCATTGTGGCACAGATAACTGGACAATGTACTCCATCAGGATGGATGAATCTGAAACATTGTTTGGTACAGTTACAAGTGTTGCAGCACCTAAGGTAAAAGAGGCAACTAATCTTGAAAATAGTATTACTATCAAATGGAATGCCATTACAGGTGCAACAGATTACCGCGTGTACAGATGCTTGCCTAATGGCTCGTGGGTGTACCTTGAAACAGTTAACGGTACTTCATATACAGATACAAAGGTTGAAAATGGTAAAACATATCTGTATACCGTAAGAGCTTGTAAGAAAACTGTATGGAGCGCTTACTATGGTGGTTATGAGGCAACGTTCATTTCACCTGTTAAGTTTAAATCATCTGCAATAGCAGATAATTCAATTAAGCTCACCTGGAACACCAATTCTTCGGCAGACGGCTATTATATTTACCGTCAAAAAAATAACGGTGATTGGGTTCGTTATGCCGACCTTAATAAAGCTACAACATCAAGCTTTGTTGATAAGGATGTTGAAACCGGTAACGTATACACCTACCGAATCAGAGCGTTCAAGGGTGACAGTGTCAGCGCCTATGACTCTGCCGGTCTTAAGCAGATATTCCTTGGCACACCTAAAATGACATCAATAGCAAACGATTTAAAGGGTATTACAATTAAGTGGCAAAAGCTTAATGGTTCAACTGAGTATCGTATTTATCGTCGCGGTGCAGGTGAAAAGTACTGGACATATCTCAAAACAGTAAAGGGTAACACTTTCACCGATGAGGCTGTTAAAAGCGGTTCATATTACAGATATACAGTACGCTCAGCATCCGGCAATATGTATGGTGGCTTTGATGCAAATGGTCTTGTAATCAGATGTATTGCAACACCTAAGCTCCTTACTGCAGTGCCTTCTGATAAAAGGGTTAACGTTTTGTGGACTCCTGTAGCAGGTGCAACAGGCTATTACGTATACCATAAGCTTGCGGGTGCTAAATACTGGACTCGTATAGCTACAGTTAAAGGAACGGTCTATTCAGATACAAATGTAAAGGTTGGCTCAACCTATGAGTATACTGTAAAGGCTTATTATGGCAGTACAATGAGCTCATATGATGCAAAGGGTATCTCTTGCAAGGTATCAGAAGCTCCCACAACAACAAAACCCTTGGTAACACAGCTTGTAACAACTACAAAATCTGCATTACCGACTGTAAGCGGATCACAGAAGGCTGTTATGGCATCTGAAGCAGAGGTTACAGAAACAACAATAGCGGTTACAGAGCCTTCTACAGAGGCTATTACAGAGGTTGTTACAACTAAACCTGTAACAGAACCCTCAGAGCCTGTTATTGAGGCTACAGAGCCCGTTACAGAGCCGGTAACGGCACTTGATTAAAACTTCCCCTCATAAAAATAAATCCCCTAAAAAACGAAGCACCGGACATAGTGTCCGGTGTTTCGTTTTACTTTGTTTTTAAGTTATCTGTCCTCGCGGAAGTAGGTTGTACCAAGACTCTGCGGAGGCTGATGCTCTCGCTTTTTACGAGCGCTTATAATGATAAGAACAATAATTGTAACAATATAGGGTGCCATTTTGAAAAGCTCCTGTGAGCTTCTTGAAAGGCCGGGGATATACAAATAAACGATGTACAATCCGCCAAAAAGAATTGAACCGAGTATAGACATTTTCGGTTTCCATAATGCGAAGATAACAAGTGCAATTGCAAGCCAACCGCGGTCGCCAAAACCGCCGTTTGTCCATGAACCGCCAATGTAATCCATAATAAAGTACAAGCCACCAAGACCGGCAATTGCGCCACCAACACAGGTTGCTACATATTTATAAAGTGTAACGTTAACACCTGCAGCATCAGCAGTAGCAGGGTTTTCACCAACGGAGCGGAGCTTAAGACCTGCATGGGTGCGATTGATGTACCAGGATGCAAAAAGGGCAATTGCTATAGCCAGGTATGCAAGGAAACCAAAGCTGAGGAAGGTGTCACCAAATAAACCAAGCTTGTCAGCAAAGGGGAGGGGCGTCTGATAATATTTACCCGTTGCGTTAAGGGCAATATGACCACCCTCACCGCCAAAGAGTGATGTAAGTGAGCCACCGAAGAAGTTACCGATACCTGTACCAAGTGTTGTAAGGGCAAGACCTGTAACGTTTTGATTTGCCTTAAGTGTAACTGTAAGGAAGCAATAGATAAGCGACATTATAACAGAGCCTAAAATAGATGTTAAAAATGGTACAAGCACTGTTAAAAATGCGTTAGATGTATCACCGTGCATTTCGTAGAAATATGCACCTATAACGCCCGAAATACCGCCTATATACATTATGCCGGGAATACCTAAATTAAGGTTACCGCTTTTTTCGGTGATAATTTCACCTGTAGAGCCGTAAAGTAGAGGGATACCTTGAATTATAGCCTGCTTAAGAAAACCTGCAATAACTGTAATCATAATTATTTACCCTCCTTTTTAAATCTTGGAAAGCTCACCTTATAGTTAATAAAGAATTCGCTTCCGATAATGAATAACAAAATTATACCGCTAAGAATTTCTGAAACGCTTTCGTTAAGTCTGAATGCGGTAGCAATTTCACTTGCACCTCTGTCGAGGAAAACAAGCAGGAAGGAGGTTGCCATCATAACGAAGGGATTAAATTTAGCAAGCCATGAAACCATAATGGCTGTAAAGCCTTGTCCACCTGCAGTATCTGTTGAGATTGTGTGGCCTGTACCGGCAACAAGCAAGAAGCCTGCTATACCGCACAAAGCACCTGAAACGGCAACAGTACGTATAATAACCTTTTTAACGTTTATACCAATGTATTTAGCGGTATTTTCACTTTCACCAACAACAGATATTTCATAGCCCTGTTTACTGTATTTGAGGTATATAAACATCATTACTGTAAGCACAAGTACAATAACAATATTCAAAAAATACTGTTGATTAAATACAGATGGTAACCAACCTGCTTCAGAGTTGAAGTTGATAATACCAACTGTGTTAGAGCCCTTCGGGTTTTCCCAGAAGGTGATGCAATATGCAACAAGCTGTATGGCAACGTAGTTCATCATAAGTGTAAACAATGATTCATTTGTGTTCCATTTTGCTTTGAATATTGCGGGGAGTATAGCCCATACAAGGGCGGTTAAAACACTTGCACCGATTGATACAAATATAAGTAGGGTTGGGTCCATAGTGCTGCCAAAGGTTATCATACAAGCTGCCGTAGCAAGGGCACCCATAAGCACCTGACCCTCTGCACCAAGGTTCCAGAACTTCATTTTGAATGCAGGGGTAACGGCAAGCGATATACATAGCAGTATAGCCGTATTCTGCATAGCAGTCCACACCTTACGTGTAGTACCGAATGAGCCGTTGAACATTTCTTTGAAAACCTCAACGGGGTTGTAATCGGTGATTAAAACAATTACAAAGGCACACACCATAAATGCTGCAACAACACAGGCTAATCTGATACTCCATGCTATGTGCCAGGGTGTAACGCCCTTTTTAGAAATCCTTATGAATGGTTCGTGATGCTTTTTTTCATTCATTATGCGTTACCTCCCTTTCCCTGGGTCATAAGATAGCCCAGCTGTTCTTTAGTTGCCTCGCGGCCGTCAACAATGCCTGTAATTCTGCCACTGCTTATAACAAGTATTCTGTCGCAAAGCTCTGTAAGTACGTCTAAATCCTCGCCAACAAAAATAACGGCAACGCCTTTTTCCTTTTGCTCTGTAAGAAGGTTGTATATAAGGTAAGATGAGTTGATATCAAGTCCGCGTACGGGGTATGCAGCCATAAGCACGGTGGGTGATGCGGCAATTTCACGGCCAACAAGCACCTTTTGTACGTTACCGCCCGAAAGTCGACGTACGGGTGTTGAAATATCAGGTGTAACAACCTGAAGGTCATCAACAATCTTTTGTGCAAGGTCTTTAGGCTCCTTGCGCTTAAGGAAGAATGATTTGCCCTTTTTGTAGCTACGCAAAAGCATATTGTCAGATATGCTCATATTACCAACAAGACCCATACCAAGCCTGTCCTCAGGCACGAATGAAAGTCTAACGCCGAGGTCTTTAATCTGTGTGGGGGTTTTATCACGCAGATTCTCTTTGTTGCCTGTTTTGGGGTTATTGTAGATGATTTCACCGCCACTTAACTTCTGTAAGCCTGCAATAGACTCTAAAAGCTCACGCTGACCTGAGCCTGAAATACCTGCAATACCAAGAATTTCACCGCTTTTTGCAACAAATGAAACGTCATCAAGCACCTTTATGCCGTCACGGGTATAACAGTCGATACCTTTAACAACAAGGCGCTCCTCTGTGTTTTTAGGCTCACTACGGTCAATATCAAGGCTGATTTTTTCGCCAACCATCATTTCAGTAAGCTCTGATTCGTTTGTTTCAGAGGTGTTTACTGTACCTACGTATTCACCCTTGCGGAGCACAGAAACTCTGTCAGAGAGCGATAAAACCTCGTGTAGCTTGTGGGTGATAATGATAATTGCCTTGCCGTCATCACGCATACGGCGAAGCACTGCGAACAGCTTGTCAGTTTCTTGTGGGGTAAGAACAGCGGTGGGCTCGTCAAGAATGAGTATATCCGCACCCCTGTACAAAACCTTGATAATTTCTACTGTTTGTTTTTCAGAAACAGACATTTCATAAATCTTTTTAGAGAAATCAATCTCAAAGCCGTATTTATTACAGGTTTCTTTGATTTCTTTTTCAGCCTTGGCGGAATCGTGCTTGCCCTTGCCATAGCCTAAAACAATGTTTTCGGTAGCATTAAAAACATCAACAAGTTTAAAGTGCTGATGTATCATACCGATTTTAAGGTCAAAAGCATCCTTCGGGGATCGAATGGTTACCTCAGACCCGTTAACATAAATATGGCCCTCGTCGGGGTAATAGATACCCGAAATCATGTTCATAAGGGTAGTTTTACCGCTTCCGTTTTCACCAAGAATAGAAAGAATCTCACCACGGTTTACAGTGAGGTTAACATTCTTGTTGGCGACAATTTTGCCACCGCCGAAGGTTTTTGTAATATTTTTGAGTTCAATAGCAATATTTGCCATATATTCACCCCTTGAGTGTGTATTCTCAAACAGAAATAACTTTCTGAATTACCTCTGTTTCAAAACACAAAAACAAGTCAGCCGGGTGGGGGTTAGCCCACCCGGTGAATGTAAAAAGCTTAGATTAGATTTCTGTGATACCGTCGATGATTACATCGAAGTAAGGAGCAGATCTGTCTGAAGATTCAGCAAATGCACCGTCTTTGATAGCCTCTGTATCAGGTGTAAATGCATCGTCAGTTACAACGTCAGCAAGATATGTGTCAAGCTTTTTGCCGCCAACTGTGAAGTTGTTTGTGTCAAATACTTTAAGTGTACCTGCTTCGAACTGAGCCTTGATTTCATCAAGCTTAGCCTGTGTGCCTTCAGCAGCAGCCTTTGTGTTGAGGGCTGTAAGCTCAACAGAGCCTTCCTTAATACCACCGCACCAGTCAGTGGGGATAGCCTTACCTGCAACAGCAGAGTCAATCATAAGCTTGAAGTAAGGAGCCCAGTTGATCTTTGATGAGATGATAGCTGTGTTTTCACACTTAAGCTCAACAGCTGTGTTTACGTTGTAAGCAACGTTAGGAATGTTGTTTTCTTCACAAGCCTTGGGAGCGCCTTCAGAGTCAGCGTGCTGGCTGATAAGAACGCAACCATTTTTGATAAGTGCAAGTGCAGACTCTTTTTCAAGAGCGATGTCAAACCAAGAGTTTGTGTACTTAACCTCCATTGTAACTGAGGGGCAAACTGATTTTGCGCCAAGGTAGAATGAAGTGAAGCCTGATTTAACCTCTGCATAGGGGTATGCACCAACGTAACCCATCTTAGCCTGTTCAGCTGTGATTTTGCCTGCAGCGATCATTTCGTTAAGCTTAAGACCTGCAGCAACACCGGCAAGGAATCTGCCTTCGTAGATTGATGCAAATGCATTGTGGAAGTTAGAAACAAGAGCAATCTGTGATGATGTACCTGTAGCGTGGCAGAACTGAACATCGGGATTCTCTTTAGCTGCTTTAATCATGTAGGGCTCGTGGCCGAATGAGTCAGCAAAGATGATGTCACAGCCTTCGTCAACAAGCTCGATAGCTGCATCGTAGCACTCGTTGCCTTCAGGGATATTTACCTTGAAGATAACCTGCTCGTCTGTAAGCTTGTACTCAGCCTGAACAGCTTTTGCAGCATCCATAAAGTTTTTGTCGTATGTTGAGTTTTCGTCGTGAAGGAAGATGAAGCCGATTTTAAGGTCCTTAATAGGAGTAGCCTTCATAACAGCAGGAACTGTTTTTTCCATTTCTGCCATTGATAAAACTTTAGCTTCCTCAGCGGGTGCGCTTTCTGTCTCACCTGTGCCTTCGTTACCGCCACAAGCTGCAAAACAGCCTACAACAAGTACAAGAGCAAGGCAAAGAGCGAGAGCTTTTCTGAACTTTTTCATTTGTTTTTACCTCCATTTAAATTTGGAATATATGCTCAGCAATCGTCGTTTCTGAATGTGATTTTACCATCATTCATACTTTCTACTATTGCTAAAGACCTGATATTGTAGCCCTTCTGACGTAAGCTGTCGCCACCGGGCTGAAAGCCTTTTTCTATGCCGATACCTATACCAACAACCCGGGCACCTGCTTGTTCAATTATATCAAGCAAAGCGTTACAGGCATTACCGCCTGCCATAAAGTCATCAATAATAAGGATTTTATCATCGCTGTTAAGGTATTTTTTTGAAACCACCATAGTGTATTCTCTGCCGTGAGTGAATGAATAGCTGTTGGCAGAATATACGTCATCGCCAACGTTTTTGTGCTTGCTCTTTTTTGCAAAAAGGGCAGGTAGCTGAAGATATTTTGCTGCAAAAACAGCCATAGCAATACCCGATGACTCTATAGTAACAACCTTTGTTGCACCGCAATCTTTAAATAATCGGTAAAATTCTTTACCCATTTCGTCAAGCAGATTAACATCTAACTGATGGTTGAGGAACATATCAACCTTTAAAATATCGGTGCCTATAGCAACGCCATCAGCCTGAATTTTATCTTCTAAAAGCTTCATAGAAATACCTCGATTGAGTGGGCTTTGAACCACGTTAATAAAATACTATTTGAATTATACATTAAATTAAAGTTGTTTTTCAAGGGTAATTTGTGTCAAAACCAAGCCGAACATATTTTTCGTTAATGTTGTATAAACAATGCAGGTGTTTTATGTGAGGTTTGTAAAATAAACCTTTGTCGAAAATCGTTTTATTGGCACGGGTTTTGTATTGTGCAAAATAACCAAACACAGTATAAAACGCCTAAAAATACGAACATAAAACTCGTTCGAAAGTAAAGTTGCAAGACTTTACACAATGCTATTTAAAGGGTGCTGTGATGGTGTTATGTGAAAAATTAGTTTTTTAAAAACAGACTTAAAATTCCTGAAAACGTTGATAGATATGGCTTTTTGTGGTGTTAAGGTTAATAACTTTACACAATTATTGGTGAAAATCAACAATAAAATCATCGTGTAAGTTCTTATATAGAAAAAACTGCAAGGAAGTTACCAACAAGACCAAGAGAGATACCGTTGCTTGTGCCGAGACCGTATGCTACCTTTGAGATGATACTTGCGTTGTCTGCAAGGAACTGGAGAAGTGAATACACCATGTTAAGGTCGCCAGCGGCTCTCTGTT
>JAEIGA010016771.1_pt1 | contig 11139 bp, 13 predicted proteins | sample 9270691 | NCBI WGS metagenome assembly JAEIGA01 (sample SAMN17057246, study PRJNA624740) | gut metagenome | biome: biome; isolation source: fecal sample | host: Bos grunniens | place: China: Xizang | collected 2019 | reverse complement strand
GAGTTATTTCCGAAAACGGGCCGAGACCTTGGGCTGCCTGCTGTTGAAATGGGTCAGTCCCGGGAACGACGGCGTGCCGGACAGGATCCTGATAATCCCGGGCGGCCACGTCTGGTTTATCGAATTTAAGACGACGGCCGGACGGCTGTCTAAGATCCAGCAGCTTTGGCAGCAGCGGCTTAAGGAGCGGGGCTGCAAGGCGATCGTGATCCGCGGAAAAGAAGAAGCCGCCGAGCTGGCCGAAGCCATAAAAGCGTACATGACGGGAGGAGGCTGAAAAATGAAGTTCACTCCGCACCGGTATCAGGAGAACGCCATCAGGCGGGTGATCGAACAGAAAAAAGTCGGGCTGTTCCTCGATATGGGGCTCGGTAAGACGGTCATCACCCTGACGGCCGTTAAAGATCTGATCTACGATTACTTTGAGGTCAGGCGAGTACTGGTAATTGCGCCGAAACGGGTAGCCGAGGATACCTGGACCAGGGAGCACCGGAAATGGGACCACCTGAAAGACCTGGCCGTAGAGATCGTCAGCGGTACGCCGCAGCAGCGGACGGAGGCCCTGGAAAAAGACGCGGACGTTTACGTGATCGGCCGAGACAACGTTTCCTGGCTGACCGATAAGCTTGGGGCGCTTTTTCCCAGCGTGTTCGACATGGTCGTTATCGACGAGCTGTCAAGCTTCAAAAACCCGCAGGCGAAAAGGTTTAAGTCTTTGAGGAAGTATATCAGGAGCGTCCCGAGGGTCGTAGGGCTTACCGGAACGCCGAGCCCTAACGGACTTATGGACCTCTGGGCCGAGATTTACCTGCTCGACCAGGGCTACCGTTTAGGCCGTACTTTGGGATCTTACCGCGAGGCCTATTTTTATCCCGGGGTCTCTAACGGACACGTCGTTTATAAATGGCTCCTGCAAAGAGGGGCGGAGCAGGCGATCCAGGAAAAGCTGTCCGACTTGTGCGTCAGCATGAGCGCTTCGGATTACCTGCAGCTGCCCGAAAGGATCGACAACGTCGTGCCGGTAAGGCTGTCGGATAAAGAGCAGGCGCTTTATAAAGAGCTGGAGCGCGAGCAGATCCTGCAGCTGGAAGACGACCATACCGTCGTGGCCCTGAACGCAGCGGCGGTCATGAACAAGCTTTTGCAGATGGCAAACGGCTGCGTGTATTCAGACGGAGGGGCCGTCAGCAAGATCCATGATAAAAAGCTCGAAGCCTTAGAAGAGATCATAGAAACGACTAACGAACCTGTTTTAGTGTTCTACAGTTTTCGTCATGACCTCACCAGGATCACCACGGAGCTCCAGGACGCGTCCGAGCTAAGGGGCCCTGACGACATTAAGGCCTGGAACGAAGGAAGGACCAGGGTCCTCCTAGCGCATCCTGCGAGCGTGGGCTACGGATTGAATCTTCAGGAAGGCGGGCACGTGATCGTATGGTACGGACTGACCTGGAGCCTGGAGCTTTACCAGCAGGCGAACGCAAGGCTGTATCGGCAGGGCCAGACGAAACCGGTGATCATCCACCACCTGGTCGCGGAGGGCACGGTCGATGAGCAGGTCATGAAGGCTTTGCAGAAAAAAGATATGAGCCAGGCCGCGCTTTTAGCGGCCTTAAAAGAAAGGAGCGGGAAATGACAAAGGAAAATCTTGAAAAGCTGGCTGCTGATCCTAAGGCCTTTTTAATGGCGCCCACGATCGCAGAGAATCGGGTCAAACTGGCTGAGGCGGAGATACAAAGATATCATGATATCGCAGTCGGGATCACGCAGACGATCAAGCCCGTCGTAACTTTTACAGGAGGCCCGGGCAGGAAGGTCGAACAGTGCGCCGTGGAGATCATAGCCCTGGAAGAAGAGCTTAGTCAGGAACTGTCAACATTATATCAGTCAACCATATTGGTAAAGGAGGCGGTAAGTTTCCTGGAGGAACCCGGTTTATACAATATAATATGGGCGAGATATATCTGCCGGCTTTCTAACTTTAAAGCCGCAGAAGCTCTCGGCTGGTCTGAGCGCTGGGCTGCTAAGCAGCACTCGAAGGCTTTGAAAGCTTTACGGCAAGCTGCTCAAAATAAATTAAGCCAGGCCGTGTAAATTCGCCCCCTTCTTGCGGTATTATATAAGCTGGAATTGGTGACATGATTTCATGTTATTCCTCCTTTCTTATATTCAATATTTTGATGTAAATGAGCCAGTATCCCACCTGGCTCATTTGCGTTTCAGAAAGAGGTTAAGATGGCCGCGAGTAAAGTAGATGACTGGCTCACTGAGGACGGCTTGCTGAAGCTGCAGGGCTGGGCTCGTGACGGTCTGATAGAAAAACAGATAGCTAAAAATATGAGCGTCTCATATTGTGGTTTCCGGGTTTGGAAGAAAGAGCACCCGGAGATCGCAGAGGCGATCAGAAAAGGAAAAGAGGTCGTAGACCGCGAAGTAGAAAATACATTATTTAAAAGCGCAACTGGCTTCATGGGTCCTGACGGAAAATACTATCCTCCTAATGTAACAGCCCAGATCTTCTGGTTGAAGAACAGAAAGCCGGATAAGTGGCGTGAAAAGAATGACATAGCGTTAAGTCCTTCGAATGGCGTCCTTGAATCAATCATGGCCCTCGAGCAGAAAGGCAAGAAGGCATGAATCAAATTACCTGGAGCCCGAAGCAGCAGAAGCTGATCATGAAGCCGTATGACCACACGATCGACTGGCTGGAGGGGACGCCCAGGTCTGGAAAGACTACGGCTGCAATCGCCCGGTTCGCCCGGCATCTGATCCTGAGCCATGACACGAATCACCTGGTCACGGCGTACAGCGCCGAGCAGGCGTATAGACTGGTCATGGACGGTGACGGCTTCGGCCTTATCCATACGTTCAGAGGTTTCAGCCGGGTCTCACATGATGACGAGGGCGCGCATCTTCTGATCAATATGCCAGACGGAACGGTTCGGAAGGTCTACTGGAAGGGCGGCGGCAAATCGGACAGCCACAAAGCGATCACCGGCATGAGCCTGGGGTCTGTTTATTTCTGCGAGATCAACCTTTTGCACATGAATATGATCCAGGAATGTCTGCGGCGTACATACGCGGCGCAGGATCGCTGGCACATCGCGGACTGCAACCCGCCGAGCCCTCAGGATCCGGTGATCAAAGAGGTCCTCGAGATCCAGGACTGCAGCTTCCTGCACTGGACCGTCGAAGATAACCCGATCATAGCACCGAAGCGGCGCGAGGAGATCCGGATCGCCTGCAGCAAGTCGCCGTTCTTGTGGAAGCGTGACTGGCTGGGCGAACGCTGCATCCCGCAGGGAGTCATCTATTGGATGTTCGACGTAAACAAGCACATATACCAGGATATGCCGAACCGGGAGGAATTGATCCCGGTCGAGATGTACTTCGCCGGAGACGGAGGCGCAACCGATGCAACGAGCATCGGCTGCTACCTGGTCTGCATGACTTCGCAGCGGAGGCACAAGCTGTTCCGGATCGGCAACTGGTATTACGACGGCGGGCAGATGGCGATGAGCGATCAGGCCCGGCACATATGCGGGGAGTTTATCCCGGCGATGCGGCAGAAGACCGGGATGCGCGAGACCGGGATCTTGATCGACCCGGCCTGCAAGGCGCTGCGGCTTGAGATCGACAAGCTGGGATTTACCACAACAAAAGCCGACAACAACGGCCACGATATAAAGGGCACAAGCAAGGGTATTAAGGTCGGAATTGAGGAGCTGCAGAACAGCATCAATGACGGCCGTTTTTACTTAGTTGATGACCCGCACTACGGTGTAGAACCAGCGATAAAGGAGTTAGGCCTTTATTGTGTAGATGATAATGGAAATCCGGTAGACGCGTATAACCACGCCATGGACGAAATGCGTTATGGTCACAATTATTTCGCGAAAATGTATGGGTACTGGTAATGATCAAGGAGTTGAAAACATTTATGCAGAGATTGGGAGCTGCAACCGGGGCGGCGCGAGAATTTAAGAGTATATTCGAGCTTGACGGAGTGCCGGCTTTCAACGAGTTCTATAACATTGGCATCTTTCCGTGGAAGTACATCTATAAAGGCTTTTACAAGCCGTGGCACGTGATCTTCGCACCGACCATCGACGACCCGAAGAAAACACGGAATATGGCTTACTTAAGTCTCGCGAAAGCGGTCTGCGCGGAAGTCGCAGGCATGGTCTGGACGGATCAGTGCGATGTCGACGTGTCCATAGCAGGTTACGACGGGAACGACGACCCGCTGGAGGCTTTTGTGGCGAAGACCCTGAAGGACAACAACTTCAGCGTCAAGATGTCCGAGAGCATCGAGCAGGCGGCGGCCCTGGGCGGCGGAGCGCTTAAAGTCTGGTATGAAGAGAAGCACGACCGGGAAGGGAACGTGATCCCGGACACCGGGAAGATCCGGATCGGTTATGCTATGGCGGATCAGTTCGTTCCAACGGCATGGGACAACGCTGAAGTCTCCGAGGGCATTTTTATCTCCAGGATCGCGAAGGGCGGCTACTACTACACGCGCCTTGAGTGGCACGAGTGGGATGGCACGACTTATGTTGTGAGAAATGAGCTTTACCGGTCAGAGATAAAGAAGGACGGGCAGGCGCAAGATATCCTCGGGTTCAGATATCCATTGGCTGAGATATATCCGTACCTGAACGAAGAAACGACCATGCAGGTCGAGAAAAGCCTGTTCAGCTATTACCGCACTCCTATCGCAAATAACATTGACGATAACAGCCCGCTCGGCGTATCTATCTACGGCAACGCCATGGAGACGCTGCACGCAATCGACATCGTCTTCGACAGCTTCGTGCGTGAGTTCCGGCTAGGCAAAAAGCGAATCATAGTCCCGGCAAGAATGATCCGCAAGGTGACTGACCCCGTAACAGGGCAGCAGGTCAGATATTTTGACGCGACAGATGAAACCTACGAGGCGCTCAGCACGGACGACCCGGATAATTTAAAGATTCAGGATAACAGCGTCGAGCTGCGCGTGGATGAGCACGTGGCAGCCCTGAACGCCTTCCTGAACATCTTTTGCCTGCAGGTAGGACTGTCTGCTGGCACCTTCAGCTTTGACGCGGCGAGCGGCCTGAAGACTGCGACAGAGGTCGTGAGCGAGAACTCAAAGACCTACAAAACCGTCAAGAACTTTCAGAACCAAATCACGCCGGCGATCGAGCACCTGGTCGACGCGATCATAAACGTCGCGGCGCTGTATGATGTCCGGACGGAAGACGGGCAGAGCGTCGCTGCACTTGCTGCGCGGGGCTACGAGACAAAGATCACGATGGACGACGGCATTACTCAGGACCGGCAGACCAACATAAACGAAGGTATCACGCTGGTCGGCGCGGGCCTTATGTCGAAGAAGACGTTCCTGACGGATCCGAAGTACGGACAGAACATGACCGAGGAAGACGCAGACAAAGAGCTGCAGCGGATCGCGCAGGAGAACACGATCACAATGCCGCGGCTTGACGTTCAGGACTTTAACGGCATTGAGTAAGGAGTAACATGGCACGGCTGACACCGAAAGACATACTTGATATATCGGAGCCGGTCGAGGCCATTTACCAGCGCACGGTCGACGAGCTCCTGATAAACATCGCGCACCATTTTAAAATCACCGGCTGGGAGCGCACCAGGTATTGGGAGATTAAGAAGCTCTCCGAGATGGGCGCGCTCACAAAGGAAAGCGCCGCGATCATCGCGAAGAACACCGGGATGCTGCCGGAAGAGATCGAAAAGGCGTTCTTGCAAGTATCAGAAAAGGCATGCTTAGACATCGACCCGCAGCTGAGAGCAGCGGCCGAACAAGGGATCCTGCAGGAACCGGGAACAACGCCGATGACGTCACCGGCGATGCGTGAGATGGTGCAGGGCTACGTCGATCAGGCCGTTGATAAAATGAACATAGTCAATACGACGATGCTTGAGTCGACCCGCCAGGTATATTTATCGGCTATTACTACTGCTGTGAATGAGGCGGCATTTCTTGAGGCTAAGCAAATTCTTGAAACACAGGCTCTTGAGGTTGTGACTGGACAGGAAACCAGGGTTAGGGCGATCAGAAAAGCAACAGAGCAATTAAGCAAGACAGGCCTTGTGGGCTTCTACGACAAGCGTGGTCGAGCCTGGAGTCCTGAGGCTTATGCTTCTATGGTCGTAAGGACAACGAGTCATAATGCCTCAATTAGGGCTATTCAGACGCGACAGCGAGAATACGGGGGCGGAGATATCTTTCAAGTCTCAAGCCATTCAGGGGCAAGGCCTTTATGTTATCCATATCAAGGAAAGTTTTTCAGCTGGTCGTCAGGCCCTGGCGAATTTATAGACGGCGCCGGGCGTCAGCAGCATTATGATAATATAAACGATTCGAGCTATGGGGAGCCGGCCGGGCTTTTTGGCATTAACTGCGGGCATCATCCGATTCCAATGATACCTGGATTCAGTTACCCGCAAGACGGACCGGTTCAAGATGAGGAAGAGAACTGGAAAGCCTATGAGGAAAGTCAGGTTCAGAGGCAGTATGAACGAAATATACGAACAGCGAAACGCGACTTAGAAATAGCAAAGGCAACTGGGGATAAAGAGCTTGTTAAAGATATGCGGCAGAAGGTGCAGCAGGAACAGGCACGCATGCGGGCATTTATCGATGACACAGGCCGGGCCAGACGCTATGACAGAGAGCAGATTCCTGCTGATAGCGCATTTACAAGTAGCGCCGAATCAGCATATAATACTTTTAGAAGGACTTCTAATTTAGGAACACCTTTTGAAGGCCTTAAAGAGCCGCTGCAAATGCGACATGTTAACAGAATAATATCTGAGATGGGTATAGACTACTCAGATGTTAAAATATCCATAAAGAAGGACCCTGGTCTTATCGGTTATAACCTCTTTGGCTATACCAACCCCAGCGGCACGCAGGTTCATTTGTACCCGGATGCTTTCAAAGACAGGGAGCAGTTGGTCAAAACCTTAGGGCATGAGCGGACGCATGTTGAACAGGTCCGGCTGCGCGGTGCTGTTGAGGATTCGCTTGAAGGTGACCGACGCGAGGAAGAAGCGCAGAGCGCAGAAAAGTATTGGTGGAAGAAGTACCAGAAAAAGAGAGAATAATGGAAATCGATCCTTTAAAATATTTAAAACTGGTTCCACGAGCTGTAGTCGGGCAGCAACTGGCTTGTCCATATTGTGGGTCAAAGGCTTTTCAGTACCATATAAAGAGGAGTACTGAAAAGCCTGGCACCGGCTACATCTTTTTCTTGTGCCCTGACTGTAAACGGTCTTTGCATTTTTCAGGTATAAAACTTTAGGGATAGTCAAGCTTATTACTTTAGCGCCAGAAAACTGGCGCTTTTATTGTACCCAAAAAAGGAGAATAAAAATGGCAGATTGCAAACACGAGCTGAAGGATCTGGTCGGCATGGCAGATGGGATCCACTGTAAGGCCTGCGGGGCGATCCTGAAGGAGGTGCCCGCCGCGGAGTCGAAGAAGGCAGAACCGAAGAAGGAGGGAAAGAAAAATGCCCGTAAATGATACTGAACAGAAGGACCGCGAGGCCTGGGAAGTGAGCGACATGATCCGCAGCGCAGGCGGGATCGTGGAGACCGCGCTCCGGGCGGAGGATGAGGCGAGCCGGAAGGCCCTGCGGGATGCCGCGAAGACGATCCTGCAGCAGGCGATCGCCAGGATGGACGAGAGCGTCGGCGCGTCTGATGCAGATGAAGACGATGAGTGAAGCACCTTAGAGGGTGCTTTTTTCATACACAAAATTCAGCGGCGGCTGTAAAACGCACATCCGCGCCATCGTCGGCGCGTCAATAAGGAGGACGTAAAAATGGCATTTACAAGAAAGTTTCTCACAGAGCACGGTGTACCCGAAGATCAGGTTGACGCCATCATGGCGGAGAGGAACCGCACGCTGCAGGATTACATCCCGAAGGCAGATGTGCAGGCACAGATCGATGCGGCTGTCCAGGCCGCGCACGTAGAGCCGGAAGACCCGACGAAGTCCGAGGCGTATCTGAAGCTCGCGGCAAAAGCCGCGAAGCTGGAGGCGTTCGGCGGGGCGGAGTTCGCGTCCGTTAAAGCTCCGTATCGGGACATCATCTGGGAAAAGCTCGACCATGCCGAGAAGCATAAGCCGTATGCGGAACAGCTCACGGAGCTGCAGGGCAGCCTGCCGGATCTGTTCAATGCGGAGAAACCTGAAGAACCACAGAAACCACAGTTTGGAGCGCCGACCGGCGGCACGATGCCGAAAGGGCAGGAAGCGCAGAGCTTTGGCGACGCGTGGGGATTCGTACCGAAGAAAGGATAACTTAATATGCCTAACCTTAACTATGCTGCACAGTATGCAAGAGAACTCGCTAATGCATACCCGTATTTATCTTACTATGGCGATCTTTGGAATCAGGGCGAGAGTTCCCGTTTTCGTCCGCTCCGTGGCAAGACGGTCTATATCCCTTCTATGACCACATCCGGCGCAAGGGCTGTCAACCGTGACAGGATCGACGGTGTGTTCACCAGAGGCTTTGAGATCAACTGGGAAGCACACGACCTGCAGATGGACCGCGAGTGGGATACCCTTGTCGATCCGATGGATATCGACGAGACCAATGAAGTCGCTACGATCGCGAACATCACCCGCACCTTCAACCAGTTCCAGAAGGTCCCGGAGATGGACGCTTATATGTCCAGCAAGCTCGCGTCTTTCGCATCTGCTTTCGGCGGCGTTTCGACCGCATCCCTTACCGCCTCAACCATCCTTGAGGAGTGGGACAAGGCGATCGCCTACATGACTAACCAGAGAGTCAATCGCGACCGCGTCCGCTGCAAGATGACGCCCGCGACGTACAAGCTGCTCAAGCAGGCCACCGGCATGACCCGTTTCATCGAGGTCACGAGCGGAATCCGCGACGTCGATCGCAACATCGCACGCCTCGACGGCATCACCATCGAGGAAGTCCCGGAAGATATCATGAAGACGGCCTACACATTCCTTAGTGGATGGGCTATTGATTCCTCTAACGCACAGCAGATCAACTTCCTGCTCTACGATCCGATGGCGATCGCGGCTCCGGTAGTATATGAGGCTTCCCTCATGTCCGCACCGACCGCTCAGTCCAAGGGCAAGTACCTCTACTATGAGCGCTACTATTATGATGCATTCGTTCTCAGCCAGAGACAGGCGGGCGTATATGCACACCTCGGCGCGGCTCCGTCTGCTGGATCACTGACCGTTACTTCTGCAGCAGGCACAAGTGCGGGTGATTCCGTTATTACGGTCGCTGGTCCGGGCATCTGGGCATCCGGCGCTATGCAGGAAGGCCTGAAGCTGGCTTACTGCGCTGATGAGACTGCGGCTGTATCCGTAACTTACGGAGCTGTTCCGCCCGCTGCTAAGACATGGGTCGACATGACTTCCAACCCGCAGACCATTGCGAGCCTGACCGCTTCGAAGGTTATCACCGTCGTCGAGATCAACGAGCAGACAGGTTTTGTAGTTGCATCCGGCTACGCTACGCAGGTCGTCGGAACCTGATAAGGAGGTGAGTCCGTGGCACTTGTAACGCTTGAATATTATCAGGACACGTTCCTGGGTGAGCCGGTCACCGCGGACGAATTCCCGCGATACGAATTAAGGGCTGAGGAGCTGATCCTCAGCCTGATCCGTATGAACGAGACAAAGGCAGCAGCACTTCCGGAGGACACGCTGACCGCGGTCAAGAAGGCCATCTGCGCGCAGGTCGAATACTTTCAGGAGTACGGGATCGGCGTGGCGGTCTACGGTAAAGAAGCGGGCGGCGGCTTCACGGTCGGAAAGGTAAGCGTAAATAACGGCAGCTCTACGGCTGCAGCATCCGGCGCGCGGTCTATGATCGCTCCGGCGGTCTACGTTTATCTCGAGCAGACCGGGCTGCTTAATCCGGCTGTGCCTGTGGCTGGCATGCCTCCTCAGTACTGGGGGTGGTGGATGTGAGTCTTGCACCTATTCCGGCGCGGATGCTCCATGACACGGTCGTGCTTAAAGTCGTGACTGGTATGGATCGTTATCAGAATAAGACTTATACCGAGTACACCATCAACAACGTACACTTGCAGAGCTCAAACGACACAATTAAGAGCGCCAACAATACCGAGGTACAGCTGAAAGGCGTCCTGTTCATCGACGCACGGCGGAGCCTTCCGGTCCTGGACATCTATGCCCTGCAGCAGCAGTCGCTTTCTAATGGCGATACCATGCGCGCAGTGGCCACGGATGCAAGCGGGACGGAGATGGGCGACTTCGCGGTCCTGGTCGTGGACAGCCTGCCGGATGTACCGGCTACGCGGTGCCATCACTGGGAGCTCGGTCTGGTCTGAGGAGGTGATCCTAAAATGGCTGTAATCGTTAAGACTGACCGGGCTAAATGGACACAAACCATGTCGCACGCTTCCGAGGTCGCTGCCTACGCCCTCGCGGAACAGATGCTCGCGGACAGTGAGCAGTTTGTCCCGTATTCGGGCGGATCCTCGCAGTCGGCCGGAAACCTGAGAGAATCGGGAAAAGTCGAGCGCGGTGAGAGCGGCGTTATGTATATCGTATGGGATACGGTATACGCGCTATATCAATGGTTCGGCGTAAGGGCGGACGGATCTCACAAAGTCACGCATTACACGACGCCGGGCACCGGGACGGAGTGGGTCGAGAAGGCCCGCGACCGATACGGCCAGCGCTGGGCTGAGCTTGTGCAGAAATCATTCACGGAGGGTTTAAAGTGATTAGAGAAATCATAGACAACATCGCAGACGCGGCGAACGCTCTCGGGCTGTACGCGACGATCGTCTACGGGTCGGACCCGCCGGAGAATGGCATCTGCATGATTCAGGCAGCGGGGGCACCGACAGAAAAACACTTTGACACCGGGATGCTTTACCGGCTGAGCGTACTGCTCAACGGTAAGCACTCCAATCAGCAGACGCTCCTGGACGCTTTGACGCAGATCCATACGATGCTGACAAAACGTAACGACTATAACGGCTTTTCAACGACTGACGCGCAGGTCCTCAGTATTATGACGACCGCCTCGCCGCAGATCATCGGCAGGGAGCAGAACAACCAGTGGATCGCGGGATCGTCGTTT
>JAEIGA010016770.1_pt1 | contig 11139 bp, 9 predicted proteins | sample 9270691 | NCBI WGS metagenome assembly JAEIGA01 (sample SAMN17057246, study PRJNA624740) | gut metagenome | biome: biome; isolation source: fecal sample | host: Bos grunniens | place: China: Xizang | collected 2019 | reverse complement strand
TTGGCATCGGCACAGTTGGCAAGGAATTCTTCGGCAAGATACCGCTGATTGGCAATGTTGTTAGCCGGATTGCGCCGGTAAGCAGCGGCAAGAGCATTGATTTCGTCGGCGTGATCACGGTAAACAAGATCCAGCAGATTGTCATAATCCTCGCCAAAGACCGCCCGGATACCCCGGTGCCCGATAATTTCGTGACCGATGGTGCGGGCAACGTCGGAGGGGCGCACTCGATTGGCAATCAGGTAAACATCGTTAGTATCAGGCATAATGAAAGCGCGGACCCGTTCCGGAGTCATCCCGGCAGCAACGATCTTGCTGCGCAGATCTGCGGGCAGTTCCGAGTGGTCGCGATAGACAGTCAAGGCAAAGTCCGGAAAAAGCGGGGAAAGGGCCTGCGCCTGCTTTACAGTTTTTTCCACGTTCCAGTGGACAGCAGTGCTGATCCGCTGCCGGATCAAGGCATTGCCGGCAGCTTCCACAATATCATCAGGAATATCAGCGTTGGCAGTTTCAGCAATGGTGTTGACGGGCTCCATTGCCTGCTTCACTACGATTTTTTGAGCGGCAGAAAGAGCATCATTCAGATTGCTGGCATCATCAAGAGTAAGGAGCTGCCGCAGTTCAGAAGTTTCTTCATCGGTCAACTCTTCTTTATTGCCGAGCTCCGCAATGCGGGCATCCAGCACCTGCCGGACACGCTCTTTGCGCAGATTCTTTTCGGCAATGGTGCGCCGCTTCCCGGCAGTTTCCACAGCACCGCCGGCACCGGCAGTCAGCATCGAAACCACAACCGTTTCCAGCGCACCATCCTGCATAAACTCCGCTTTTTCCGTATCGGTCAAATCTTCCCAGTTTTTACCGCCGGGCAAATTGACGTCATATACGGCATCAAGAATTTTTTCCACACCAAAGGTGATCATTTCCCCCATAGTATCAGAAGCACCGGCCTTGACAAATCCTTTACCATAGTCCCAAATGCCGTTGACAAGTTTCTGTTTCAGGACTTCCCGGGTAGGTTTTCCCATAGCAAGGAGCTTTTTCCCCAGCGGGATCCAGCCCAAAAGCAGTTCGGGTATAACTTCGGCAGCGGCATAAGTAGCTGCATAAGTTTCCACATTATCTTTCACCGCTTGCAGATCGTTCTGCTTCGCATCAATATAAGTTCCGGCACCCTGACCATACATCGAACCGGCAAAAATCGCAGTGGTTGCACCCGTAGCCAATGACCTCAAAGGTTTTACCGCATTGGCAGTTAGAATCATCGGCACAATGCTGCGAGCCACCTGGTCATAAGCCAGCGCAAGAGTTTTCCCCACGATTTGACCGAAGTTGCCATTATCCGCAATCATAGATAAGGTATCATTGTCAATATCGCCGGGGTGATACATATCCGCATTGTTTTTGAATTGTTCATCAAAATAGCCGCGCCATTGCACGATTTTCTTCTGCACGTCGTTGTAATCGATTTCCTGCAAGATCTGATTGCGGTCAGACTGCCCCTTCCAGTCAGCACGCATAGCGGCACGGTCATATTCCTGATCGGCAGCATCGGCAGAGCCGAATTTTTCGGCATACCGCTTTTTCACTTCATCGGTATAAAGCTTTTCCAGTTCAGCATAAGTTGCCACATTATCCGGCAGGAAAGCAAAAGCCTTGTTCTATTTCAAATTCCGGTAATAGTTTTCCCAGATCGCTTTATTCTCTTCATCCATAGCCGCGCCGAAGGGCTTTTTGCTCCACACCGGTTCCGGCGGCAAAGCCGGAATACCCAGCTCATCGAGTTTGTAAGCATCGGCAAAGGCAGATCGTTTGGCAAACTCTTCTTCCGCTTTGACCCGGGCAAGTTCCCCCTGGGCTTCATCAATGGCGGCCGACTGCTGCGCACCGAACCAGCCGGTAGCCCGGTAGTTGCCGAAAGCATCTTTCCCGCTGCCGGGTTTACCGGAAAGCAGCCGGAAAGTGGTGGCAAGATCCATCAGAGCCATATCCAAGCCCACGCCGATATTTTTTGCCATCCCGCCTAGAGCCCGCAAAGCGGCAGTACCGGATTGGTTCTGCGCTTGGGCAAGTTCCACATACTGCTGCATATCTTCGGAAAGGTGCTTTTTGTCCTTTACCACATCTGCGATCTGCTGGTAAGCCGCATCCGGAGTGGTGATTTTTCCTACGGCAAGCTCCATAGAGCGGTCAAAGTTGTCATAGATCATACCCATACCAGCCGGATCCATATTGCTGTAAAAAGCAGCAACGGCGATTTTCTTGCGCACTGCATCCGGATCATCGGCAGCATTAATGGAATTTTCCAGAGCCCGCCGCTGGTTGGGGTCAGCAATAAAAGCAAGAGCATCAGAACTGAAAATCTGTTCCAACTTTTCCCGGTCAGAACGCTCATCCACCACCGCAGGGGAAGCAGACTCCCAGACTACATCATCCAGATTCGATCCCGTATCAATACTGCCACTTTCCCAGGTTACATCGGTCAAATCAAAGTTATTCCCCGGCTTATTCGACATATTCTATAGTCTCCTTGTATTTTCTCCCGTTTTTGTCCTTGCCAAATCGTTCCCGGACAATCTTTCTCTTTGGATTCTCAATCGGCTGCTCGTATTTTCCGACCCGTTCAGTATTATTGTTATAGCCTTCTAAAATGCTGGTGATTTTCCCATCGTTCAAATCTTTGAGCCGGGAATCCAGAGCTTTGATCGTTTTTTCCACATCACCGCTATTGCGCTTGAATTCCGCTTCGGCAATAGAGAGAAGTTGCAGTTTTTGAGACAATGTAAACGCGCCATCGTTTTTCTCATCGCCCCACGCCCAGGTATCCCAATAAAATGCAGAAAGATCTTTATCGTTGATATACTTCAAGATCATTTTTCCGGCATCCGTCTGGGCAAAAGTTTTTCCGGCAGCCGCTTTTTCCACTTGACTGTAAACCCGGTCATAAAAAGCCGTCAAACCATCCGCATCTGGTCCAAAAAACTTTTCTTTACCATCTTTGCAGATTCTGGCGGCATCTTCCGCGGTAAGAATTTTAGGCGATCCATCCGGATTATAAAGAGCTGTGGCATAGTACCGGTTTACCTCCTGCACCCGCAGTGCCTTCCGGATATTGCGCTGACGGGCAGCCTCCGCCGTTTGCATCCGGTCAAATTCTTTGTTCCAGTTCCTATATCTGACATACTGCCGGTCAGTGATAGCGCGGCCTTTATGCCGTTCCGTCAACTCATCATCGGTATAAAGTTTTTCGCCTGCTTCATAAGCGGCAGCCACCGCCTGATCTTCTTCCATTTCTTTTTGATTGGAAACGCTCTGGGCATATTTGACCAGCGCCCGCCGGTCATCAGGAGTAAGATGTTTATAATTGACAAAATTACCTTTTGCATCCTTGGCATTAAGTTCATCCAGCGCCCACTGCGGCACATTGTCAGCCATAGCCTTGGCTGCAAAGTGATCCTGCCGCATCGGCAAGTCCACATCCCGCAGCCGTGCCGCCTGCTCAATAGTCCAAACGCTGCCGGACATCTCGCTGACAATACGCTGGGCCTCCGCCCAATTCCCCTGTTCGCAAAAAAGTTTATAATCGTTCATTGCTTCATCGGAAAGCCGCTGTGCTCGGCCCTCAATCAGGATAAGGGACTGCTTTTGCGCGATCTCCCGCTGCATGGAAGATATTTCTACATCGTGCTGCTTGCGGAATTCCGGATCCATCCGGTCAAGATACTCATGGCGTTTCTCTTCCCAGTCCAGCTGAAAACGTTCAATCCACGCTTGCTTTTCTTCATCCGGAGCGCCGGGATCATCAGCCAGTTTCTGCTGCAAAGCCATAGCACCATCACGCAACGCCGCCCGATCCTGAGCAGCAGCCAAACGGTTTTCCACAGCCTGAGCTTCCTTCTGATATTCAGCAAGGGCAGAAACAGCTGTATTGATAGATTTGTTCAGCGCATTCCACGCGGCGGCATCGTTATTTTCCGGATTGACAATCCGCATACTGTGACTGTTGACAGGCGCTTCGCTGCGGACGTGCTGCACCATTCCGGAACGTTGACTTAATGGAATTCTCGGCATATATTCCCCCTTTATGCTTTAAGCCAGTTACTGGCAGCATTCAAAGCTCCGGCAGCTTTATTTGCCGCCTTGGAAACCGCTTGCCCGCCCTTGATATAAGATCCGGTATTGGCAGCGGTATTGACAACCGTACCGGCAATATTGCCGACCAGACTTAACGAACTGGGTTTGGAAGCATTGGCAGCCTTGATGTTCTGCCTGGCAATAGCAGAGCCGTAACCGTAACTTGCCGCCTGGGCTCGGTGAGCCGCCGCAGTTCTGGCTCCGGAATAATGCAGATCCTGCGCTTTCTGTTCTTCACTCAAAGCAGTCGCACCTAAAACCGCCAAAGGCGAACCGGAAGCCATGGCGGCACCGGACTTGCCCAGCAGCGCCAGCTGCGAAGAACGAAGCATAGCCGATTCCATACGCTGCCGCCGGACATTCTCCGCCGTTTCAGCTTCCACGGAAGCAGCTTCACGCTCTTCCATCCGCTTGTTATATTCCATTTGCTGCTGCTGCATCCGTGCATTATCAGCCGCAGTCTGTGCCTGCTGCGCCTGTTGCTGATGTGCAGTAATTGCAGTGGCTGTACCGCTGCCGATTGCCCCAACAACAATACCTGTCGGTACCAGCCAGGAAGCATTTGCAGCCACCCACGAAGCTGTTGCCGCGAGCGCAGACATAACTATCGCCATAAAATCACCTCATACGATTAAACAATATTTTTGTTGAACATTCTCATCCGCCTGAGCAAATCCGATCCGGTCGGCAATACGGTTGACTGCCCGATTGCCGAACATAGTCAATATATGCCGTTTCCCCATATTACGGACATACTGCAAAGCATAGCGAATATTGGCATCTGCCGCTTTATGTTTTGCCGCGGCCGGAAGATCCGGATTGATCATACAATGCCCCAATACCGCCACATTGGTGGTAAGTTCCACATATACCGGGATCACGCAAGCCGGAACGCCGTGGATGTAGCAAACCACACCGGTATCAGGGAAAAAATCTTTCGGGAAAGGATTGCCCACAATGCGGCTCAGCCACTCCCGAGCCACTTCCCGGTCAGATATACTCATCTCCCGGCAAACAATACCACTCATTCTACCACCTCATAGTTGACTGTCATTGCTGTAACATTCATCGGCAAAGGCTCCGTCTGCCGGATCTCCACCGTAGAAGCATCCTCATAACCTCCCAGGGAAGGGATGCGCACCACTTCGGTTTTGGGCGTGATTGCCATATCCATAGAGTCATGAAGCATATCGCGGGAAAATATCTGCTGCCAGTTCTCTGATCCGGCGCGGATTTCGCCGCCAATACTGTCATAAACTCGGATGCGCACTTCCCGGATACTCTTTCTGCGCAGCATCGAAGAACCTTCCTGCGTATCTATCTCGATAGGCATGGGTGACAAGGTTGACGTATACGGCAAACCCACGATCACCCGGTCAGCCGGCTCATCCAGCGTTATCTTACCATCAAAAACTTTTCGCGGTGCTTGGACCGCACCATCAGCAAGGATCCCCACCGTCAGATTGTTCAAATGTTCCAAACCGCTGATTTCCAGCATTGATTTGCCGGAATAACTTTTACTGCAATCCAGATAAGCCAGACTATCCCGCCCCTGCACATACTCGATATATTGTTTGTTGCCGCGCTTAACGGCAAGATAAAGCGAATCCCTGGCGCCATCCGGTATACACATAGCCGAAATGATCTTGCCATCGGTCACAATGCGCTGCCAGCCCACTACGTCCTGCTCCCGTTCATAGGTAAAAGCTGCCACAGTGCCATTATTCAGAACGCACCAGAGGATCGTATCAGGCAACTGCTGCAAGGTTATCTGGCGTATTCCGCCTTGCGTAATATGCTCGGCAAGGATGGTCATATCAGGCGCGGAATAACCATCTTTTTCGTAGGTAAAAACAAACTCCCGGACTTTGCGCGCACCGCGCTGAACAAACAGAAGCACTTCCCCAGCCATTACCGCCGGTACACCGGCAGAGCCGTACACACTTTGACGTTTCACTCGGAAGTTGGAGGCCGTCAAAGCAGCATCCGAACTGCTGGCTGCTAAAGTCCATTCGCTGTCAAGCGTACCGATCACCAGCGCATCGTGCTGAGTCAGCCACTGAATAGTATTGACAGTATCACTGGCAAGAGTGAATTCAAGTCCGTCAGCATCCTTATCGCCAAGCAGGAAGTCATCCCACGCATTGGTATGACTGCCCCAAACGGTTTGCGGCCGGTAAGCTGTACCGCCGAAAAACATTCTTTCTTCGAAAAAAGCAATAGAGCAGGGGTATCCACGCCGAACGGACCATGCGCCTTCGTTCCATTCCGTAGTAGGGTTGCTATCGGCAAGTTTCCGGACGACCGTGCCGGTTGCCTGCGTTGCCGAATTTACAGCAGTGATTTTCACCACGCCGGTAACAATAAAATCAGGATTGACAAGCAAGCAGCGGCAGAGTTTCAATGTGCCGCTGCTGCTGGCTTCGTAGTCAGTCATTTTAAGCCGATACAAAACTTCTTCGGTCTCTTCTTCGCCGGAAGTGGATGTGTTGGAATCCTTTTCGCTGGAATAAGTGCGGTAGTCGTTCCAGGTGGTGCCTTTATCGTAACTGCGCTGAATGGTAAGAACCCCCGTCCAGGTTCCGTGCGTGGTAAAAGTCCAGTAGCCGAAAACTTCCAGCGGCTCCGAAACACCATCTTTTTCGAAGTCAATACTGATCTCATTGGATTTGCGGGTCTGTACCAACTGAAAATAACCGCCAACATTGCCGGAGGCAAAGCAATCCTTAGTCGCAGTAAGCGTGACCGTACCGCCAACAGTCAGCGTACCGGCAGCTTTCAACGTAAAATCATCATCCAGATTAGGGTCAAGCATAGGCGGATACTTGAAAGTTTTTTCCACAAATGAAAAACGGTTGACTGCCAGCCGTCTCAATTCCATCACCGGGTGATTGGGGTGGACAATGGTCATCACGTCAGCAGACTGGATGTACTGGATCTGCGGCAGCTCCGCAGCAGTATAAGGTGTGGCAATGACCAGATCTGCGCCGGAAGCATCTTTCACGATCGCATTATTATGAAAAAAACGCAGGTACTTCTCGCCAAATTCCATCAAATAAGCTATTTCTGAAGAAAAGACAAAACGCCCCAAACGGACATCCGTCTGATGCTTCAAAGCATAGCCAAGGAATTCAGTTCCGGGCCTGCGCTCCACCGCACCATAAGGGGTAACAATAAAGTTTTCCAGTTTCCGGCAGCCCTTGCTGTATTGGCTGACATCGGTTCTGCCTTCCAATTTGGGGGACAGCTCCCCCGCATTAAAAGAATTGATTGCGCACCATACCGCCATTACTTCTGCACTCCTTCCGTGCCCTTGACCCAGTTGATCGGGCCGGACTGCCGAGATACTTCATCAGTACCGGCCCCGCGGGCACTGATCCAGGAACTTTTCCGGATGGTATTCTGATAGTCGTATTTATTTTCCTGACTGTCAATGCTTCGGGCAATGGCAAGTCTTCGTTCATACTCCTGCCGGAACATTTGCAGCAGATTAGCGTGGCGGCTGTTGCCCATGGCAATTTCACCGGCAAGAGAATACTGCAAAGCCTCGCAGAAAGTGGCGTCAAAAAGCGAAGTATCTTCAATTCTGGCAGTATAAATCATTGTCGCCGGCAGCGCTTCAACCATTATCCGTCTGCCCCAAGTCTTATAGCGGATGCCGTAGAGTATATCTCTTACGGCGATACAGTCAGCAGGAACGCCGCAAACAAAAGGTAAATTGGGATCCAGAGTAGTATCATTAGGAAGTTTGGACAGTTCATAGCTTTTTGCAGCAAAACTCCAGGAGTGATCGCGCAATACCCGGTCGCGGCAGACGGGGAAAAATGCCTTGCAGAGTTTAGCGTTGTTGTTGGTATCTTCAAGACTGACAATGCTGGCAATACCCAGCATATTCAAAGCCAAATTGCAAATGTCAATACTGTCCATTATAATGTCCCATTCAAAGTAAGTTGTAAAAAGAACTCCCGGCGGCAGCACGGGAATTTATCGGCCGGAGTGTAACCGATAACTGCCGCCGGGAGAGGGGGTAGTCAATGCTTAATCGACAACATAGTAGATGTCGAACACAATATCCTTTCCGGCAGCCATAACAGCGCCGCCGGTAGTCAGAGTAACGACTTCTTCGCCGGGGGTAAGGTAGTTACCCATAGCATTGGCATTCATAGCTTTGGCACCGGCAGCCGCACCGGCAAAGTAGCGGGCGGGATTACCGGCATCACCGACTTTGACGGTCAAAGCCGGATCCTGACCGGCAGCAAAGTAAATTTCGCTGATGGGCAGAACTCTGGCACCTTTGGGGAGGCGCACCAAACCGATCACGCTGCCGGGAGCTTCCTTACCGGTGGGAGTGTAAAAGCCGTGGGCAATGCGTACTCGGCCCGCATAATCAACCGGCATATTTTTGCCGGTCAAACCGGTCTGGATGGTATAGATGTTGCTTTTGAACATTTTAGTGTCTCCTTACGCGGTCTTTTCGAAGCAGTAGATCTGCTGGACTTTGACGTCTTCGATACGGGTAGCACCGGCTTTCATCTTAGCCAGAGCCTGCCAGTTGTTGTTCTTGTCCAAACGCTGACCGATGGTCATCGAGATTTCTTTCGGCACCACCAGAACGATGCCGGACTTGACCCACGCCGCGCACATACGGCTGACACCGCCGTCAACGGCAGTGGATTTCAGGCGGCCGGTCCGCACAAAATTCACGCCCATAAAACTGTTGGTTTTGCCGGAGAGCAGCGCATTGATGGCATCATAGTCTTTGCTGCGGACATCGATGTCTTTGGCAAGGTCATCGAGCTGGTTCTGAGTGACCGCCATATACAAGGTGTTTTCGGGGTCATCAAGGTCAATATCAGCTTTGCCGAAACGGCTGCGGATTTCCAGAAGTTTTTCCACGTTCAAGCCAACAGAAGCACCGGAAGCACCGCCCCAGGTAACGGGAATTTTCTGAGTTTCGGGGAACGCAACAGTTGTCAAACCCTCTTTGCCCTCATAGGCATCACCGGCAAAAGCATTTTCGATGATGATGTCATCCATCACTCGGCCCAAAGCATATCCGCCCATACGGACAATGCTGGATGTGGGGTCGATCAGCAAATTCAGATCATCCTGCCAGTCCACCATATCGGCCCAGATGTATTCCAAACCGTGAACGGTTCTGCGGTCGAATTCGGTGGGGATAAGGGGAGTATCACCATATTTGGAATCAACACGCACCGCCGCAGTGGGTTTCACGCGGTCAAAGTGGCGCTTTTCGCCCTTCATCTCTTCCAGGGTCACAAAATTGCGAAGGACAGAGCCCTTCTGCTGAGCCAGAGTATAGACGTTGGAGCCATACTGCTTGGCATAGACTTCGGCAAGTTCAGCCATTTTTCATTTCTCCATTATGTTGGATTTTTAATTTTGCGTACGCATTCGTGATTGCCCGGACTTTCCGGATCACTATCCTGCGGCCGCCGCCGCAAGATTGTAAGTTTGTCACGAACACCGCCGGATCCGCCATAATGGAGATTGCCCATTGTGTGTTTATGGGAATACTATATCACAAGTGATATATCAATTATTTCCGAGCTGCCTGCGCCCGGGCCTGCGCCGCCAAAAGGTCATTGACCCGCCGGACTGCGGCATCGTGGGCAGGATGGTCTTTTTTGTAATAAGCGTGATCAGGGTTGTTCACGATCTCATCGAGTTGGCTCTGCGGATCCGTGGGAGTGGTGAACTCCCCGCCTTTGAGTTTGCTTTCGCTCATGGCCGCGCCGATCTTAGTCAGCGCAGTAATGGCCTCATAATTATTCAGCAAGCCTTTTTCTTCGAAAAGATCAAGCAGCCCGAAAGTGGTCAGAGCCTTATTGCACTGGGCAATATTCTGGTCGAAACTTTTGCCCCATTCAGTTTTGAGTTTGCCAAGAGTGGTATTGTACTCTTCGGCAGCCGCCTGCTGCTGCGCCTGCATACTGTTGGCAGCGCGCTGAACGTCAAACGCAATAGCTTCTGCGAAGTCCTTCTGGCTCATTCCGTGCTTGAACGCATATTCCCGGAATCCATTGACCAGTTGGTCATCCAGTTCAATGCCGTCAGGCAGTTCAATTCCTTCCACCGAATAATCATCCTGCTTGTCTGGGCGCCCCAAAGCGCGATGAAACGCATCGATCTCATCGGCAGTGGCATTTTCTCCGGGCAGAGCAATTTTGTTGGCACCGATCATCTTCTGAGCAGAAACAAAAGATTTGGCAAGGGTGCCAACGGTTTTGATGGAATCCAAACAGCGTTCATTTCGGATATCTTCCGGCAAGGCTTCACGCCAGTTTTCGGCCAAACCGCCATCGGCAGTCACCATTTTTGTGTAATCAAAAGTCTGGGGAGTATTTTCAGCGGGAGCATTATCACCGGCAGCAGGAACAACCACCGGAGTATCAACAACAGCGGGATTGTCCACGCCGCCAAGAATAGTTTGACTATCGGGCATATTTAACCTCTCAATTTAGTTTCCAACCGGCGCACCAGAGCAGTGATCTGGTCATCGGTCAATTTATAGCATTTGCAGAAAAGTTTGAATTCTTTTGTCTGGGTACCCAAAACCGGATCCAGAGCCGGAAGTTCATCATCCGGAATAGAAGCAATCAGGATCTGCGCATCCTCGCTGCCCTGCGGCTGTTCCACAGCAGGAACGGCAGGAGAAGAAGCAGCAGGCGCATCACCAACGAATACATTGGCGTTGCCTTCGCCAAGTTCCGCAAACTCAGGCTTTTCCTCGATTTCTCCGGTATGATCCTTGGCGAATTCATTTTCCCAGACATATTCTATGTCTTCTTCCGGCGTGGCAGCATCGACAGTTTCGCCAGCAGTTTCAGCAAAGTCACCGGCCGCATAAAACTCATTGACCTTTTTGGTCAGCGTGTTGAAACCAGGGGCCATAACCACCACGCCATTCTCAACGATTGCGACAATCCTCCCGGAAGATACCGAAAAGATCTGATTACCTTCCATTCGGAAGGGAGATGTGTTGTT
>JAEIGA010016769.1_pt1 | contig 11139 bp, 12 predicted proteins | sample 9270691 | NCBI WGS metagenome assembly JAEIGA01 (sample SAMN17057246, study PRJNA624740) | gut metagenome | biome: biome; isolation source: fecal sample | host: Bos grunniens | place: China: Xizang | collected 2019 | reverse complement strand
CATGAAGGGTGATAATCAAACAAATGATTGGAATAACAAGGTTCAACAAACAGCAGACTTGAAGTATGATGGAGAAAATAATCTATATGATATTGCTACAAATAAATGGAGTGTAGCAAGTGATATTGTTACTGCAATCGAAGAAGTTGGAGTAGATGCAGGTGAAGCTGTTTATTACAACCTACAAGGTGTTAAGGTTGCTAACCCTGAAAATGGTATCTTCATCAAGAAGCAAGGTAACAAAACAATCAAGGTTGTTCTTTAATACATAATTTGACATAAAGACATAATGGAAGCTCGGCGATATCAGCCGGGCTTCTTTCTTTTTTAGACATAAAAACACAAAATGTTTTTGGGGGAGGTTTGCGGCTTAACAATGTAGTCCGAAAGGACTAATATTTTGCAATAGCCGGCAGTTTTTACCCCTCCGGAACCTTTAGCTGATTATAAATGGAGTCCGCAAGGAAACCTCAGCGCGGTTCAACAACAGGAAACCCCATAGTGCTTGCTCTATGGGGTAATACAATGACAAAGTGAAATACGTTGAAAACGTTTCACATATCGAATTCTTGTAAGTTATGCTTTTTGGGTGTTGATAATGATATGCGATAGTTGGATAACGTAACTCATGGCTTGGTATTTTTATTGTAGAACGTTTTCAACGTACTTTAATTATGTTTCCGCCATCTTCCCCATAAATAATTATGGGGTTTCCTGTTGTTGAACCGCGCTGCGGTTTCTTCAATTTTAACGACGTGATTCATCTCCGATGATTTGAAAACCGTCGGCTATTGCTTAAAAACGTCTTTCAGACAATACATAATAGACATAAGAACATAAAAAATATTTATGTCTCTTTAAAATATGTTCCTTTTGTATCTTATGTATGAGAAATTATGTATTGGGGTTTTCGAAGGCGGTAAGGCGCTGTTTCCACTCGTCGGAAATAGGAGCAGAAACGCCGGCTTTTACATCGAAACCAACCATAATCACAACACATTGGCTTTTCACTTCGCCGGTTTCGGTGTTGATGAGCTGTTGGAACAACTTCACACTGCGTTCGTGCACATATTCAGCCTGAGTTTGCACCGCTATTGGTTCGTGGAAATAGATAGGAGCCAAGTAGTTGCAATTCACATTAGCCACCACCACGTTGGCCGTACGCCAATCCACCGGACCACCATTCACCGCTGTGAAGTACTTAGCCTTCCCCAAATCGAAGAACTCCATACACACAGCATTATTCACATGCCCAAGTGCATCGATGTCGTTGAATCTTATTTGCAAGTCAAGCGAGTGCTTGAAAGGAGCTTTTGGCTCAATATAGAAAGGATTTTTATTCTTTGTCATAGCTTGTTTTATCGAAAAATTAGATCTTTTATCACTTCGCGCCCCACGGCTTCATTAAGGCGCTTCACCAAAATAGAACGACCGAGCATCAGCTCGTTGCGCAAGGTTGCCGACGACAGGCGCACATAAAGGCAACCATCCTTCACATAACGATTCACGGTATAGCGATTAACACCCTGCCCCACCACTTCAGCCCACAATTCGGCTACACGTAGTTCATCCATCTTGGTATCGAGTTTTTCAGCCTCCAGATAGTGTTTAATAATGTTGCCTATGGTATCGGCATTGGTGCGTTTCATATCACTTCCTCCTCTCTCACTTGTAGATCGGGAGTGATATTACCATCTTTAACCGTAAAAATGCGATAATCGCTACCTGAATGTCGCACAATCTCATCGAGATGAGTACGATTGGTATCGGTGATGAAAATCTGTCCGAAATTCTCGCCATTACTCACCATCGACACAATATTTTCCACTCTGGAAGCATCCAGTTTGTCAAATATATCATCAAGCAACAATATGGGAGTTATACCACTTACACGCTTTAAGAAATCATATTGAGCCAATCGCAATGCAATGGTATAGGTCTTACACTGTCCTTGCGAACCGGTTCGTCGCATGCTATGCTCACCCAAGAGCAACTCTATATCGTCGCGATGGACCCCGTGCGTGGTGTAACCTATAATCATGTCACGTTCACGGTTATCTGCCAAAAGATCTTCCATCGAGGTCTCGTTAAGGTGACTTTTATATGCCAATTTCACCGTTTCGGCACTACCCGAAATGGCACTGTAATAATCCATAAAGATGGGCGAGAACTCTTCCACCCACGCTTTGCGACACTCATGTATATAGCGTGCATCGGCACACATAGGCACCTCTATGGTTTCAAAAAGCAAAGAGTCACGATAGCCTTTACGTATCATTATGTTGCGATTCTCCACCGCTTTGGTATATCGGATAAGAGCCGCCAAATATTCGGGGTTACTCTGTGATATAATCATATCCATGAGTCGGCGACGTTCTTCGCCCGCCCCTCTTATAAGTTCCCAATCCATAGGAGACACCATTACAACCGGTAGCAACCCTATGTGTTGGCTCAACTTCTTATATTCTTTTCCATTACGTTTCAACACCTTGCGTTTACCACGCTGTAGCGAAAGGGCTATTTCCTCAGGCTCATCACGTCGTGTGTAACACCCTTTTAGCATCAGGAAATCGGCACCATGTCGCAACACCATGTTATCGGTCTGGTTAACATAGCTCTTGCTAAAGCTCAGATAGTACACCGCATCGAGCACATTGGTCTTCCCCATTCCGTTGTTGCCAATAAAGCAATTCACTTTGGGAGAAAACTGCAATGAAGCTTCCTCTATATTCTTAAAGTTTAGTATTGAGACGCTATTTAGTAACATAATTGCAAAGATAGCAACTTAATCAATTACAGCAAGTCCGCCTTGTGAGGTTTCTTTGTAGACACTAGGCAAATCATGTCCTGTTTGCTTCATAACCTCAACCACTCGGTCAAAGCTCACACTATGCACACCATCGGAAAACGATGAATACAGATTGGAATCCAAAGCACGAGCAGCAGCATAAGCATTACGTTCGATGCAAGGAATCTGCACAAGCCCACACACAGGGTCACAAGTCAATCCCAAGTGATGTTCCAGCCCCATTTCGGCAGCATATTCGATTTGAGACGGTGAACCACCAAACAATTGACTCGCCGCAGCTGCAGCCATAGCACAAGCTACGCCCACCTCGCCTTGGCATCCCACTTCAGCCCCCGAAATCGAAGCATTTTTCTTCACCACATTACCAAATATACCGGCAGTAGCAAGCGCCCTTAAAATACGCTTTTCCGAAAAATCTCTCGACAAGTACAGATGATACAACACGGCTGGAAGGACTCCACATGAGCCACAAGTAGGAGCTGTAACAATCAAGCCCCCCGCTGCGTTCTCTTCACTTACAGCAAGTGCATAGGAATAAATCAACCCGCGACTTTTCAGACTGCTAGAACGCCCGCTTGCTTTCATATAGTAGCTTATTGCCTTGCGTCGCACCCCCAAGCCACCGGGCAAAACCCCTTCGGCTTCAAGTCCACGCTTTACTGAATCTTTCATCACTTCCCACACCTCATGCAGATAATCCCAGATGCCTTCTCCTTCACATTCATCTACATATTCCCAATAGCTTTTACCGGTTTTCTCACACCAATCCAAAATATCGGAAATGCGATGCATAGGATATATCGATTTAGCTTCTTCTTCTCCACAGGCAATATCTTTTTCCCACACAATCTTTCCACCACCCACGGAGTAGACAATCTTTTCATCAAGAATACATCCCGACGAGTCATAGGCCACAAATTTCATTCCATTAGTGTGGTAATCGAGCACCGTACCCGCCAACCAATTGATTTTTACCTCCCCGGCAGGAGCCAACACATCTTCAATGGCTTTATCGGTTAAGTGTCCTTTACCTGTAGCGGCAAGAGAACCATATAAATCCACCTCAAACCGCACAGCCCCGGGATTGGACTCAAGAAAAAGCTGCGCAGCCTTGCGAGGTCCCATTGTGTGACTACTTGAAGGCCCTGTTCCTATTCTGAAGATTTCGCTAATCGATTCCATAGTAGTGATTTAAATGCGTGAAATATATAGATACGACAAAAGCGACCGCACATATTTCTCTCTCGATGTACCGTCGCTATATATCTTTTTGTTTAGTTACTCCTTATTACTTTGCTTGTTCAGCAGCAGGAGCTTCGGCTGCAGCAGGAAGTTCGGCAGCAGGAGCAGCTTTTTCAGTAGCAAACGGAGTGCTTTGTTCTTGTTGTACAGGTTGTTGAACGATGCGACTTCCTTGTACCAAAGTGTTAGGAATAAAGAAAGCCGAAACGATGCTGCACACTACGATGAAAATAGCTAGCGACCATGTTGCTTTTTCAATAAAATCGGTAGACTTGCGAACGCCCATAACTTGGTTAGCGCTTGAGAAATTAGAAGCAAGACCACCACCCTTAGATTTTTGAATAAGTACTACGCCAATCAACAAAAGTGAAGCGAGTAGAATAAGAATACTTAAAAAAATGTACATGACTTATTTATTGTTTTTTATAGTTTCTGTTTTAATTAATTTTTGCAAAAAACGAATTTGGTCTGCAAAGTAAATACTTTTTTCTGGAAATTTCAAACTTATGGTTTTAATAATTTCAAGAGCCTTAGAATATTTACGCTGTTTTATGTAAATTTTGGCAAGACTTTCACTCAACATCGAGTCATCGGTAGCTACAGGAGCCTCAATTGGCTCGGTCTTGACTTCCGGTTCAACCGAGAGATTATCTGCCGTATCTTCGGTTGGGAAATAACCCGGTTTTTCTTTAGACTTCAAGATGAATTGGTTTATCAACGCATCATCACTATCGCCCGAAGAAGCCGACAAATCGGTCATCGACGGCTTACTGCGTTCCTCCTCGGCTGCAAGCATTTGGGCATAATCGGGAACCGGATTGAAAATCATGCGATTCAACAATTCAATTTCTTTCTCATCGCAATTGCCATAAGTAGAAAGAAACGTGTCGAGTGTGGAATCGGTATCCATTGGTGTAGGTTCCGGTTCCGGCGGATAAAACGAGGCAAATCTTGCGGCATTTTCGCCCAAAATGTCATATAAAGCCTTTCTATCGGGGCAAGATACAGCCAATTTGTTTAAAATCGCTTCGTCAAGTCCTTCTTTATCTTGATTATGGTGTAGATACAGCAATGCAGGCAAAGTAAAATAAGGATACTTTGCAGCCGCCTCATCAAGCCACTCTTTTGTCACTTTATGAGCCGAATCGGCAAGCATTTCACGTATATCTTTTGCTATATCCATCACCTCTACACTTTTTTTACCAGTTACCTATTGTAGCATTGAAAATCAAGTCGGCAAGTTCCTTACTGATTTGCGTACATAGTTCATCTTGTACATCGGTAAGCAACTCATTGCTCGAAAAATCACGATAAGCCGAGAATGTTTGGTCTACACCTTGCGCTTCGTTCTTGTTGTCGATGTATTTCACTCGCACAGTGATTGTGAGACGTGTACGCGACGCATAAGCGTCTTCATTAACGGCTTGCGGGCTCAAAGTATATCCTGTTATTTCTCCCTCCAGGCGCAAATCGGTGTTGTTGGAATCGACCACGCGCAAGCGAGTTTGACGAGTTATCATATCGGTTATTTGGTTCTCAAACGTCTGTTGCAACGGCGGATACACCAACGCTGCACGTATAGGGAACTGCGATATTGAGATTGTCTTGTAAATATCATAATCCAAAGCAGCACCATTGAACTTATAGCTTATACTACAAGCTTGAAACACCAAAATGAATGATAATATGGAAAATAATCTTTTAAACATAATAGTTACTGCTTTTTGTATTTTACTTATTCAAGACCATATTCTTTTATCTTGCGATACAAAGTACGTTCAGAGATATTCAATTCTTCGGCGGCACGACGACGCTTCCCACCATTACGTTCCAGTGAACGACGAATTGTTTCTTTTTCAGTATCCTCCAAAGTCATCGTTTCAAGAGAATTGGCCGACACCTTTTCTACCGCTACATGCTCTACATCTTGTATATTATGCTCTTCTCCCGACACTTCGCTGTATTCCACTTCACTTGTTTCTTCCGTCTTGTCATATTGTGACTTATAACGCATAAGTGAGTGAGAATGACGTGTGTCGGTTGTAGAGTTGTCAATGCGATGAGTTTCACGAACTCTTTGTTGCTCATTATCCAAACGGCTACGCAACTCGTCAAGTTCACTTTGCATTTTAAACAACATTTTGAACAACAACTCTCTTTCTTGATTGTAATTGAACGACGCAGCCGAAGCTACTGCAGGTTTATAATCTCCACCATATTGAGGCAAATATTTCTTCACCTGCTCGGCATCTACTGTGTTTCCTGCCTCAAACAAAGACAATTGCTCTATTACGTTCTTCAATTGGCGCACATTTCCCGGCCAACGATAAGACAACAACGCATTTTTTGCATCATCAAGCAATTTTACATTAGGCATTCTGTATTTTTCGGCAAAATCACCGGCAAACTTGCGCGCAAGTAGCAAAATATCATTGCCTCTGGCTCTCAATGGGGGAACTTGAATGAGTATTGTCGACAATCGGTAATAAAGGTCCTCACGGAATTTTCCTTCACTTACAGCTTGCAACATATCCTTATTGGTTGCCGCAACAACTCGAATATTGGTCTTTTGTACAACCGAAGAACCCACTTTTATGTATTCACCACTTTCAAGCACACGAAGCAATCGTGCTTGTGTGGTTAAAGGTAATTCAGCCACCTCATCAAGGAAAATTGTGCCACCATCGGCCTCTTCAAAATATCCCTTACGAGAAGATATTGCACCGGTAAAAGCACCCTTTTCATGCCCAAAAAGTTCGGAATCAATCGTGCCTTCGGGAATTGCACCACAATTGACTGCAATATAACGATTATGCTTGCGAGCACTATAATCATGAATGATATTAGGGAAGAACTCCTTTCCCGAACCACTTTCACCGATGATAAGCACCGACAAATCTATGGGAGCAACTTGTATAGCTCTACCCACAGCATTAACCAATGACGAAGCATTCCCAATTATGGAATAACGCTGTTTTGCCTTTAATATGTCGGGAGAAATTTCGTTCATTTTATTTTTTCAATGCAAATGTAGTATCTTTTAAGAACTTGGTAAGCTCTTCCACACCGGGATATTGAGACATTTCCTCAACACTGATGGGTTTACCCACAGTCATGCGCAAAGTAGCACCTTGCTTGCGGAATACTTCACTTGGTAACATAAGTGAACGCAACGGCCAACAAATGCGCCCCATTATATAGCTTAACATTGAGTTATAGCCATGGAAATAAATAGGAATCACCGGCACTTTAAGTTGCTGGATAAGTCGTATAATAGACGGTTGCCAATCACGATCGTCAACTTGCAATTTACCATTGATTTTAGCCACCGAACCAGCCGGGAAGAATCCTAGAGGATGTCCTTTTTTTACGTGCATCATTGCTTCACGAATACCTCGCATGGTTACAGCTTTTTTTGCAGGGTCATTGGTAGCTACAGGGTCGACTGCAATAAAGTTTTCACGCATTGCAGTGATATAGTTCAAGATGAGATTTACCATCACCTTGTAGTCTTTACGACGTGAAGCCAACTCACTGATAAGCGTAATGCCATCAAGTGCACCAAATGGGTGATTGGAAACTGTGATAAACGGACCTTCGGGTAGTGTGTCAAGGATTTCTTTATTTTCCACCACAACAGTTATACCCAAGTCCTTAAGTATTCCTTTCGTAAACGGTGCACCCGGAGTCTTGTAGTTGTTTTCATGCAACCAGTTAACTTTATCAACCTTCAACATCTTGAACAAGAAGTTAACCAGCTTCGGCTTACCTTCAAAAAAGGGCACCATTTTGCATATATCGTCGTAATCGAGAACTTTTGGTTTTATTGGAGATTCTTCCATCTGTTTTGCCTTTTATTATTTATTTTTCAACCACCCACAACATGGGCAATATACATTTTCGCTGCAAAAGTACTAAAAAACCCTCGTTTCAACAAATATAGGCTATTTCATTCCAAGAGAACGAGCTATACCTGAATAAGATACAGTGAAGCCAAAATGCATACCTTTTACACCTATTTCGTCAAACTTGGCATGCGCCACAAATGGAGTTATGCGCACCGACGAAGTGAATTGCTCACGCTGTCCGGTCAAGAAAAACGGTGTAGATGACACATAGGTGTGCAACTTTATATCAAAATCGATTCCGGCAACCCAACTAAAATCTTTCAACTTTGCATTTTCTGTGCTTGCAACCTTGCTCACCCACTCTTTTGTGTCGGGATTTTCTTCCCATTTAAGATTGGCCATATTCCAACTATACCCACTCCAATACATTCCCACAAACGGAGTAATCGCCAAACGCTTTGAATCGACTACTGTAAAGCCCAAATCGGTTCCTACTCCTATATAAGTAGCATATTCATTCATTGGGCCCTGCAAGTCTCTACCTTGCGCATCTTTAACACCAAACACATTAGACTTATTAAAATCGGATTGTCCATAAGCAATATCAGCCTTCAGCTTCAATCTTTTATATCCACCAGTAAGTCCTGCAGTGAAAGTAAAACAACTTCCAAAGTATTCCTTTATATCTGAGTTGGGTAAAATTCCACCTACGCCTAAATAAAGTCCATAACTCAAGTCGCTTGGTTCAAATTCAGGAGCTTTAGGCAACCCCATTTCCTCCAAGCCTTTACGTGTATAATATTCCCACTCTTGAAGTTTCTTATCATTATTACCATCTTCGGTATCCATACGTATTGCCTCTATTTGGTCTTTATAAAGGTTTTGATAATGTGCAAGACGCTTATCGGCCTCCAATCCATTCATACCCGTACTGAGATCGTTTTGTAAACGACGACGAAACAGCTCCAATTGGTCAAATTGTAACTGGTGATATCGCAATCGACGTTCGGTTCTTACCAACGTATCGGCATAAGACTCATTGCGATTCATCACAGCATCGGCAATTATTCTATATTGAAGTTTATTTCCATCCAACTCTTCATTAGACACAGTGTTAAGAGCCACTTTTAGATAAGAAGGAGTACCCTTGATTACTGTCGTTCCCTTAAAATCATTCCAAGTCAAAGGACCGTCACTCCAATTCTTTAAATCTTGATTCTGAGCAACCATTGTTACCGACGAAACAAGAATAGCCACCAATACAAATATCGTTTTCTTCATTCTTATTTTCATTTTTTATTTTATTCCTTCCAATATGCGTTTCAACACCACTTGAGCCGAGATTTCACGGTTGGCAGCTTCGGGGATAACGATAGATTGCTCACTTTCTATCACATCATCACTCACAATCATATTGCGACGCACAGGAAGACAGTGCATAAAGAAAGCATTGTTGGTAAGAGCCATTTTTTCGGTTGTTACTGTCCACGACATATCTTTACTCAATATTTGTCCGTAATTAGGATCGGTATAAGCACTCCAATTCTTTGCATACACAAAATCGGCGCCTTCCAAAGCCTTGTTTTGGTCATATTCAATGCGTGCATTACCGGCAAATTTAGGATCAAGTTCATATCCTTGTGGATGTGTTATCACAAATTCATAGTCGGTAGCGTTCATCCATTGAGCAAAAGAATTAGGTACCGCCTGTGGCAAAGCCTTAGGGTGAGGAGCCCAAGTAAGCACCACCTTAGGACGTTCTACTTTCTTAAACTCTTCAATCGTAATCAAGTCGGCAAAAGCTTGCAATGGGTGAACAGTGGCTGTTTCCATTGCAAACACCGGTTTACCCGAATATTGAATGAATTGTTGAAGGATTTTTTCCTCATAATCATCTTTTTTATTCTCAAATCGAGCAAAAGAACGAACACCAATCACGTCGCAATAACTACCCATCACAGGAATTGCTTCAAGCAAATGTTCACTCTTATCACTGTCCATTATCACGCCACGTTCGGTTTCAAGTTTCCAGGCTCCTTGATTCACATCGAGAACAATCACATTCATTCCCAAATTCATGGCAGCTTTTTGCGTACTCAATCTAGTGCGCAACGATGAATTAAAGAACACCATAAGCAATGTTTTGTTCTCACCTAATGATTTATACCCAAAGCGATTAGCTTTTACTTCTAAAGCTTCTTTAACTGCGAGTTTCAAATCGCCTATATCTTCTACATTGATAAAACTTCTCATTTTCTTACTTTTAAATTATTTTACATAGCTATTTAAGCAACTCCATATTGTAACTTTGCTTACAGCTACATTAATCTGCCGTAAATCACACAAGTTGCTTTAATACTTCTTTTTATTATTTGCAAATATAACGCTTTTCCAAAAATAAAAGCAATAACATTCTTAAAGAAATTTATTCTCACTCAATTGTTTTTTGGCTTTTAAGGGATGTTTTTAATTTATTTGCATTATCTTTGCAACCGAAAAATGAATTCGGCGGGGTGTAGCACAGTTGGTAGCGCGCTACGTTCGGGACGTAGAGGCCGGAAGTTCGAGTCTTCTCACCCCGACAATCAAAGACCAGGCATCCTTTTAAATATGGGTGCCATTTTTATATCACAAACAATGGCAGACAACTATTTAGAAAACCAATACGAGCAATATCTCAAGCAAAAAGCCGCCAAAGAAGCTGCAAAACGCGCTGCTTGGCGTAAACGTCTGCAGGCTTACAAAGAGAAGCTAAAAAGTGAAAAACACGAATAAACTTATTCTTTTTTTCTTTTATTAAAATTCTTTTACTATCTTCGCATATTAATGCGTGGTGTAGCTTGTTGTGACCTACATCAAACCTTAAAAACAGGTTTTTACTGCATAAATATCACTACTTAAACGAAATAGTAAAAAAATAATAACATAAAAAACCGAACTAATATGAATAACTTGAAAAGTATCTGCACGCTACTAGCTTTAGCGGCTATTTTGTCACTTGGTTCTTGTGGCGGAGATGATAGTGCTGCTATCAACGAAGCCGAAGTTTATGCAAATCTTGAGGCCTTGAATTTCCCTAAGAAGGAACAAACCCTCAGAACCGATTCTCTAGACCTATATGTGGACTACTCTACTTGTGTGGCCGACGCCAAAGGTTCAGCTTACTTCAATGCAGTGCGCCCCACTTTCGTCCACTGCTCTCCAAATTATTACTCTATCAAGGGTAAAAACATTAAACTT
>JAEIGA010016768.1_pt1 | contig 11140 bp, 10 predicted proteins | sample 9270691 | NCBI WGS metagenome assembly JAEIGA01 (sample SAMN17057246, study PRJNA624740) | gut metagenome | biome: biome; isolation source: fecal sample | host: Bos grunniens | place: China: Xizang | collected 2019 | reverse complement strand
TGCTCCAACTCCAGCAGGGATGTACCTGCCACAACCTCCACCACAGAGGATGTATTTTGACATATTACCTTTACTGTCTCCATCTCACAAGAATTATTAATGATGTGTAAAGGTAGTGAATTTATTTATAAATTCCACCGCTGAGCGAGATTATTTTTCGGCGGAATAACCTTTCGGGCTCAAAATGTGACCCTATGGAAAAAGAAAAGCGCGGATTTATGCCCGCGCCTAAATTTTTATTTTTTAGTGTAAACGACTTTTTTCGTTTCAAAAAACTCCTCCTCAAAAAACTCCGAGATATTGTACTCGGTCCAAGGCATCTTTGTTGCCTTCAACTCCTCCGTCAGGTCACCGCCCTTGAGGTAGAGGATGCCGTTTGGCAGCGTTCCTTTTTGCCCCTTTTCAATCTTTGTCCATATCCACTTCACGAAGGCGGGCATCTCGGTTACGGCACGCGAAACCACATAGTCGAACTTTTCAGCAATCTGCTCCACGCGGGTGTTGCGGGCGTCGATATTCTTGATGCCAGCACCCTCGCAGACACCCTTCACAACGGTAATCTTCTTGCCGATGGAGTCTGCCGAGGTGAACTTCACCTCGGGGAACATAATCGCCAAAGGCACAGAGGGAAATCCTCCTCCGCAACCCACATCCAGAACCCTCGCTCCTGCCTCGAACTGGCACACCTTGGCGATGGCCAACGAGTGCAGAATGTGGCGCAGATAGAGTTGGTCGAAGTCCTTGCGTGAGACCACATTTATCTTCGCGTTCCACTCGGCGTAGAGGTCATACAATGCTGTGAACTGCTCCTTCTGCGTGGGCGTGAGCGTCGGAAAATATTTTTCTATGAGACTAATCATTTTCGCTACTGTTTTTGTTGTTGTTCGGCGGTTGAGAGCAGACCGCAGGCTGCCTGAATATCCTCGCCGCGCGAGGTGCGGATAGTTGTCTGTATTCCTTTGGCGGTGAGGGTGTTGCGGAAGGCAATCATCTTCTCATCGCAAGGCGAGAAGTAGGGCGAATCGGGAATCTTGTGGAAGCGGATGAGGTTCATTCGGCACTTCACACCATCGAGCAATCGGCACAACTCCTTGATGTGCGCTGGCGAGTCATTCAATCCCTCCATCACGATGTACTCAAACGACACTCGGCGCTGACCCGTAAAGTCATATTCGCGCAGGATATCCATCACCTCACGGATAGGATACGCCTTCTCAATCGGCATAATCTCGGCGCGCTCCTCGTGGAATGGGTTGTGCAGACTTACGGCAAGATGCACCTTCGTCTGGTCAAGCAGTCGGCGCAGGTTCTTCGCCACGCCCGCCGTTGAGAGCGTGATTCGCGTTGGCGACCACGCCATACCCCAGGCGGCAGTGATGCAATCTATCGCTTCGATGACATTGTCGGTGTTGTCGAGCGGCTCGCCCATACCCATAAATACAAGGTTGGTGAGTTTCTCGCTCTCGGGGATTGAGAGCACCTGATTGAGTATCTCGTTTGCCGACAGCGAGTGCTGCAAGCCCTGGCGTCCCGTAGCGCAGAAACGGCATCCCATACGGCATCCCGCCTGCGACGATACGCAGAGCGTAGCGCGCTCTTTGTCAGGGATATATGCCGACTCTATGTACTCGCCCTGTGAGGTGCGGAAGAGGTATTTTTTCGTGCCGTCCTGTGAGCAACTCTCCTTCAGCGGAGGGGTCAGTCCCAACTCATATTTCTCGGCAAGGGCGGTGCGTGCCGCAAGCGAAAGGTCGGTCATATCGGCTATCTCCTTCACGCGTCGCACATACAGCCAACGGGCAATCTGCTTGGCTGCAAATTTGGGCAGTTGCAACTCGGCGCAGATGCTTTGCAGGGCGGTCAAACTCTTGCCGTAAAGAGGCTCTTTTTTAGTGTCTAACATCTCGAAAAGTTTACTATCGCAACAAAAGTAGAAAAAAAATGCAGATTTTTCTACCCATACCGTTACTTTTTGATTTTTTTTGACTATATTTGCCCAAAGAACTGCAAATATGCTCTCCTCGGCATCCTTTAGGATGGTTTTTCGGGGGTGGGGCGTGAGATGGTTTGGCTATGGATGGGCGGTTTTGCTGAAAGCGAGTAGCCTTGCCGACCTCGGGCAGTTTTGCTGGAAAGAACAAAATTAAGTTAAAAATAAAACATCAAGTTATGCAGATTAAAAAATCACCAAAGGCAGACCTTCAGAACAGAAAGGGTTTGTTCCTTGAAATCGGCTTGATTATCTCGTTGTTGATTGTTATCGCAGCGTTTATGTATGCTCCAAAGGAGTATCGTATCGAGCAGGTCGATTTGAACTACGGTCCTATTGAGGAGGAAATCACCGAGATTACCCGTAACGAGCAGAAGCCACCCGAGGCTCCAAAGAAGATCGAGATCAAGGTTTTCAACGATATCCTTGACATCGTGACCAACGACACAAAGATCACTACTGAGGTCGATTTCTTTGACTTGGAGGGCGACTTGGAGATCTCTACACAGATCGTAGAGGTTGAGGAAGAGGAGGAAATCGAGGACGAGACTCCTTACATCAAGGTAGAGAAGATGCCTTCATTCATGGGCGGTGATTTGAACGCTTTCCGTAAGTGGGTTCAGGAGCGTATCAAGTATCCACAGATCGCACAGGAGAACGGTATCACTGGTCGTGTAGTTCTCTCATTCGTTGTTGAGAAGGATGGTTCTGTAACAAATATCCAGGTGCTCCAGTCACCTGACCGTTCACTCGGTGAGGAGGCTTCACGCGTGTTGGCTACTTCTCCAAAGTGGGAGCCAGGACAGCAGAGCAGCCAGAAGGTGCGCGTAAAGTACACCTTGCCTGTAATGTTCCAGATCAACTAATATATTATTAAGTATATGTATAAAGTGTCCCGTGACTTGTTTACGGGATGCTTTTTTTACCTATAAGTATGGCGAAAGCAAAAGAGAATCAGCCCGTAGAGGAGCCACAGGACCTGCGCGCAAGAGCGGTGGTCGTTGCCGTGATACGCGACGGTCAGCCCGTGGAGCAGGTCGAGGAGTTCCTGGCGGAGTTGGAGTTTTTGGCAGAGACGGCCGACATCGTCACAGTGCGCCGCTTCACGCAGCGCCTGCCACAACCATCCTCGCGCATCTATGTGGGTCCTGGTAAGTTGGAGGAGATTGCGGCTTATTGCGAGGAGAACGAGATTGATATGGTCATCTTCGATGATGAACTCTCGCCTTCGCAGACGCGAAACATCGAGAAGGAGATGCCTTGCCGAGTGTTGGACCGTACACGCCTTATCCTCGACATCTTTATGTCGCGTGCCCGCACAGCCTATGCCAAGACACAGGTGCAGTTGGCGCAGTATGAGTATATGTTGCCCCGTTTGGCGGGTATGTGGACTCACCTCGAGCGTCAGCGAGGAGGTACGGGAACCCGTGGTGGTGCCGGTGAGCGCGAGATTGAGACCGACCGCCGTATCGTGCGTAACCGCATCTCGAAACTCAAGGAGGAACTCTCGAAGATTGACCGCCAGATGGCTGTCCAGCGCTCAAACCGCGGCTCGATGGTGCGCGTGGCGTTGGTGGGATATACCAATGTGGGTAAATCTACGCTGATGAACCTTGTGTCGAAGAGCGAGGTGTTTGCCGAGAATAAACTCTTTGCGACACTCGACACTACGGTGCGTAAGGTGGTGTTCGACAACCTGCCGTTCCTGCTCTCCGATACCGTTGGTTTCATCCGCAAGTTGCCTACACAACTTATCGAGTCGTTCAAATCGACTCTCGACGAGGTGCGCGAGGCTGACCTGCTCATCCATGTGGTCGATATTTCGCACCCCAACTTCGAGGAGCAGATTGATGTGGTGAAGCAGACCCTGCGCGAGATTGGCGCGGGCGACAAACCAGTATATCTTGTGTTCAACAAGATTGACGCCTACACCTACGAGCAGAAGGAGGAGGACGACCTCACACCAGCAACGAAGCGTAACCTCTCGCTGGAGGATTTGAAGAAGAGTTGGATTGCCAAAGCGAACACACCTTGCATCTTCATCTCGGCTGTGGAGCGTTTGAACATCGAAAAGTTGCGAACAGACCTTTATGGTATGGTTCGTGAGATACACGCTGGTCGTTATCCATTTAATAATTTCCTCTATTAGGCAATTAAACCGAAGAGTTATGATACATATTTTAGGCGCAGAGAATACTATTCTCAACAAGTTCATCGCCCAGGTGCGTGATTGTAATATCCAGACCGACTCAATGCGTTTCCGCCGTAACCTCGAGCGTATCGGCGAGATTATGAGTTATGAGATTTCCAAGACACTTGCCTATAAGCCGCAGATGGTGGAGACACCGCTCGGCGCGGCGCAGGTGAACCTTGTGGAGGATGAGGTTGTGGTGGCTACGGTGTTGCGTGCGGGTCTGCCGTTGCAGCAGGGCTTCCTCAACTACTTCGATGACGCCGAGTGCGCCTTCGTGTCGGCATACCGCAAGAACAAGAAGGACGGCACTTTCAAGATTGATGTGGAGTATGTATCGTGTGGTAATCTCGAGGGTAAGGTGCTTATCCTCATCGACCCTACGCTTGCTACGGGTCAGTCGTTGCGCCTGACATACGAGACGCTGGTGGCACACGGCGGCGAGCCAAAGCACACCCATATCGTATCGGTCATCGCCAGCGAGCAGGGCGTGGAGTATGCACAGCAGCACCTGCCAAAGAAGAGCACTACGCTGTGGTTGGGTGCGGTGGATGCCGAACTCACCTCGAAGGCATATATCGTCCCCGGCATCGGTGATGCGGGCGACTTGTGCTACGGCAAGAAGTTGTAGATTACCTTATTATAATAATATAGGTCAGCGTCAGGTTTCTGGTGGCTGACCTATTTTTTTGCCCGAAAGTTTGCGCGGAGCGTGGAAGTTTTCTATATTTGTAAGAGTAAAAGGTAAATAAACCACAAAAACTATAAAGTTATGAAGAAACTATTTCTGTCTGTGCTCCTTGTTGTGATGGGAGTGGGCGTGGCTACGGCACAGCGAGTTCATTATGATTGGGATGTGTGGAATAGCCGTGGAGGTTATCTTAATATCGGATATGTTAATCAGAAGTTGGGCGCTAACTTTGTGTGGAAGGATGCTGGCTTCGCGCAGAGCGACTGGGGTGTGTCGATAACAAATGGTCGCACATTCTTCCTCCACAAGAGGCCTATCGCCGATATGGTGAAGATTGGTCTGGACTGGTCGTGGGTGGATTTCAATATCGCAAAGTATGATGTTGGTGCGCTCAACTATATCATTCCATCAGAGGACCTCGGCGTGGTGCCATCGGTAAACGCGCTTCAGGCGGAGTTGGGTATGCAGTTCGGTCCTTCGGCAACGATTAACCCAATCGACGATTTGAAGATTTCGGCATATTTCCGCGTGTCGCCATCCTACTCGATGGTCTATCTGCCTGACAACGAGCAGTTCTGCGGTAGTTATGCTACATTCGTGAACCTGGGTGCTGCCTTCGCGTGGAAACTGATGTCGGTCGGTGTTGAGTACCGCCGCGCAAAGTGTAGTTACAAGGAGATTGGCGAGCAGAATTATCTCTCGACCTATGGGGATGTGGATTTCAAGACAAAGGGTACTCGTGTCTATTTGAGTTTCCGCTTCTAATGAAAATCGTCTAAAAAGGCGGTTTTGGCGTTGCACTCCTCCTCGAAATCCTCATTTACGCTCCAGTAAACTGCGGTTTCTCGGACTTCGTGCGCCTAAAAACCTCTCTTTTATACAATTTTCAGTTCAGGCATATAAGGAATAAAAGGTTGCTTGAGGGCAACCTTTTTATCTTCGTGTGCATAATGCGCTTTGCGCGTCACCCCTGTTCACGAAGATATATATTATTAATAAAGGAAAAGGCTACCCGATAAGGTAGTCTTTATTTTTACTTTACACTCACACTCCTTGTCTTGGGGTCGAAGTTTACGATGCCGCCCGTAAAGAGGCGTTCGATATGACCGCTGGTGACCATCTCGGCGGTGGAGAGGATGTGGAGTTGCGGAGGCGCAATCAGCGCTATCGAGTCGCATAGTTCAAGCGCGATGTCCAACTCGTGGGTTGAGAAGAGGATGCACTTGTTCTCCTCGCGTGCAAGGCGGCGCAGCAGGGTGCAGAGTTCGTATCTGTTTGGCATATCAAGGAAGGCGGTCGGCTCGTCGAGCAGGATGATGGGCGTCTGCTGGGCAAGGGCGCGCGCAATCATTATGCGCTGGCACTCGCCATCCGACATCCTGTCCATCGTCTTGTCGGCGTAGTCGCTCATTCCCACCGCCGCGATTGACTGCATCACAATCTCCTCGTCCTGCTTCTGCATCCGTCCTATCCAGTTGGTGTAGGGGGCTCTGCCCAGTGCCACCACATCGCGGCAACGCAGGTTTGCGATGCGTACCTTCTCGGTGGTAACGAACGCAATGGTCGAGGCGCGCTCGGCGGCTGTGAGGTCTGCCAGAGGTCGCTCGCCAATGAATATCTCGCCACCCAGAGTCTGCTCCAGACCCGCTATGGCGCGCAGCAGGGTGCTCTTGCCCGTGCCGTTTCTGCCAACCAGAGCGGTGAGTTCGCCTTGGCTGACCGATGCCGTCAGGCTGTCGATGAGTGTGCGGCTGCCGTAGCCGAGCGTAAGGTTTTCAAATCGTATCATCGTTATACAATATTCTTGTTTCTAATGACCACCCACACCACGATAGGTATGCCCAGCAGGGCGGTGATGGTGTTTACGGGCAGCGTTAGCAGTTTCGATATGATATCGCACAGCAGCAGCGAGATTGCTCCCGTAAGTGCCGCTGCGGGCAGAAGTGTGCGGTGATCGACATTCCTGAAGATGATGCGCGCAAGGTGCGGAATAGCCAGACCGATAAAGCCGACTGGTCCGCAGAAGGCTGTCACCGTACCCGCCAGCAGGGTGGTTGAGAGCAGTATGAGCGAGCGTGTGCGGCGTATGTTGAGTCCCATCGTGCGGGCGTATGCCTCGCCTAATAAAAGTAAGTTCATCGGCTTGATGGCGGCAACGGCGATGATGAGTCCCGCGATGATTGCCGAGCCCACCAACCACAACTGCGACGATGTGACATCGCCCAGCGAGCCCATAGTCCAGACAACGAAACTCTTTAATGCCTCCTCGTGGCTCAAGTATTGCAGAATCTGCACAACGGCACTTACCGCCGAGCCAATCATCATGCCGAGGATGAGAATCACCATAATATCCTTTATGCGGCGGCTCACCGCAGCGACCAGCGCCAAGACGGCAGCCGAGCCTATCCACGCAGCACCCGCCACGCCGAGCGACGAGAGTGTCGAAGATGATGCCCAGCCCATAAGCGGAGCGCCGAGGATAAAGAGCGCCACGCCAAGGCTTGCGCCCGAACTCACGCCCAGCACATAGGGTCCCGCCAGAGGGTTGCGAAAGAGGGTCTGCATCTGCAAGCCGCTCACCGCAAGGGCAGAGCCCGCGAGTATTGCGACGATAGCCTTTGTAAGTCGCACATCGAGGATAATCTTGCTCTTGATGGGGTCGCACGCGCCTCCGCTGATGGCGGCCCACACCTCGCGCGCGGTAATATCCACCGAGCCCACCATCATATCGACGGCAAAGAGCACGAGCGTCAGCAGCGCCAGAAGAGCAAAGAGTATGGTTGTTCGTTTTTGCATTCTATTTCAGTTGTTTGTAGTAGTAAAATTCGTTGCCCTCCATCAGTTCGGGGTGGAGGATGGTGGCGAGGTCCTGCAAGATGATGTCGGGACGCACCACGCCCGACTCCCAAAAGTCGGAACCTCCCATCTCGGTCTGGCGGGCGTTGTTGTTCCACACCGCACCCCTTGTGACGGGCGGTACGGTGGCGAACTTGGGGTTCAGTGCAACGAGTTCGGCTATGGTGTTGCAGCCGCTCGGGTTGAGCCACATATCGCTCTGCGAGGCGTAGAGCAGCGCCTGCTCGATGTCGATTGGCTCGGAGGTGTTGCCCTCGCCCTGGGTGGTGAAGGTCTTGCCGCCAGCATCCTCAATGAGTTGCACCATATAACTGCTCTTTGCGGGCAGAAACCACGCATCGCGGTAGGGTATGTTGAGCATCACCTGCGGGCGGCGTGCCTCGCCAATCTTCGACTGGATGTCAGCCGAGAGTGTTGTGTAGCGCGATGCAATATCCTCAAAGAGTGTCACGCTCTGCTCCCTGCGACCCACAATCTCGCCGATGGCAACCATCCACTCCGCCTTGCCCAGCGGTGAGGACTCCACATACTCGCCGATGTAGGCGAACGGGATGCCCAACTCAAGGAGTTTCTGCTCAAGAGCGTTGGCGGCGTTGATGCCGTAGAGCAACACAAGGTCGGGGTCGAGCGCGATAAGCAACTCGTAGTTTATGTTGTTGTCGTAGCCCACATCGCCAATCTCTGTGCGGTGGGAGTTGATATACTCGTCGCTTACGAAGTCAATGCCCGAGACACCCACCACGCGCTGCTGCTCCTGCATCGTGGAGAGCATTGCGATATGGCTCGATGACATACAGATGATGCGCTCGGCGGGCTTTGTGATGCGTTGCAGGCCACTTGCCGAGGCCGAAAAGTGGTTGGCGGGGTCAATCAGGAGGCGGTATGCTACGCCATCCGCGCCCTGCCACGGGTTTTTCGAGGTGATGAGTGTTGCTCCACTCTCGCTGTGGCGGCGGATATCGAAGCCCGAGGCGTAGCGGGGCGTGTAGAGCACCTCATCGAAGATACTCTCGTCGAACGAAACCCTCTGCCCGCAGGCGGTAAGGAGAGCCAAAACTATTATGTAGAAAATCTTTTTCATCGGGCGCAAATGTCGTTATGGATGCTCTGCGTGAGTGCCTTGCCCGCGCGGATGTGACCCTCGGGGGCGTTGTCGCTGATGGGCTGACCGCCCGTGCAGTCGAAGATAACCTCGCCCTTGGCGTCAATAAAGCCGAAGCCGTTGTTGAAACTCCAGTAGCCGTAGTGGGGTGCTGCGGGGTTAAAGATGTCCTTGCTGAATGGGAAGGCGCTATGGTCGATGCCCATCTGCGAGAGTAGCGTGGCTGCAAGGTCGCACTGCGAGGCGTAGGTCTCCACCACTGCGGGCTCTTTCACCGCTCCGCCCGTCCACGCCATAGCGATGCGCTGGCGGGGCAGAGAGCCAATCTGCAAGCCCTCGGGGTAACTGATGCCGTGGTCGGCAATGAGGATGACGAGCATATCATCCCACGCCGAGGAGTTGCGCCAGCGGTCAATCATCTTGCCGACATGGTAGTCGGTGAAGGCGGTTGCGTTCAGCACCTTATCCTCGAAGGCGTCGAATGGCACCTCGAAAGGCTCGTGGGAACTCAATGTGAGCAGCGAGGCGAAGTAGGGCTTTCCGCCCTCGGCGAGTTGCAGTACCTCGCCCGCGAAGTAGTCGCACACAACATCATCGGCATAGCCCCACTTTGCTGTGGGCGCGTCGAAGTACATACTCTTCTGGTCGGTGATACGCTCGATGCCTGTACCGTAGAGGTAGGATGATGTGTTGGTGAAGTTGGCGTCGCCGCCATAGGTAAAACTTGTCGCATAGCCCACCTCGCGGAGAGATGAGGCGATGGCTGGCAGGGTGTGAGCCTTCTGCGGATATTTCATTATTGAGGCGATGGGGTGGGCGGGGTGTCCGCTCATCACAGCCACCGTGCCTCGGTCGGTGCGGTAGGAGTTGGCGAAGAAGTTTTCAAACCAGATGCCCTCCTCGCGCAGAGCGTCAAGGCGTGGCGTTACGGCCTTGCCCTCGGCTGTGGTTGTTGCGGTGGTGCGACCGAAACCCTCCATCAGTATAAGCACCACATTTGGGCGTGGGGTGTTGAGCATCGATGTCGCCGATGCGGGATTAGTGCCCTCCTGACGCAACGCGGAAAATATCTCGGCGCACTCCTCGTCGCTGAAGTAGTGGTAGTCGCCTGCCTTCAACTCCGAGCGCATAGAGGATGATATGAGCGAAAAGACGGGGTTTGTCGCCGCCTGATTAAGGAACATATTGTCGCTGAAATAGACCTTGCTCACATTGGCTGGCGCAGGGCTCACGCCACCACGAACGGCAAGAAAGACAAGGCCACCCACCACCAGCATAACGGCGAACTCGCCTGTGCGAGCAAGGAAACCGCGCTTCGTGGGGCGGTAGAAATCGCCGATTGGGCGCCACGCGACGAACATCAGCGCTGCGTAGGCGAAGAAGAGAACAACGGCGGGTATAAGGTCGCCCCAGGTGACACTCGCCGCCGCCTCCTTGGGTGAGGCGAGGTAGGGGAAGATGGTGCTGTCGATGCGGAACGCCCAGTAGCGGAACAGACCCATATCGACCGCCACGATAAGCGCAATGAGCACCGCCATAATGGCGAAGTAGCCCTTCAGGATGCGCTGGACGGCCTTTTCGGGGATGGCAACCCACACCGCCACCAGCATCAGCAGCCACGGAATGGCGCTGATATATCCCGCCATAGTGCTGTCGAGCAGTAATCCGTGGAGCGACACGCCCACAAGTTCGCTCGCCGACGCCTCGGCGCTCTGCTGGGCATACCACACCAGAAAGAGCGGTTTTTGCAGAGCCATCAGCAGCAGCGAGGTGATATATGTCGTGGCGACAATCGATATTTTGCGTAACATCTTCGTGCGTATTTATATAAGTGCAAAGATAGGCAAATGGAATTCAAAATTCAAAATTTAGAATTCAAAATTCAAAATTATATGCGCCTCGGCACGAGGCGTATCTTTGGTGGTATTGCAAGTCCTACTCACTCTCACCCCTGCGCCCGAAGATAAATTAACCGGCAAACACTCGCCCGAATGGGCGTATCTTCGGTGGCGTAACGCGCTTGCGCGTCACCCACCCCCGCCACCGAAGATAATTCTTGCGCGATAAGGTAAAAAGTTGCTCCCGAAAGAAATTCTCTCTTGGAACCGCTAAATTCTTGATTGAAAAAGCGAAAAACGCCTAATTGATTATTGTTAAGAGAGAAAAAAATAAGAAAAATTTTGTTTTCGGGAAAAAAGTTGTACCTTTGCACCGCTAAAAATAGCACAAAACAATTAATTAAACACAATTATGAACAATTACGAAACCGTTTTCATTGTCACTCCCGTCCTTTCAGACGCACAGGTGAAG
>JAEIGA010016767.1_pt1 | contig 11140 bp, 6 predicted proteins | sample 9270691 | NCBI WGS metagenome assembly JAEIGA01 (sample SAMN17057246, study PRJNA624740) | gut metagenome | biome: biome; isolation source: fecal sample | host: Bos grunniens | place: China: Xizang | collected 2019 | reverse complement strand
AATATGCACACCGCAAACGAGATCGCGGATCTCGGCGACGTAATGGCGGCCTCCAGACTGGCGGCGGCACTGATCCGTAAGATCGGAAAGAAGGAGGCGTGAGCAGATGGAATTTTTTGCAAGATTAAAGGATTACTGCGATATTCTCGGCCCCTCCGGCATGGAGGACCTTGTCAGAGAAAGAATTATCGCGGACATCAAGGATTCCGGCGCGGAATACGAGGTAGATGCCCTGGGCAATCTCATCGTGTTCAAGAAGGGTAAGCAACGCCGCGACAAGAAGCTGTGGGTTGCCGCTCACATGGACGAGGTTGGCTTTATGGTCACCTACGTAGGCGAGGACGGCTACATTATGTTTGCACCGGTGGGCGGTATCGATCCCCGCGTGGTCAGCGGCAGAAGATTGGTATTCTGCAAGAACGGCATCAAGGGCGTGGTTGCTTCCAAAGCTATCCACATTCAAAAGCCCTCCGAATACGGTATGTGCGAGCCTATCTCCGAGATGAACATCGACATCGGATGCTACGACAGAGAGACCGCTTCTCAGTTTGCAAAGATCGGCGACTGTGCCGCCTTCTGCCCCAACTACGAGGAGTTCGGCAACGGCTTGATCAAATCCAAGGCCCTGGACGACCGCTTTGGCTGTGCGCTCATGGTGGATATGATCAACTCCGAGCTGGAATACGATACCTATTTTGCCTTTAACACCTGCGAGGAGATCGGCTGTGACGGTGCCGCAGAGGTTTGCTACCGCATCCGTCCCGATATCGCGGTGATCTTGGAATCCACCACCGCAGGAGACATTTACGGTACTCCCGAGGGCAAGCGTGCCTGTGAGCTTCACAAGGGCGCGGTGATCTCCCACATGGACGGCGGTACCATTTACGACAAAGAGCTGGTCGCTCTGGCGCTGGACGTGGGTAAGGAAGAAGAAATTCCCTGCCAGCTGAAGAACATCGTTGCCGGCGGTAACGAGGCCAGTGCCTTCCAGAAGGGCGCTATGGGCGCAAGAGTTCTGGCTATTTCCGCACCTACCAGATATATCCATTCTGCCTGCTGCGTTGCCGCAAAGGAAGACTTGATCTCCGTGGGCAAGCTGGCAAGAGCTATGATTGAAAGGAACATTTGAGTATGCTGACGTTAACTAAAAAATTCACCTCCGCTTTTTCCGTATCCGGCGCAGAGAAGCCCTTGGCAGATATCATTGCAAAGGAGCTTGCTCCCGTTGCGGATGCTATTGAGACCGATGCTATCGGCAACCTGTACGTTTTGAAGAAAGGAAAGGACTCCTCCCGCAAGCTGATGATCGCTGCCCACATGGACGAGATCGGCTTTGTAGTCACCTCCATCGACGGCGACGGCTACGTTCACGTTTCCAACATCGGCGGTATCCACGCAGTAGCTTCCTCCTACCAGAAGGTTCGCTTCCAAAACGGCGTGACCGGCGTGATCGTTTTGGAAAACGGCACCAAAGCGGCAGATATCTCTGTGAAGAAGATGGTCATCGATATCGGTGCAAAGGACAAGAAGGCGGCTGAAAAGCGCGTCAAGATCGGCGACGTTTGTGCCGTCGTTCCCATGCTTCAGAAGCTGGGCGGCACCCGTTATGCGGCCAAGGCCTTTGACGACCGTATCGGATGCGTGGTAGCGGCTTACGCGGCATTGCATTGCGATACTCCCGCTTACGACACCTGGTTCGTGTTCACCGTGCAGGAGGAGGTAGGCTGCAGAGGCTCCCGCCCCGCAACCTTCCGCATTGCTCCCGATTACGGCATCGCCCTGGACGTTACCTCCGCAGGCGAATGCGGCGGGTCTGCCGTGACCAAGCTGGGTGACGGCGCGGCCATCAAGATCAAGGATTCCTCCGTGCTTTGCTCCGCTATGATCATTGACCGTTTGACCGAGCTGGCAAAAGAGGGCGGCATTCCCTATCAGTACGAGGTACTGCTGGCAGGCGGCACCGATACCTCTTCCATGCAGGTGGTGGGCGCAGGCTGTGCGGTTGGCTGTATCTCCATTCCCACCCGTTACATCCACTCCCCCGTGGAGACCATCGATATGAAGGATCTGGATGCTTGTGCCAAGCTGTTGACCGCTTTCATCGAAAAAGGAGCGGAATAAATCGTGAAGGAATTTTCAAAAGCATTGCTTGACAGAGCGGCAGAATGCGAAAAAGCTCTGGCAGGCACCTTTGCCCGCTTGGAGGAAAATGCCTTCTACAACACCCGCAAGGTTATGGGCGTTTTTGCCGACAATCAGCTTTCCGAGCGGCATTTTAACAGCACCGTGGGATACGGCTACAATGACGACGGCAGAGATCTTTGCGACAAGCTGTTTGCGCAAAGCTTTGGCTGTGAGGCGGGCTTTGCAAGAGCCTCCATCATCTCCGGCACCCACGCCCTGGCCATCGGATTGCAGGGGCTTCTCCGTCCGGGCGACGTGATGGTCTCCGTTACCGGCAAGCCCTACGACACCTTGAGCGGCGTCATCGGGTTGACTCCTTGCGCCGGCTCTTTGGCAGAGTTCGGTGTAAAATACGAGCAGATCGATCTGGTGGAGGAAAAGACCCTGGATCTCCCCGCCATCAAGGCGCGGTTGGAAAAGGGCAACGTGAAAATGATCTACGCACAGCGCTCCAAGGGCTATTCCGCCCGCAGAACGCTGACGGCGGCAGAGCTTTCCGAATTGGGCGCGCTGGTAAAAGGCTACCCCGGGGTGTTCTTCGTGGTAGACAACTGCTACGGCGAATTCGTGGAGAAGGAAGAGCCCAAGGCTGACCTTCTCATCGGCTCTCTGATCAAAAATCCCGGCGGCGGTATGGCTGAGTCCGGCGGTTACCTTGTGGGCTCTGCAGAGGCTGTGGAGCTGGCATCCTACCGCTTGACGGTGCCCGGCATCGGCTTGGAGGCAGGGGCAACCCTGGGAACCACCAAGCAGTTGATCAAGGGCTTGTTCTACGCGCCCCACACGGTGCTGCAGGCTATGAAGACCTCCCATTTTGCGGCGGCTATGTTTGAAAGCTACGGCTATCACTGCAACCCCACCGCATTGGAAGCAAGAAGCGATATCATTCAGACGGTGGACTGCAAGACCAGAGAATTGCTGTTGGCGTTCTGCGGCGGCATTCAGGCGGGCTCTCCCGTGGACAGCTACGTCACCCCCGAGGGCTGGGCGATGCCCGGCTACAACGACGAGGTGGTCATGGCGGCAGGTGCCTTCGTGCAGGGCTCTTCCATTGAGCTTTCCGCAGATGCGCCTATCCGTCCCCCCTTCCGCGTTTATATGCAGGGAGGCTTGACCTATGAATCCGGCAAGTACGGTATTCTCACCGCGCTGGAGAAGATGGGGCACGGTTGACTTTTTTTGGAATACGCTTAAGGGGACTTTCTTTCGAGAAAGTCCCCTTAAGAATCCCCAAAGAACTAAATTGCCGAAAACTGTCGTTTTCGGAAGGATGGTATAGCGGTTTATGTAAAAAAAACTCCTACGGCCACAAAGCCGTAGGAGTTTTGGTTTTTAGAAGGATTACTTCTTACGCTTGATCACGATGAAGACCACGGCGCCGATCACGGCAACCACGACCACAACGATGATCACGATGAGAAGAGCGGAACCGCCCTCATCATCAGCGGGAACAGAGGACTCGACGGGAGCGGAAGCCTCTGCGGAAGTCTCTGCGGAAGCCTCCTCGGAGGATTCATCAGGTTCTTCGGAGGACTCGTCATCAGGTTCCTCAGAGGACTCGTCAGAGGGCTGAGAAGGATCGTCAGAGGGTTCCTCGGAGGACTCGTCACCGGGCAGATTCTCGGGGATCACTGCCTGCACGGCGGTCATATCCTCGTTGATGGTGAACACGTCGCCTGCCTTGATGGAGATGGCTACCACCTTGCCCTGCCAGTTATCGTAGCCGGCATCGGGGTTAGAGGAGGAGGAGTGAACGACCAGAGCAACCTGGTTCTCACCTACGGTTACCTTGGTAGCATCGCCGGGAGTCACCACAGCGTCCTTAACGGCAACGTAGGTGCCGTCTGCCTGCTTCTCCAGGAGAATGGTGATGGCCCAATTGGGGTTACAAGCCTTGTAAGCGTCGTCGGTGGTACAGATGGTCACGTCCTCGCCGCCGATCTTGCCATCTACGTAGTCAACGATCCAAACGTAGCCGTAGGGAACGTCTGCAGAGCAGTTACCGTCGCCGCCCTGAGTCATATTACCAACCCATTCAGCATCGGGTTCAACGGGCTCTTCGGGATCATCGGAAGGAGGATCTACAGGATCCTCGGAGGGAGGATCTACGGGATCTTCGGAAGGATCCTCAGAGGGATCGTCCACGGGAGGTTCTACGGGAGTATCGCTGGGTTTGCCAACGGTAAAGCCTGCGTTGGTCAGCTCCATATTGCCTTCCAAGCCGCGGAAGACGTCAACGTCAATATTGATCAGGGTGACCTGCTGGCCTACCTGAACCTTCTTCAGATCAGCGTAGCCGTTCTTGTTGCCGTTGTAGGAAATGATGTAGCCGCCCTCGGGACAAACTTCATCGGACTTGGCTACGCCAAGCTCACACCAGGACTTGGTAACGATACCATTGCCGTCTACAACGATGATATAGGCGTAGTTCATATCTCTGGAAACGCCGCCGTTGCCCAGAGCGGTCAACTCTGCAACGGTCATATTGTCGCCTGCTACGATGGAGAACTCGCCTGCGTGCTTATAGCCTGCGTAGTCCAGCACGAATGCACCGGAGGGCAGAGCTGCGGGCTTCTCGGGCTGAACAGCCACGGTATAGTCCTTCACTTCGCTGTAACCGCAGGAGCAGGAAACCTCCTTCACGCCGGGAGAAGCGAAGGTAGCCTTCTTGATGATCTTGTCGGTGTAGGAATGCTTATGCTTGCTTTCATCGGAAACGGTAACGCCGGTGAGAGCTACGAACTCCCAGTTTACCTTACCGTCTGCGGGGTTGGCGCCCAGAACAGGTCTGCTGCTGCCGGCCTTGAACTTGAACTGTACGTACTTAGCCTCTACGGTGTCGAAGACGAATACGCTCTTCACGGTGCCGTAGGAATCTACTGCTACATTTGCTTCCGCCAGGGCGAAGGTGCCGACCTCGGTGTAGGTCTTGCCGTCGTTGGAGATCAGTACGGTAACGTCGCCCTCGGGGTAACCGATCATAACGCCTGCGCAATGATAGAAGCCGAGAGCCGCGCCGTTGATCTTCTTTTTGCTGCCCAAATTCAAATCTACGGTAACGTCCATACCGGTATGGGTGCAGTTGGAGTTCTGGATCAGAGTGATCTTATCGGTGCCGTCGCCCCAATTCTTGTTGATCACGGGAACGTCCTTGGTGTTTACGTCGTCCTGATCGAGTTTCACCGCAGGAACGATGTAGTTGGGAGCGGTCTCGTAACGGATCACTTCGATCTCGCTCCAGAAGAAGAAGCTGATACGCTTGGGAGTGATACGCACGTAACGTGCCTTAACGCCCTTCTCCAGAGCCAGAGTCAGCGTATAAGCCGCGCCCTCTTCCTTACGGGTGAGGCCCTCGGGATCGGGAACAGCTCCGACGTCGGTGAAGGTTTTACCGTCTTCGGAAACAGCAACGGTGATCTTGGAGGGCACGTTGATGCCCCAAGAGGTCAACTGCAATGCGTGGATCTTGAAGGTGGTGATGTCATCGTAAACTTCACCCAGGTCGATGGTGAACACGTTATCACTGTTCCAGCCTGCCCATGCCGCACCGTACGCGCTGGAAGCGGGGCCGTAGAGGCCGTCGGTCATCTCACTGCCGTTGGTATCGGGATAGGTAGAGTTGGAAGCAGTCTTGGAGGTATAGGTCTTGCCCAGGGCAAGGTTGTTCTCATACTCGCCGGTGGAGCTGAGGGCACTGCGCAGAGCGGAGCCAACTCTCTCCATATCAGCCAGGGAGGGATCGCCCTTCAGCAGGTTCTCCGCTTCCTTCTTGAGAGTCTGGATAGAGTTCCAGATGGTAATGGCATAGTCATCCTTCACAGCGGTCTTTGCGTCTGCCGCGGCGGAGGTCAGCTCTGCCTCTGCGGAAGAAACGCTCAGCAGGCCGTTGTATGCGCGGAAGTAATCGCCGGAAACAGAGGTTTTGCTGTTCAGAACGGTCTTAGCCGCGGAAACCGCTTCTTTATATGCCTTGCCGGTCTTGCTCTCATACTGAGAAACCAGATCCTTCAGTTCGGTTTTGCCTTTCTGAAGAGCGGGGCTGGTACGCTTAACGATCAGCAAGCAGTCGCCGATGGAACGACTGGACTTCTGTTTAAAGCCCGCCTTGCCGGTACCGTCATCGCAGACGTACATAGCGGAGGATCCGCCGCCGTCCAGACGGATAACGTCAACGCAACCCATCTCCATCATTGCCTTAGCAACGTCCTGAAGGGTTACGGAGCCGTCGGAGCCGGTGGAAGCGCCCTCGGTGGTGAAGAACACGTAGGAGCCGTCTGCCTTGATACCGAAGGCGGTCCAACGAGCCTTGGTCTTGTTATCATGAGCCGCGCCGCTGTTGAAGGAAGCACTGGTGGTCAGGTTCTTACCGTCCTTAACCAGATAGCCGCAGATACCGATCACGGAGTCTGCCTTAGCGGTGATGCCGGTGGACTTGCCGCCCAGTTCAGTAGCGGTAACGGAGATCTTATCCCCTGCCGCCAGATCCTTTACGTAAGCCGCGTTGGGAGAATCAGCCTTTACAAAGAGAATGAATTCATCCTCTGCCAGCTTGGTGCCGTAGGCATCGTCGGAAACGGAGACGACCTCGCCTCTCAGGGTGTTATCCACTGCAAGACGGGAGCCGTCTACCTTACGGCAGAGAACCTGATAACCGGGAACGTTGTCAAAGGTCAACGCCTGAGAGATCATCTCGCCGTAAACCTTGCCGTTAGCATCCTTATCAACATCGTAATACAAGTCGCCGGAATGGGTATCGAAATAATAGAAGCCGTTACCCCAGTTGGAGGGCTTGTATCTTCCGCCGTACTTGTTAACGTAGGAAAGTCCGCCGGGAATAGACTTGCCGTTGATCACCAGATCGAAGGACAAGCAGGAGTCGGGGACGTTCACGAAGGTACCGTCGGACATAAAGGCAACTGCGCCGCCGAACTCGGAAGCGGTATTGCCGTTATCGGCGGAGTAGATCTCGCCGCCGGAGATGAGGTACTCGTTGAGATAACCGTAGTTACCGTTGGAGCCGGTATCCATGGAGAAGAAGGAGCCGTTGATGGCGCCCACCACCTCATAGCCGTCTTCGGTAGCCAAGCGATACTGGTTTGCCAGATAAGCTGCGCCGCCTGCGGCACCGCCATAGGCAACCACCATGTAATCCTCGGTGTTGAATTCCAGAGCGGAGGCGGAAACGTAAACGTTTTCGTAAATACCGCTGGAGAGAGTGTACTCGCTGTAGAAGACGCCGTCAGTTACCTCATACGCCTTGGAGGAATCTTCCTTGAAGGAATATTCCGCCGCCGCAGAGGAGAGCAGACCGCCGCATACGGGAAGCACCAGCAGCGCCGTCAGCAGGAAGCACAAAAGTCTTTTTGTGAACTTCATAAAAAATCTCCTTTTTTCAGTTCTTTTTTTATGCTTTTATAATACTCCTTTTCGGGAAAAATGTCAAGGAAAAACAAGACGGCAAATTCAACTAAAAACCGATGCAAAATTTGTATAAATGTTTGCACCCACTTCACAATTTGTTAGTATTTTATTTGATATGATAAGGAAGATCCATGAAAAAAGGAGTATTTGCATATGTTTGGACACAGACCTCCCTTCCGACAGCGCTTGGCAGGCTTTTTGATGGGCAGAAACGGCCCCGATACTATTTACAACGTTTGCATCTGGACCTCTCTGGTGCTGGCAATTCTGGGAATGTTTTGGGACAGTCTGATCTGTACCCTGCTGTACGCCGGTCTCTTCGGCTACGCCATCTTCCGTTTTTTCTCCCGCAACGTGGAAAAGCGCCGCAGAGAAAACTACGCTTTCCGCAAGTTCTTTGGGAAATTCCGCGGCGATCCCGCCCGTAAGGCACAGAAGGCAGACAAGGAGCACGTGTACAAAAAGTGCCCCCTCTGCGGCGCACAGCTCCGTCTTCCCCGCAAAAAAGGCGCCCACACCGTGAGATGCCCCCGCTGCAGCGGAGAGTTTTCTGTCAAAATCCGATAAAAGCCATCCCCAACTCTTCAAAAAGTTTATCGCGGCGTACTATTGACAAAGTTGTGTTTTTTTGGTAATATACTTGTTGTATGTATACTCGCATATTGTGTGCTTTTGCGAAGCACGTACCATGACGCTTGGCGCCGCGCCTTCCTACGGAGGTTCTTCGCGGTGCTGAAAGCGAATCAAGAAAGGAACCCGATATACGTATGAGTGAAGTTGCAAACGTTCCTACCGCCATTGGCGGGGCGCAATACGCAGGCATGATCCGTTCTGCCGCCAACGCGCTCTTAAATCAGAAGGATCTGATCAATCGTTTGAACGTATACCCCGTTCCCGACGGAGACACCGGCAGTAATATGAGCATGACCATGAAGCCCGCCGGCGATCTGAACGGACAAACGAGCAGTCTTTCCGAGTGTGCCGATAAGGTAGCAAGTCTTTTCCTGCGCGCCGCACGCGGCAATTCCGGCGTTATTCTTTCGCTGTTCTTCCGCGGCTTGGCAAAGGGGTTCAAGGGGGTAACGGAAGCGGGCACCGCAGAGGTGGTTGCCGCTTTTGAAAAAGGTGTCAAAGAGGCTTACAAAGCGGTGCAGTATCCCAGAGAGGGTACCATCCTCACCGTTATGAGAAGCTGTACGGAAATCGAGACGGAGGGGCTTGATCTCTTAGGGCTGTTTGACCGTATGTACGATGCGGCGGCAGATATGCTGGAGAAAACGCCCGATATGCTTCCCGTATTGAAGCAGGCCGGCGTGGTGGATTCCGGTGGCAGAGGCTTCTTGGAAATTCTTTACGGTATGCGTGCTTATTTGAAGGGTGCGCCCGTGGAGTCCGAGAGCAAGGCAGAGACCAAGGAGAGTGCGGATTTTGCAAGCTTTGATCCCGCCAGCATTGAAAACCCCTACTGCACGGAATGTATCATCACCAAAAATCCGGAATATACAAAGGAAGGCAGTGTGGAAAAGCTTCGTAAGTTCGTGCTTTCCATGGGTGACTCCGTTGTGTTTGCCGAGGACAGCGAGATCGTGAAGATCCACGTCCACACCAAGGATCCCGGCAAGGTGCTTTCCGAGGCGTTGAAGTTCGGTTCTCTCTATACCGTAAAGGTAGAGAATATGCAGAACCAGCACAGTGAGCTGATCGAAAATCAGTCCGCAGAGTCCGAAAAGCCTGCGGCAGAGGAAGCAGCTCCCGCAGTGGCTGAGCCTGTGGAGGAATACGGCTTCGTGGCCGTTACCATGGGCGACGGTATGCGCAGCGTGTTTGAGGATCTGGGGGTTGCCGGATTTGTCAGCGGCGGCCAGACCATGAATCCTTCCACCGAGCAGTTGGTGGAGGCTGTTTTGCAGATTCCCGCCAAGAATGTATTCATCTTCCCCAACAACTCCAACATTTGCTTGGTTGCCGAGCAGGTGCGCAGATTTGTGGAGGACAGAAACGTGTTCGTCATCCCCACCAAGAGCGTTCCCCAGGGCATTTCCGCACTGATGCAGTTTGATCCCGACGCTTCCGCCGAGGATAACCGGCAGACGATGCTGGAGGCAATGAAGGCCGTCAAGACCTTGGATATGACCTACGCGGCACACGATTCCACCGTGGACGGCGAATCCGTTACCTGCGGTCAGATCTTGGGCTTGGTGGAGCATAAGGTGCGTTACGTTGCAGACAGCCAGGCGGAATGCATGGAAAAGATGCTTCCCGAGCTGGAGGGTGCTTCCTACATCACCGTCTTCTACGGCAGTGACGTTTCCGAGGAAGAGGCAAACGAGACCTTGGCATTCCTGCAGAGCAAGGCTCCCGATACGGAGATCGCTCTTCTTTCCGGCGGTCAGCCCTTGTATTATTACGTTATTTCCGTTGAATAAGCGTTCAAAAGCAGTCGAGAAGCATCGGCTGCTTTTTTCATGGCAGTGAAGCGAGGTCGCGAAGACGAATTCGTAACGGAAAATGAAGATTTTCTCGCCGAAAAACTTGACATTCCAATACAAAATCTTGTATTATATAAAGAAGAAGTTTTAGTAAAGTTCGCATCGGCTTATTTTCGAAAACACGAGGCACTCTATGGCAACGGTAACCGTTAAAGCGTCAACAGAATATAACGTCATCATTGAAGAAGGACTTTTGGGAAAGATCGGTTCTCTTGCAAGAGAGCTGTTGCCCGGCAAGGTAGCCGCCTTGATCACCGAGGAGCGTGTGAATGCCCTTTACGGAGATGGGGTGGAGAATACGCTTACCGAGGCGGGCTTTACCGTATTCCGCTTGGTGCTTCCCCCGGGGGAGGAGACCAAATGTCTCGCCCGCTTCGGGGAGGTGCTGGAATTTCTTGCCGCGTGCAAGCTCACCCGCACCGACGCAGTATTTGCCCTGGGCGGCGGTGTCATCGGTGACCTGGCAGGCTTTGCCTCTGCGGTGTATCTCCGCGGGATCCGCTACGTTCAGATCCCCACCACCCTTTTGGCGGCGGTGGATTCCTCCGTGGGAGGAAAAACCGCCATCGATTTGGAGGGCGGCAAGAATTTGGCGGGGGCGTTCCACCAGCCTGCGGCGGTGTATTGCGATCCGCTGGTGCTGAAGACCCTTTCTCCCTCTGTATTTTCCGACGGGTGTGCCGAGGTGATCAAATACGCAGTGCTGAAGGGGGAGCCCTTGCTTTCCCTGCTGGCCGATCCCGATAAAGCCGATTGGACGGAGATCATCACACGGTGCGTGTCCATCAAGCGGGACATTGTGGAAAAGGATGAATTCGACACCGGTATGCGGATGCTTTTGAATTTGGGGCACACTGTTGGCCACGCCATTGAGAAGCAGTCTCATTTTGCCGTCTCCCACGGAAGCGCCGTTGCCATGGGCACGGTGATCGCCGCAAGGGCTTCGGAAAAGCTGGGGCTTTGCCAGGAAGGCTTGGCCGATCAGATCAAGGATTTGCTGGTCAAATACGGTTTGCCCACCGACTCCCCTTACCCGGGAGAGCTTT
>JAEIGA010016766.1_pt1 | contig 11141 bp, 8 predicted proteins | sample 9270691 | NCBI WGS metagenome assembly JAEIGA01 (sample SAMN17057246, study PRJNA624740) | gut metagenome | biome: biome; isolation source: fecal sample | host: Bos grunniens | place: China: Xizang | collected 2019 | reverse complement strand
TGGTGCAAGCATCAATATGAGCACAGCTTCAGTAGGTGCGGATCCTTTTGCATCAGCGGAATTGTCTGGAGGGTCGTATGGTACAGTCGTTTCTACATATGCCGCAGGAACCGGACTTATGAAATCCGGACTATATTTCAATGCGGCATATTCCCATGGACTCACAGACGGATATATCCGAAATGCCTTTTCTGATGTACAGTCAGCAATGGCCGTGTTAGGTTGGATGAAAGAAAATAATTCTATCCGTCTGACATGGCTGATGGGTGACCAGAGGACAGGTATCACATGGGAAGGTATCAGTCTTGAACAGTACGAAACAGACAGAAGATATAATCCTGCCGGAGAATACTATGATCAGTTCGGTAATGTGCATTATTATGATAATGAAACAGATAATTATACCCAACATCATTTCCAGCTGAACTATACTCACTCCTTTTCGGATAGACTTGCATGGAGTACTACATTCAATTATACCCGTGGTGACGGATATTATGAAAACTATAAGGCAGGCAAGTCTTTTTCAAAATATCTGATGACTTCACCGGTTATCGATGGTGTCACATATGATGAGGGGGACTTTATCACTAAAGAAGCTCTTGCTAATGATTATTATGTGCTGAATTCTGACCTTCGTTACAGAACAGACCGTCTGAATATTACTGCAGGAGTGAATGTGTCGAGGTATGACGGTGATCATATCGGATCGGTGTTGTGGAATAATGTGTTGGGAGATTCGTTCGATTATAGCAGCCACGACTGGTACCTGAACCGCGGTCTGAAACATGAGGCAAACGCTTTTGTGCGTGGAGAAATGCATTTTGCTGAGAGCCTTACTGCGTTTGCAGATCTTCAGTACAGGGGTGTGTGGCTTGAAATGTCCGGACCGGAGGATGATGGAGTTCTGCTGGATCATAAAGATGATTGGCAGTTCTTCAATCCAAGAGCAGGCTTGTCCTATAGGATGAATTCGGCTTCACGTATCTATGCTTCAGCTGCACTTGGACATCGTGAACCGGGAAGAAGCGACATCAAGGAATTGATTCTGGATGCTAATAAGGCTATGGAAGCAGGAGTTCAAGGCAGGGGAGTAGATATCCGACCTGAAAAGATGTTGGATATAGAGGCAGGGTATGAGTATTTATCAGAAAACTTGTCGCTGTCTGCAAATCTCTACCTTATGGAATATTGGGATATGCTCATTGAGACAGGAAAGCTTACAGATGTCGGATATGCGATTAAAGAGAATGTACCTCGCAGCTGGCGTCGAGGAGTGGAGCTGGCTGCAGCATGGAAAGCTTTACCTTGGCTTCAGGTAGGTGGTAATATAACACTGTCAACCAATAAGATAAAGAGTTATACAGCTTATTATGAAATGTATGACAATATGGATGACTGGAATTATCTCGGTCAGCATCATGTCGATTTTGAAAATACGGATATCCTGATGTCTCCTTCGCTCGTGGGTATGGCGAATGTTACATTCAGGCCATTCGTGAATTATTCAAAGTCGTGGAATTCCACATATCTGTCGTGGAATGGAAAATATGTGGGCAGGCAGTATTATGACAATACTTCATCTACAGACAGGACTATACCGGCTTATTTTGTTGCGGACCTCTCAGCCGGATACGAAGTGCCTTTGAATTGTCAGCAAGAGCAAGGCAATGGATCTTTATCTTTCAGTTTCCATGTCAACAACCTCTTCAACCGTATGTATTATGCTGATGCCTGGCTTTGGAGAGCATATTTCCAGCAGGAGAACGATTATTATTCGGAAGTCGGAATCTATCCTCAGGCTCCAGTGAACTTCATGTTCAAAGTCGCTTTGCGCTTTTGACGTTTTTGTAAAATGACATCTATTATATAAAAAGTGCGTGCTTCCCATTATGTGAGGCACGCACTTTCTTTAGATTGCTGTTTTATGATTTATGACAGTGGTTTCATTCCGGCACGGCTGAGATCCACTTTGTGGAATTTATAACCGAGTCGTTTGAGCTCAAGAGCAGCACCGATACGGAACATGACCTTTACAGTGCGGGCGAAGATATGGAATGCCTTTATAGTTTGGGCTTCAATATGTTCGTGCTGGATAAAGGTGGTGGCTTTCTGGGCGCAGCAGAGAAGTATGTTCATGATCTGTTTTGCGTCAATCGAGTCAAGGGCGAGACCGAGGATGTTCTGAACAATGAATTCGTCCATATCGTCGAATCCACGCGGTCCATGTAAACTTTCATAATCGGATCCATGGTGACGACCCCAGTCTTCGTCCCACCATTTTGCGACAGCCATGCCGGCATATCCGGCACACGCGATTGCAAAATCTGGGTAAGTGTTTACCTCAGGAAGAGCCTCTGCAATATATTCAGGGGCCCATTCCTTCCATTTCTGGTCAATATCTTCAGAACTGAGAAGTTCTCCGTCGAGCATTCCGAGGCTCGTGCACATTCCGAGCATCTCTCTAAGGAGATTCTCTTCGTATGTTTCGTAGTATTTTGCGTTTTCTTCCATAACGGCTGCAAAGATAAGTAAAAAATCCCGCATCACTGCGGGATTTTTTGGTTAGTTAGTAGTGTAGTGTATTCCCTTTTGGGGATGATTAATTATTAGTGGTTAGAAACGTCTTAAGGACATAAAATCATTATGTCAAATGCAAATTTATGTAAAAATTTGATAGTAACAAACAAATATAGCTAAAAATCCGTTAAGAATCCTTCAAGAGGTGCGGTCTAAGCTGTTTTGTGCGCTGGATTGCCTGCTCATCCTGCCATTCGCGAATGAGTTTCGGGTTTCCGCTCAGTAGAACATCAGGAACCTTCCATCCGTTGAATTCCGCTGGTCTTGTGTAGATGGGAGGTGATACCAAACCGTCCTGAAAACTGTCGCTGAGAGCAGATGTCTCATCGCTTATCGCACCGGGGATAAGACGAATTATGGAGTCTGCGAGAATGGCTGCAGGAAGTTCTCCACCGCTGAGCACATAGTCTCCGCATGAAATCTCACGGGTTACGAGGTGTTCACGGATTCTGTGGTCAATACCTTTGTAGTGACCACAGAGGATTATTATGTTTTCTTTGAGTGAAAGTTCGTTTGAGATGTTCTGATTGAGGATTTCTCCGTCCGGTGACATGTAGATGACCTCGTCATATTCTCTCTCAGCCTTGAGTTCCTGTATCATGTTGTATACAGGCTCGAGCATAAGTACCATGCCGGCATCTCCACCATAACTGTAGTCGTCGACCTGCTGTCTCGGTCCCTTTCCGTATTTGCGGAGGTTGTGTACATGGATTTCAACTATGCCTTTCTTGATGGCACGCCCTACGATAGAATGGCTCAAAGGGCTTTCCAGAAGTTCTGGAACAACTGTAAGTATATCTATTCTCATTTTAAAGTCGCTTTGCTTTGCAAAAATAGTATTTTGATGCGAGTTTTACTAAAAAATATGGTATATTTGCAAGTTGTTATAATAAAATATAAACCAATAACTCCATTATTATGAGTGAACTGATCAACCCTGGCGTTGAAATGATGCCAGATGTACCGGAGAGTGTTGAGAGCGTAATCGAGGAGGCTGTACAGCCAGCTGTCAATTACTCAGAAAAGACCCTCGCAGAACTTGTAAGGCTTTTTGAAGAGCTTGTACAGAATGAGGACAGAATGAAGATGTCAAAGGAAGCTGAAGCTATCAAGTCTGCTTTTTACAAGAGACTCCAGAAGGATAAGGCTGATGCCGGACTTGTAGTTACCGAGACAGTAGAAACTGTTGAGGAGGAAGCAGGAGAAGAGGCTCAGGAGGCGGATTCTACAGTAAATCCATACGCAGAGATTGAGCGTGGCTTCAAGGAAATCTACAATACATATAAGAAAGAGCGTGCTGAATACAACAGGCAGCTTGAGAAGGAGCGAGAGGATAATCTTGTTCAGAAGGAAGCTGTCATTGCAGATCTTAAGGCGCTTCTCGAGAAGCAGGAAGATGTAAATGCTACATTCCCTGAGTTCCGTGAAATCCAGAACAGGTGGAGAGCTATAGGTCCTGTTCCGGCACAGAGCTATAGGAACGTGAATGAGACATACCAGCTCTATGTTGAGCAGTTCTATGATATGGTAAAGATCAACAGGGAACTCCGTGACCTTGATTTCAAGAAGAATCTTGAGGCTAAGGAGCAGTTCTGCGAGTTTGCAGAGAAGCTGTCTGAGAATCCTAATGTGATTGAAGCTTTCCGTGAACTTCAGAAACTCCATGAGCAGTGGAAAGAGTTCGGTCCAGTTGCAAAGGAATATAGAGATCAGATCTGGGATCGTTTCAAAGCAGCTACAGCTGTAATCAATAAGAAATATCAGGCTTTCTTTGAAGGACAGAAGGAACAGCAGGCTGATAATCTTGCGAAGAAGGTCGTATTGTGCGAAAAGGTTGAAGAAATCGCTCAGAGAGAAGTTGCTGATTCAAACCAGTGGAATGCATTCTCAAAGGAGATTGAAGATATCCAGAAGGAGTGGAAGCAGATAGGTTTTGCTTCGAGAAAGGAGAATCAGAAGGTCTATGACCGTTTCCGTGCGGCATGTGACAAGTTCTATGGCCGTAAACGTGACTTCTATAACGACTATAAGGACAGCATCAACCAGAATCTCGAGAAGAAGATCTCTATCTGCGAGGCTGCTGAGGCTCTTAAGTCCAGCACAGAATGGAAGAAGGCTACAGATCAGTTTATCACTCTTCAGAAGCAGTGGAAGGAGATTGGAGCAGTTCCTAGAAAGAAGTCAGAGCAGCTCTGGAAGAGATTCCGTGCGGCATGCGATGAGTTCTTTGCGGAAAGGGATAAGAATGCGAAGCCTGAAAATGACTTCTACAGCAACCTCAAGGCAAAGCAGCGTATTGTAGAAGAAATCAAGGCATACGTCCTTACTGGTGATGAAAACGCTGATCGTGAGGCAATGAAGGCCTTCCAGACAAGATGGCAGGAGATCGGTTTCGTTCCTTTCAAGGAGAAGGACGCACTTTCTCAGGCTTACAAGACTGCCCTTCAGGAGAAGTTCCCTAACAAGGAAAGGGGAGCGCGCAGAGGACGTGGCGGTCGTCCGCAGATTTCTGAGAAGGACCGTCTCATCCAGAAATACAATCAGTTGGAGCAGGATATTGTGACATACGAGAATAATATCGGATTCTTCTCTATGTCGAAGAATGCAGAGCCGCTTATCAAGCAGATGCAGGAAAGGATTGTTTCAGCAAAGAATGAACTTAACACTCTCGCAGAACAGATCAGGACACTCAGCGAGGCAGAAGAACAGGAATAAACGATAAAAGATGAATAAGAATAACGTAATCGGTTTTGTACTGATAGGTGTGATCATGTTCGGATTCTCATGGTATCAGTCAAGACAATACAAGGAGCAGATGGAGATTCAGGCACAGCTTGACTCCGTTGCAAGAGTGGAGCAGATGGCTGAGATAGCCATGAACTCTTTGAATGAGGAAGTTACTGCATCACAGGATGTGAAGGTGACAACTATGCCGGCATACAAGGATAGTATGCTTACAGAGGCTCGTCTCGCATCTGAGAGCATCTACAAGCTTTCAAATGATAAGATCGAAGTAGAGTTCACTACAAGAGGCGCTCAGCCTTACTCTGTGAAGATCAATGACTATATGGCATATGATAGTACAGCATTGTATCTTGTAAAGCCTGGATACAGCCAGTATGGTGTCAATGTTTTTGCCGGAGAAAATGTCAATACAAAGGACTTTGTATTCCAGGTGACAGAGCTGACAGATTCTACAATCGTGATGCAGCTTCCGTTTGCCCAGGGAGGATATATCCAGCAGAAATATGCTCTTTCAGAGGGCAGCTATATGGTTGAGAATGAGCTCTCTTTCATTGGAATGGAAAATGTCATCCCTCGTAATGTATCAGTTGTTGACATTGACTGGTCTCTCGTGGTTCCTCGTCTTGAGAAGGGATATAAGAATGAGATGCAGTATTCTAAGCTGAACTATTACTTCTCAGGTGATAAGAAACCAGAAATGATTGGAAGAGGTCGTGACGGAGACAAGAGAGTTGATACCAAGATGAAGTGGTTCGCTTTTCAGCAGCAGTTCTTCTCGGCTATCATGTCATCAGGAAGTGAGTTTGCATCAGCAGATCTCTCCATTGATTTCTATTCAGAAGAAGAATATAAGGCAGAGGGTAAGCTGATGGCATGCTCTGCAAGACTTCGTTCAGATTTCCAGGCTGGTTCATCGGATGTGGTTCTTCCATACGAATTTTATTTTGGTCCTAACGATTATAAGACACTTAAGAGCTATGACCAGAAATATGAGAAGATTGTTCCTCTCGGAGGTTGGATGGTGGCTTGGTTCAGCCGTCTTGTAATCATCCCTTCATTTGACTTCCTTGGCAGATTCATCAGCAATTACGGACTTGTTATACTCCTGATGACTCTTCTCATCAAGCTGATTATTTCGCCTCTTACTATCAAGTCATACAAGTCATCTGCAAAGATGCAAGTTCTTAAGCCTGAGATGGATAAGATCAATGCAAAATATCCAAATGAGAAGGATGCCATGAAGAAGCAGCAGGCAACTATGGAACTGTATCAGAAGGCTGGTGTAAGCCCTATGGGAGGATGTCTTCCTATGCTCCTGCAGATGCCTATCCTGTTTGCGATGTTCCGCTTCTTCCCTGCGTCTATCGAACTTCGTCAACAGAAGTTCCTTTGGGCAGAAGACTTGAGCGCATACGATTCTATTTGGGATTTCGGAGTGAATGTGCCTCTTCTTGGAGATCATCTGTCGTTGTTTGCCCTTCTTATGGCAGTGACAATGTTCTTCTATTCTAAGATGACTTCATCTCAGATGTCTGATGACCCTAATATGGCAGGAATGAAGTTCATGAGTGTATGGCTCATGCCTATCATGATGTTCTTCATCTGTAATAATCTTTCAGCAGCCCTCAGCTACTATTATCTCCTTTCAAATATCATTACCATGGGAATGACATGGTACATCCGCAAATATGTTGTGACAGAGGAGAAGGTTCGTGCAGACATGATGCTCAATGCAAGCAAGCCTAAGAAGAAGTCTAAGTGGCAGATGCGTCTTGAGGAGGCTCAGAAGATGCAGGAGCAGATGCAGAAACAGCAGAGACGTAGATAATACGTCATTGCGAGGAGTGTCAGCGACGTGGCAATCTCACAATATGATAAAAGAAACAATCAATAAATTGAATAAGGAACTGCCGGCAACTGTAAAGTTGGTGGCAGTTTCTAAATTCCACCCTTTTGAAGCCATTGAGGAAGCTTATCACGCTGGACAGAGGATCTTTGCGGAGAGTCGCCCTCAGGAGTTGCTGGCTAAGGTAAAGCGTCTTGAAGAGATACGTGCCGAGAGGGGAGAACCGGATTATATGTCCGACCTTGAATGGCATTTTATCGGCCATCTTCAGACCAATAAACTCAAAATGGTGCTTCCTTATGTTTCACTGGTGCAGTCAGTCGATTCGGTGCGTCTGCTTGAAGCTATTGATGCATGGGGCGCATCAAATGATAAGGTCATAAATGTCCTTTTGGAGCCTCATGTAGCTGCTGAAGATACAAAACAAGGCCTTTCTGTTGAGGAAACAATAATGTTACTATCTCGAACAAAAGAGTTTCCTAATCTGTGTTTCAGAGGTATAATGGGAATGGCTACTTTTACAGACGATGAAGAAGTCATAAAGTCTGATTTCTCAGCTCTTCGTGAAATATTCGATACATGCAAGGCTCGGTTTCCGCAATTGGATGATGAATTTTCTGAACTATCCATGGGTATGTCAGACGATTATCCCATCGCCGCAGCGATGGGATCAACTATTGTCCGTATCGGATCTATGATATTCGGAGAGAGAGCCTAGTTTTCGGCTGCGTACTGCTTTGCTTGTTCTGCATTCCAGACGATGATGGCACTTCCATGGCGGAAATAGGTGTCAAGATCCGGACGACCAAGATTAGAAGGTTCTGTATAAGGGACACCTGCATTGATTTCTTTCAGCAGTTCCTGCATGTCTCGGATATACTGAATTCCCATTTCATTGTCTCCGAGCTCAGGGAGCCAGTCTCTTTGCCAGTAATGACCTCCGTATATGCGCATCTTGTTGATGTCCACTCCGTTTTCCGGGTCTTCCAGCCACGATACCAGATCTGATACAGCTGCATCGTATTTGCGGTAACAATCTGTATTATAAAGCCATACTCCGTGGCCTGAGCCAATAGCGTCGCCGCTGAAAAGAATATTTCCCTTTTTCATATAGAATACTACCGAACCGTCGGTATGTCCAGGAACTTCAAGAGTTTCAATCTTGATACCTCCAAGGTCGAATACATGTCCTTCGTTGATGAAGAAGCACTGTTCTTCTGGGAAACGTTTAATAAGACGGCTGAAGTCTGTTTCTGGGAGTGCAAACTTGACCTCCTTGTCATTTACGTATGCAGACATCATACCTGTATGGTCTCCGTGGTTATGGGTAAATGTTATTGTAAGAGGCTTGTTTTCAATGCGTTCTGCTACGAGCTGACGAAGCGATTCAACAGCGTTGTCCGCCCATCTTATATTGTTCGAAAGGTCAAGCAGGAGTGCTTCATCCTTTCCGACGATAAGATACATATCCGAGCAGTTGTTGAAGTGGGTCTTGTTACCCTCTGCATCGAATTCCTCTCCTGCTGGATTTGAAGAGTTATAATCCTGGATGTGGTAGACGTTCTTTTCAATCACTGATACAGTGTAAGGTCCGATTTCTACATCGGCATTGTCAGTACATGCGGCCATAAAGAATATGGATGCAAGAGCCGAAAGGCTGAGTAAGAATTTGTTCATGTCAGTATAAGATTAAGGTTATTTCTTCATTTCTTCTATCATGGCTCTGGCTATAGCAGCTGAAGCTCCTGAGGTGCCGAGTGAGTTACGTATGTCTGAGTAGTCATCAAACATGAGTTCTCTACGTTCCTGATTCTCGATAAGGTCTCTTATTTCGGATACAATGGCATCCGCATTACATTCATCTTGAATGAGTTCTTTGAATGCAAGCTTGTCTATTATCAGATTACCCAGACTAATGTAGTTTATCTTGATGATTCTCTTGGCAATCTGATATGTGACAGGATTGGTTATATATCCGACGACCTGAGGTGTGTTGAACAAGGCTGTTTCGAGTGATGCTGTGCCTGAATTTACTACTGCGGCTTCTGCATGACGGATGATAGATTGGGTCTCGCCGAAAAGGATTGTTATATACTCCTTATTCTTTCCGTTAAGCCATGGTTCATAATCCTTCATTGAACGAGCTGGTGCACCTGCTATTATGAATTGATAGTTGGCATACTGTGGCAGAAGTTTTATCTTTTCTGTGAATTCAGTGAGAACCGGCATCATGGTACTTATCTCACCTTTACGGGAACCTGCAAGCAGGGCGATATATGGCTTATCTTCTAATCCTGTCCTGGAGAAGAAATCTTCACGTGTCTCCTGCATTGCTCTTGATCCGTCAACAGCATCAATCAGAGGGTTACCTTTATATATATAGCTGATTCCTTTTGAATCGAAATACTGTTTTTCGAAAGGGAATACTATGAAAAGCTTATCGACATATGCTTTAAGCTTTTTTATACGCCCTTCTCTTGAAGCCCAGACCTTTGGAGCTATGTAATAAAAGACCTTGAATCCAGTTTTGTGAGCAAATTCAGCTATCTTGAAGTTGAATCCAGGATAGTCAATGAGGATGACAACGTCGGGATTCCATTCTAGTATGTCTTTCTTGCAGAAAGAGACGTTTCCAAGTAACCTACGGGCTTTTGCCAGCACTTCGACAAATCCCATCACCGCCCCTTCCTTATAGTGTCGTACCATACCTGCAGTGAGGTGTGAGTTGTTTTGAAAAACCTCCCACACCGACTCCATCAAGTCACCGCCCCAGAAGCGGATTTCTGCCTTCGGGTCCTCTGCATAGATGCCTTTCATCAGATTCGACCCGTGAAGGTCACCTGATGCTTCGCCTGCTATGATGTAATAACGCATCTTATTCTGTTAGGAAGTTTGTTTCTATCTTGTTGTCACGCAGTCTTTTGAGCTCCATATAGTCTGTGCAGTCCACATTATGGGCAGTGATGCTGATATATCCTTCTGCCATTAGCCTATGGTCCGCCTCCTCTGTATTGCGTGGGTCGTCTATGAATTCACCAACCATCATATAGAGGTCTTCTCCTTCTTCCGTTTCCGGATTGGAAGCTTGGCCCAGAAGTTCAGGTGTTATGCCGTATTTCCTATAATGTTCCACATCCCACTCCTTGAACTCCTTTATCCATTTTCCAAGTCCCTGATGTCCGATGCGTATGCCTTTGATGTCTTTGGCCGGAATGTTCGGAAAGTTGACATTATAATATACTCCATGTCTTGACGGAAGATCAGACATGAGTTTCTTGAATATGTCTCCGAAATATTCAGTGACCATGCTGAAATCAGCGTCCGGATGCAGGGTGTCCAAAGAAACTCCGATAGCCGGTATCCCGTTCAAGGCAGCTTCTTCTGCTGCACCAAGGGTTCCGGAATAGCATGAAGCTGTAGATGCATTTGATCCATGGTTGATTCCCGAAACCACAACATCCGGAAAGTTGTCTAGAAACATGGTGTTCAGGCCGAACTTCACGCAACTTGCAGGAGTTGCGTCAACGTAATGCCATCTGTTTCCCAAATCTTTATGGGCAATCTGCTTGAATCCGAGAGAAACAGCCATAGACATGCCTGACTGATGCTTTTTGGGGGCTATTACCGTGACTTCTCCGAACTGTTTCATGATGTCTGCAAGGACTTTGATGCCTTTAGCCTGATATCCGTCGTCGTTGGTTATGAGAATACGCATTTTATCTTGATTATTTTCTTACAAAGATAGCATTATATTCATAAATTTTTCTAAATTTGCATCCGATTTTGTAGAACTAGGTCTACATCTGTCACTTGACAATTAAAGTATAACTTTACATAAACATTTTTTAAAGATGATCAAAATTGGTATTAACGGTTTCGGCCGTATCGGTCGCATGGTTTTCCGTGCAGCTGTTGAGAACTTCTCAAACGACATTCAGGTTGTAGGTATCAATGACCTTCTCGAGCCAGA
>JAEIGA010016765.1_pt1 | contig 11141 bp, 8 predicted proteins | sample 9270691 | NCBI WGS metagenome assembly JAEIGA01 (sample SAMN17057246, study PRJNA624740) | gut metagenome | biome: biome; isolation source: fecal sample | host: Bos grunniens | place: China: Xizang | collected 2019 | reverse complement strand
GTGCAAAAGAAGTCACAGAATTAGAAGGTAGTGAGTTTACTGGAAGAAAAGAAGTCATTGATGCTATCTATAAGATTCTTTCGCTGCTCGTGCGTTTGAGTCATATATATACAGAAAATTCGCAGAAGCAAATATTCATATTGACAATGCATAATATGACGATGTTGATGTTCAGCCAACAGAATACGAATTAGATATTATATCTCCTGCATTTGACCATTTGTTCAATGTACTTCAGGAGAAGGATGGCAAGAAGGATGGCACATCCGTTCTCTATCACATTGCAGAGCAGATGGCTTCAAATTCAGAGGTAAAGATAGAACTTGTTAGCGGACTGATTAGACAAGCAGGTATTGAGTAAGGGATATAAATGAAGATGCAACAGAAGAAAACGAGTCAGCTCTGTATGCAAAAAAAAGAACTTCCAAAGCCTTGCCAGCCAGCAGAAATGAATCTGCCCCGACCACTGGCAATGGAAATTCCGAGGCAAATATAGACATTTCTTCTACATTGACAAAGATGGAGACATCAAATGGAGTTGTGTATGGTTATGTAGAGGATGGCAAGTACGGCTTCAGTCTCGTATACGAAGGACTTTCCACCGACCCAGTCTACGACGACTACGACCTAGGTGAAGACGAATACCTCAAAGTTTCAAACAAGGGCACCTGGGGCTACATCGACGGCGAAGGTTTCTTCACACGCGACGAAGACGAAAGATACTTCGGAGCATTCTTCAACTAAAGATAAAGACTCACTCTCCCGCCCCGGGAGTACGACATAGTCATTTCCATAGTTTGTTGGTTGCCAAGGCAGATCCCGGGAGGGGTTTGCCTTGGTTGCAAAATGCAGATAAGATTTTGAAAATCGGTAAAATAGAAGTAAATTTACAATCTGCATTAAAAATCCCTTACTTATTAATTTAAAATCAGAGACCGTGTCGTTGACAACGATCACATCTCTTAGTATCTTCTGACATTGTATTATTTCTCAACATTAACTCAAAATGGAAGAATATATCGAAAGCGACATTAATACTGAGGATTCTGGTGACATTGACCTCTCAAAAGGAAAGCGTATCATTAGAACAAAATCATCTGATCCAACGATAGAAGTGCTGCACTCCAAATATCAACGTGGCAAGCTGAACATTCAACCAAGTTATCAGCGACAATACGTATGGGATGCAAAGAAAGCAAGTTTATTAATCGAATCAGTATTATTGGACATTCCAATTCCGATTATCTATCTTGCACAAAATGAAGACGGCGTAGAAAATGTGATTGATGGTCAGCAACGACTTACATCATTATTCAGCTTCATTGAAGGGAAATTTCCTGACAATAAAGTATTCAAATTAACCGGACTGAACGTCTTTGATGAGTTAAAGGGCAAAACGTATAAAGACCTAGATGACGAAAAGCAAGAAAAGATCAGGGACTATTCTTTACGAGTAATTTCATTTACTAATGAATCGGACCCAGATTTACAGTACGAGATTTTCCAAAGACTAAATACGGGTTCGGTAGCTCTGAATGACCAGGAGCTTCGCAATTGTATATATAGAGGAAAGTTCAATGAGCTTCTTAAAGAACTAGCCAACAATGAAGATTTTCGATTTATCACTGGTATTCAGCAACCTCATTCGCGAATGAAGGATGTTGAATTAGTCCTACGTTTCATCGCATTTAGAAATACCACATATATAAATTACAATCCTCCGATCAAAAAATTTCTCAATGACGCTATGAGAAAGCATCGTAATTTAGATGATGTAGATGCAAAAGAGATACGTGAATACTTTAAAAGGGCTTGTTCAAATACAAGAAGCCTTCTCGGAGACAAGGCCTTTCGACGTTATGTAGTTGGAGAAGGCACGCACAAAGATGGTCACTGGGAAAAGCAATTGAATGTCTCATTATATGACATTGTCATGGATTCGATGTCTAGAATCGAGCCAAGTGTACTTATGAGACATTTAGACGCCATCAGAGAGGCATACATAAACTTAATAAGCACTGACGAATCTATGATATCGGCAATTACTTGGGGTACATCTGATAAGCCTACTGTAACTAAACGATTTACATTATGGAATAAAATTATCAGCGATATTATTGCCGATGACAAAGCTAATGAGCGTTGTTTCTCAAGAGTGCTAAAGCAAAAATTATATGACAACGAGCCCACATGTGCTATCTGTGGACAGCATATAGCAGACATAGATGATAGCGCTGTTGACCATATAGAACAATACTGGAAAGGTGGAAAGACTATCCCAGAAAATGCACGATTAACTCATCGATATTGCAATTGTGCCAGGTCCAAAGATGACATAGCATAGTAAACAGTCTAGCGGTACGAGATCAATATGTAAGCGAATTAGATTAAAAAAGCGCACGTTAAAAGAGAAGAAGAATAAAAGACATGAAATTACATAAATTTATCACTCTTATCATAAGATAGAACGAGAAATGTAGCTCGGTGTCAGTTCTTTAATATCCTCTAATTGCATCCCGATGACAAAAAATATCATCGGGATGTTCATTTATGTAGTCGTTCAAAATAATCTCCTACACCTTTCTCTTTAAAGAAATTATTGTAAATTTGCCAAAATTGGACAAGTTTTAGAATCAACTTTACATATGACCCTTTTTGGAAACGAAGTTAGGACTCTTCGTGAAAGTCTTAAAATAACCCAGCGTACCGTTGCTGAAGCCCTTGGTATAGGTGTCCCAATGTACAGTAGGATAGAAAGAGGCGAACGAATTATTCGCAAAGAACAGATATACATTATTGCCAATACCCTGGGGATAGACCCTCAATCTCTTGTTAAATTATGGCTTGCAGACCAGATCTCGTCAGTAATCAGTGGAGAAGAGGCGGTTTTCAATGAGGTTGTAGATATTGCGCGACAAGGTATGGATAAGTCTCCTAAGAAAAGTATAAATAAAGTAAGACTGGCTACGGTATTTAGTGGAATTGGTGCTATTGAACAGGCTTTGATAAAGCAGAATATACCGCACGAGATAATGTTGGCTTGTGATAATGGCGAAAGAATCCTAAAGCAAACTGAAGAAGAAATACGTAAGGAATTATCTGGTAAGTCCGAGCCGGAAATAGCAGAGTACATAGATTCTCTTTATGAGCAGACCAAGAAACCTAACAATCAAAAGACGACGTATTTTGCCAATTACACAATAGATTCTAATCGTTGGCATAATGATATTCGATTTGTAAATGGAACTTCACTCGCTGGAACTGTGGACTTGTTTGTGGGTGGAAGCCCTTGTCAGTCCTTCTCGTCAAATGGTAAACGTGGAGGGTTTGATGATACTCGAGGTACACTATTCTATGAGTATGTAAGATTAGTAAACGAGATAACTCCCAATGTTTTCATTTTTGAAAATGTAAGTGGCTTATTAGTTCATGACCACAAGAATACATGGAAGGTAATAAAAAGTGTATTTGCTAGTCTTGATTATGATATCTATATCAATCATGATGAGCATGGTGAAGAGCTACCATATTTAGATGCACAAGATTATGGCGTTCCTCAGAGACGTAAGAGAATATTCGTTGTTGGCATCAAGAAGGGACTTTCTAATGTACCTTTTAAGTTTCCGACTAAATTCCCTTTGAAAACTAAGGTGGCAGATTATCTTGAACCAAAGGTTCATGCTAAGTATTATTTAGGAGAAAAGGGATTTAAGTTTGTTACTTCTAGTCCAACAAGAGCGCGAATAGCTGGCGACGTAATGGGATGTCAAAAAGCAAATCAGCAGTTTAATTGGAATGGCGATTTCATATTCGAGCCTTTGGAGAAAGTTAAGGATAGACCTGATGTTTTGAAGAAGGCTTATGTATCGACGTTGAATGGTCGTGAGGGAGTGATTAGGAAGTTTACTCCAAGAGAATGTCTTAGATTGATGGGATATCCTGATTCCTTTAAGATAGTGATGCCAGATACGGAAATGTATAGGCAATGTGGAAATTCCATTGTAGTGAATGTTTTAGAAGAGATAGTTAAAGAACTTTATAATTGCGGAGCACTTAAATGAAATTAGCAACAGTGTTTTCTGGTATCGGGGGTATTGAACAAGCTCTCAAGAGACTCGGTATCAAATATAATATTGCGTTTGCATGTGATAATGGAGACGTTGAACTTAAGCTTCTGGAAGGCCAGGAGCTTGAGGAGTATACTAGGTTAGTGAAACTGAGGAGCAAAAAGCAGTTGAAAGACCCAGCTGATATAGAGAGACTAAATGTCTTAGGAGAGAAAGAAAACCAGATAGCCGAATCCATAAGAACTCGTGTTTTGACGCTTCCTACAAAGAGGGAGAAGAAAGAGTATATAGATAGAATCTACTCGTCTCATTCTCGTCAGACAAATTTTGTTAAGAAAGCGTATACTGCAAACTACGACATAAATCCTGATGACTTTCATCTTGATATCAGATTTTTGGATGGTAGTGATTATAGAGATGATAATATTGATTTGCTTGTTGGCGGAAGCCCTTGCCAATCATTTTCTTCTGTAGGAGCACAGTGTGGTTTGCAAGATACTCGAGGTACTTTGTTCTATGAGTTTGCGCGTATTGTAAAAGAGACTCAACCAAGAGTGTTTATTTACGAAAATGTAAGAGGTTTAACTACTCACGATAACGGACGTACATGGGAGATCATTCAAAATGTATTCAAGAATGACTTGAATTATAAAATTGGTGAACCTCAAGTCTTGAATGCTTCTGACTATGGCATCCCTCAAAGTCGTAGAAGATTGTTTGTGGTAGGATTTAGAAGTGATATAGATTGCAGCGATTTTGTATATCCTGAGCCGGTAGAGCTTAAATATACTATGCAGGATTTTCTTGAGGACAATTGCGCTAGTGGTCACTTCACATATGACAAGAAAAATGGAGCATTGATTGTTGGTAAGGTTAAGGGTCAACCAGATCCTAAATTTACTCTCACGCCTGCAGTTCAAAAATATGTAATGGCAGGAGGAACTGGTTCTTACCAGACTTCTACTCAAACCGATTTGCCTATTGCTCGAACTCTAATGAAGATGATGACTCAGCACCATCGTGCTGGTGTTGATAATTATATAACAGTTCAGAAAGAACCGTTAGTTTTGCGTCAGTTGTCAGATAGAGAGGCATTGAGGCTAATGGGATACCCAGATGATTTCAGAATTGCAGTATCTTCGATGCAAACACTTCGTCAAGCTGGAAACTCTATCGTCGTTGATGTGTTAATGGCTATAGTGAAGCAAATTATATTAACCGGAGCAATTAAGTAATAGTTATGTCACCACGATTGCCAAATATCTTTTGTCGCTGGAGGAATATTTCTCCTGAGACGGTTTGTGAGTTGGTGAGTCAATTACCTCAGAGGGATATGCCTGAGGAACGCTTTAAGTCGATTATGAGAGCGAATAAGACTTACCCGACTTTTTTCACTAATGTTAGTCAGGCTCCTCGTCAATGGGGCCTATACTACATTACTAATGGAGTCTATTATCCAAGATTTAAGCGTGATATATCTCTCGAGGAAGCAGAACGCTATGTGAGGATGTGGCTGCAAAGATATGTTATACCAAATCCGACAACCAAGTTAAAAAAGTTGGAAGGCAGCGTCAATCTTGTTAAGGCTATTGTTTCCTTTATGGAGCAAAATCCAGATATAAATGATTTTCAAACCATAATGGATGGCGTTTGTGGTGAATCCGTGTTGGTTAACGATATTCTCGAGAATACATTGAATAAATATTCAGGTGTGTTGAATATTGAAAGTGTTTCAGACGAAAAATTTACAGCGACTCTTGTAACTAATTATAAAGAAATCATGGCAGATACATACGATCATATCCTCAACGAAGAAGAGTATTATCATCAGTTTGATGGCATCTTAAAGGATGTAAGTTCATTTACATATGCCGATCAGGTGAAATTATTGATGTCTAAAAAGAATCTAGTGCTAACTGGCGCACCGGGTACGGGAAAAACTTATGCAGCAAGACAAATGGCCGCATATATTGTTTCAGGTGGTGCTAAAGATTATGATAGCCTCAATGATGAAGAAAAACAACGTATAGGGTTTACACAGTTTCATCCGTCGTACGATTATACGGATTTTGTTGAGGGACTTAGGCCGGATAAAGACGGAGAGTTTTCAAGACGAAACGGCGTATTTAAGCAGTTTTGCGCTGATGCTTTAGGTCATGTTGCGAATTTTTATGATGTTTATGATTTCTTGGTAAGTAAGATTAAATCGGGAGAAGTTACTCGTTACGAACTTAAGAAAGGTGATTCTAATGAGCTATCTACTGAGGGTGGCATCATTTATTATCATTCGGGAACTCGTAGTCCACGTTCAGAAAGTCTAATCAATTTAGAACTCTTGTACAATGACTATGTGAAGGATGGAATCTTTGACTTGTCTGAGGAAACAGGTGATGGCATTGATGCAAGAATAAGCAGATTGACAAATGAGGTAACTAAAAATTTGGATCCATCGGAATATATTTGGACTCTTCATTGGTTGCTTAGTCATGCTAAGACTGTTGGAAAGCCTTGTGTATTCATAATTGATGAAATCAATAGAGGCGAACTCTCGAAAATCTTTGGTGAATTATTCTATTCGATTGAGCCAGAATATAGAGGTGATAAGTACCCGGTTACTACACAGTATTCGAATATGATGAAACCAGGTGATGATTTTTATGATGGTTTCTATATACCAAGTAATGTTTATATTCTTGGCACAATGAATGACGTTGACCGTGGAGTTGAGGCGATGGACTTTGCTATACGTAGACGCTTTGCTTGGCATGAGGTAACTGCAGATCAAAGCGCTACTCGCATGGGAATTAAAGGTGATGCTTTAGCAAAGATGAATGCTATCAATGAAATCATTAAGAAAGATTTAGGTCGCGCTTATTGTATTGGAGGTTCATATTTCCGTAATTTTGATAAAGAAGGCGCCGATTCAACATGGGATAACCATTTGTACGGTATCATCTATGAATATTATCGTAGCGAACCAAAAGTCGATGATAAAGTAGAGATGATTAAGAATGCCTACTCCTCTGCTGTAGAAGAAAAAGAACCAACTCCAACTACAATTGATCCTGCTGGAAACTAACTCAACTATTAAATCTTTGACTAATGAATCCATTAAAGGATAATAGCATAGAAAGAGTGTCTAACCTCAGTCAAGAACAATATGATGACTTGAGGTGGATTGCTGATTGTCCTCTTAAAGATTTAGTCGATAAGGATCTCAACAATGTTTGGTTGTTCCCGAAGCCCGATGATCGCTACAGCGATAAAATTGATGAAGATCAGCTCTTGTCTATACGCAGAATCAAAGAAGGATATGAGTTGACAACGTTCAATATAATGGGCTATGTTGGATATGGTGATACGGAAATAAAAATTGAATCACGCTTTTCCAACAACGAACACGATTGGTTTATGCAGTATATGCTTCAAAAGGTGTTCTCTATCAATATCTTTGATTTGAAGCATAGTACCAGTCAGATGGGCACATTGGATATTACTCCGTTATTATTTCCGTATTTTTTGCAGAAAGCAATGAGGCAGGGAGTATATAAAGAGTATAGAAGGTGCCATTACAATGATAGTCGTATTAAAGGAACGATAGAATTTAATGAGCATATAAAAGCTAATTACCCATTCAAGAATGGTAAAATTGCCTATTCTAATCGAGAGTTTATTTACGACAACTCAATAACAGAGTTGATACGCCATACGATTGAGTTTATTAAAAGGAAAGAATCGTTTGCAGATATTCTACACTCTTCTAGTGAAATACAGTCGTGTGTAAAACAAATTGTAGAGGCGACGCCTTCCTATAGCAGAGGAAATCTCAGTAAGGTGATGAAGGAGAATCTAAAACCTAAGATTCATCCATATTTTTCTGAGTATTTGCCTTTGCAAAAGTTGTGTCTTCATATTTTGAAACACGAGCAACTAGGCTATGGAAAGGATCAAGATAAGATTCATGGTGTCTTGTTTGATGGAGCATGGCTTTGGGAGGCATATTTGTCTCAAATTTTAACCTCTGCAGGTTATCTTCATCCTGATAATAAAGAGGGTACGGATGCTATTCAGACATTCACGGAATTGCCTAAGAAGTACTTAAGGTATCCAGACTTTATAAGGGAGAATATAGTTGCAGATGCCAAGTATAAGAATATGCTCAAACCTGTCAAGACTAAACGTTTATATTATGATTATATACAACGTGATGACTTGCATCAGATAATATCGTACATGCATATAACATCCTCGTCAACAGGTGTGTTTATTTGTCCGACAACGATAAGTTTGATGGATATGCAAACAGGTGAATTTTCTGAGAATTTTGACATTGCTTTCAAAAGGAACGAGTTAACTGTGTGCAACGTTGGATCTTTGTGTGGAGACGGCGGAAAGGTTCAAATTCTAGGAGTGAACATACCTGGAGCTGTAGAAACTTATGAAGAATTTGTGGCAAGGATGTCGAGCATTGAGAAGCAATTGCTTATATATATGAAAGAATTATCGTAGACATTAAACAAAACCAATAGATGAAGAGAAGGGGAGAAAGTCAAACAGCTTCAATAAAGTCATCCCGACTTTACGATGTTGATCGAAGTCAGGATAACTTTATATACTTCTCAATTGTAGTTTACCGTAAACCGGTCAGTCACGTCATATGAAGATGAAACAGTCCATTGATCTTTGTCGGTAAAATGACAATAATATTATGATATGTTTTTCACCTTTTTAGGACACTAACATGATAGATACACAGCTTACTGAAAGTTGTCAGAAGTAGTGGCAAACTTTATCTGCAATTAATTCAGGTCCGAATAAATTCGACCCCTCAATTATGAATATGACTTTTTAACCAAGCCCAAAGCCCTTTATCAGAGTGTCCCCAATATGTTAAATGTTCTACTGATGCTCCAAATATAACTATACCAACCGGAGGTGTACCTTGTTGCTGCAGTCTTTCATATAATTCTTGGGCATTATTACAATCTATACAAATCAAATATTGATTATTATATATATTATAATAATCTCCTAATTCCCTGATTTTAGCTCTTAATTGAGTTGACGCAGTATTGGGATCTAATATTATTATAAAGAAATTATTCATTATTGTTCTTTAATTTGAATCTTTAATACTTCAGACATATCTGTGGCACGGCTTTTAAATTCTCCATTCCAATCAATTGTCACATTGAATTTTGTCACATCCCCATTTTTACACGTAATATAATACGAAACATTCCACACGCCTTTTTTGACTTGCGAAGGTTTTAATTCACATCCATTGAATGATATAGTTGACTCTAAATCCACTCCATCCTGAGGAGTGCCTACGGAATTAGGATTTACAATATCAAAAAGCTTAATCTTACTTGGGATATTTACAGGGATATCAACTGCACCTGAAGTCCAATGCAAATTTTTGTTTTTAATATTTTGCAGAGCTTTTAAGCTGGATGTATGTTTTCCATATTTAATTTCACTTACATAAGCTTTACACCCAAGTGCAGCTATGCTTCCAGTATTTTCTATTTTTGCATAACATCCATATGAACTCGCTTCTGGTACCCTTTGATTCTCATTATCTATATTTTCAGTAATACCATTATCAAGTAATGAAATCTTTATACATGGACTATATAGCCATTTCAATATAGCTTCTTTCGCTAATGCTACAATTACAGCTAATAACGTTCCGATAGAGCCTATTATTGCGAATAAATAATTTGCTATTTGCCACGGATCGTAACTAACATTTTCCTCAAAAGTCGTTTTCGAAAAACAATACCATACAATAACACTTCCGGATCCCAGCATAGCACCTACCAAAATCCATGCTGAAACCCTTACAAATTTAGGATAATTCTCTTTGTTAATAGCCATTATAATATTTAGTTTATTACGCAATACACTAGTGTCCGGTAAAATTCACAATTTTTTAATAAATGGGGAAAGTATAATTTAAGCCACTATATTGTGGGATAGCACTAATAATTCACGATCGCCATTATTTAAATCGGGCAAATTTTGAAACTCTACCCTTGTAAGTCGTTAAAATTTTGAGCGTATATTATTCGATACGATTTACTACAGGACATTCATGATACAAATATAAGAAAAATTTAGTGTAACTAGAAAAACACGAATTAACCGGAAATAATTAATCTATAAGCTTCCTCAGGAGAAACAACTCGTCTTGTTTCGTAATGTTCTTTTTGTCAACACCCCACCTTATAACACCTCTTACAAGGTCTGCGACCAATCTCCTGGACTTCCTCTAATGTGACCTCTTTGACTTTTGCCCTGCAATTGCTGAGTCCCATGCAAGATTTGTCTTTATGATATGTCTTGGAACTGCTTCCTGTACATATCCAGATTCCTCCCCCCTACTATTTCCGCAAGAGACGAATAACAGACATGCTGTCATAAGAATAAGGAGGCAGACTACAAGAGTCCTTATTTTAGAATTTGATTTATCCATGGTTTAAACTGCTGCTCCACAAAGTTAAAAAATGCAAATGAGATTCAATGGAGAAAGATGGACAAATTTCCCTAACTTTGCCGCCCGTCCGGCCCTCTCGTGAGGGTCGGAGGAAAAAGGAACAGATGAGGGAATGAACACGAAGAAAGAGAGCATATTGGGGTATTCAGCGGGAATAATTACCGGAATTGCATATGGACTTAATCCATTGTTTGCGATGCCGCTGATGGATGCGGGGGCGTCGGTGGACGGGATCCTGTTCTTCCGATACGGAATTTCGGTGCTGCTTCTGGGAGCATTTCTGCTGCTTGGAGGGCAGTCGTTCCGCATTTCACGCAGACAGTGCGTACGCCTGCTGATTCTGGGCTTGCTCTACACGACCAGCAGCCTCACGCTTTTCGAGTCATACAAGTACATCGCGTCCGGCCTTGCCACGACCTTGGTGTTCCTGTACCCTGTGCTTGTGGCGCTGATCATGGTCTTTATGAAGGTGTATCCGACCTGGCAGGTATGGCTGTCGATTATCGTCACTTTCATCGGCGTGCTCATCCTTACCAAGAGCGACGGAACCAACCTGATTCAGACGAAGGGAG
>JAEIGA010016764.1_pt1 | contig 11141 bp, 17 predicted proteins | sample 9270691 | NCBI WGS metagenome assembly JAEIGA01 (sample SAMN17057246, study PRJNA624740) | gut metagenome | biome: biome; isolation source: fecal sample | host: Bos grunniens | place: China: Xizang | collected 2019 | reverse complement strand
TTAATTGTTCTTTTACACCTAATGTGTAGTTTCCACGTCCATCGAAAGATGTAGTAGATACTCCACGGAAGTCACGTACACGTGGTAAAGAAATGTTCATTAATTTGTCTAAGAATTCGTACATTTTTTCTTTACGTAATGTAACTTTACATCCTATAGGCATTCCTTCACGAAGTTTGAAGTTTGCGATTGATTTTTTAGCTTTTGTAATAACTGGAGCTTGACCAGTGATTTGTGCTAGTTCAGCAACTGCTTCATCTAACACTTTTGGGTTAGCGATAGCTTCCCCGATCCCCATGTTGATAACGATTTTTTCAACACGAGGTACTTCCATTACAGAAGTGTAGTTGAACTGTTTCATCAGGTTAGGTACAACTACATCTTTGTATTTTTGATTCAAACGATTCATTTCATGTACCTCCCTTATTATTTCACTTCAGCGCCTGTTGCTTTGTAAACACGCACTTTAACAGTGTTTCCTTTTTTATCAGTTTTTGTTACGAATCCGATACGGCTAGCTTTTTTAGCTTTAGCATCGTAAGCCATAACGTTGCTCACGTGAATTGGAGCTTCTTTTTCAATGATACCACCGTCTGGGTTCATTTGGTTTGGTTTAACGTGTTTTTTAACAACGTTTACACCTTCTACTACCACTTTGTTTTCTTTTGGTAGAACTTTAATTACTTCAGCTACAGTGCCTTTGTAAGCACCTGCAATAACCTGAACTTTATCACCTTTTTTGATTTTCACAAAGACACCTCCTTATAGTACTTCTGGTGCCAAAGACACAATTTTCATGAAGTCTTTGTCACGTAATTCTCTTGCTACTGGCCCGAAAATACGAGTTCCACGTGGAGTTTTGTCATCTTTGATTAATACAACAGCGTTGTCATCAAATTTGATGTAAGTTCCGTTTGGACGACGGATTCCACGTTTTGTACGAACGATAACACCTTTTACAACGTCACCTTTTTTTACAGTTCCACCAGGAGCAGCTTGTTTAACAGCACAAACAACGATGTCTCCGATGTTTGAAAATTTACGAACGCTTCCACCTAAACAACGGATAACTAATACTTCTTTAGCTCCAGTGTTGTCAGCGACGCGTAATCTACTTTCATTTTGGATCATTTACGTCTTCCTCCTAGTATCTTATAGAACTACGGCTTTTTCAACGATTTCAACAAGACGGAAACGTTTAGTAGCTGATAATGGACGAGTTTCCATAATTACTACTGTATCTCCAACTTTTGCTTCGTTGTTTTCGTCGTGAGCTTTAAATTTTTTAGAATATTTTACACGTTTTCCATATAATGGGTGTGTTTTTTTAGTTTCAACAATTACAGTAATTGTTTTATCCATTTTATCTGAAACAACAGTTCCACGGTATACTTTACGGTTAGATCTTTCCATAATTTAGTGATCCTCCTTATTCCTGGTTACCAAGCTCACGCTCAGTTAACACGGTTTTCATACGAGCAATGTCTTTTTTCACTGTTTTTAAACGTGCAGTGTTAGTTAATTGCCCTGTAGCTTGTTGGAAACGAAGGTTGAAAAGTTCATCTTTAAGCGTTTGAATTTGTTCGTTAATTTCAGGGTTGCTTAATTCTCTGATTTCTTTTACTGACATAATTATTCGTCTCCTTTCTTCATAAATTTAGTTTTTACAGGAAGTTTGTGAGAAGCTAAACGGAATGCTTCACGTGCGATTTCTTCACTAACACCTGCGATTTCGAACATTACACGACCAGGTTTAACTACTGCTACCCATCCTTCTGGAGCACCTTTCCCTGATCCCATACGTACTTCTAATGGTTTTTTAGTTCTTGCCATGTGTGGGAAAATACGAATCCAAACTTTCCCTCCACGTTTCATGTAACGTGTCATAGCAATACGAGCAGCTTCGATTTGGCGGTTACTTACGTAAGCACCAGTGTCAGCTACAAGACCGAATTCACCAAAGCTTACATCGCGTCCTGCTTTTGCACGTCCTTCGTAAGATAGACGGTGAGGTCTTCTATATTTTGTTCTTTTAGGCATTAACATAAATTAGTTACCTCCTTCAGCTTTTTTAGGAGCGTTGTTAGCGTTGCGGTTGTTACGTCCACCACGGAAACCTTTACGTCCTTTTCTTCTTCCATCAGCGTTGTTTTTTGGAGCTTCTGGTTCTTGTACCATTTGTCCAGGAAGAACTTCTCCACGACAAATCCATACTTTGATACCTAAACGACCATATGTTGTAGAAGCTTCTTCCCAAGCATAGTCGATGTCAGCACGTAATGTATGTAGAGGTACAACCCCTTCACTATAACCTTCAGTACGAGCCATGTCAGCTCCACCTAAACGTCCAGATACTGCAGTTTTGATTCCTTTAGCTCCAGCGCGCATTGTTTTTTGAATTGCTTTCTTTTGAGCAGTACGGAAACTTGCACGTTGTTCTAATTGATCAGCGATGCTTCTAGCAACTAGACGAGCATCTAAATCAGGGTTAGCAATTTCCAATACTTTAACATAAACGTTTTTACCGTTAGTTAATTTGATTAATTTTTTCTTTAAGTTTTCGATACTTTCACCGTTTGTTCCAATGATCACACCAGGACGAGCTGTACGGATCATAATTTCAACACGGTTTTTAGAACGTTCGATTTCAATTCTTGATACAGAAGCAGCTTTTAGTTCTTCAAACAAGAATTCACGAATTTTAACATCTTCTAATAAGAAATCGGCATATTCTTTGTCAGCATACCATCTTGATTCCCAATCACGGATAACACCGACACGTAATCCGATTGGACTAACTTTTTGTCCCATGAGCTACCTCCTTACTATCGCTCAGCAACCACAATTGTAATGTGGCTTGTGCGTTTGTGGATTGCGCTTGCAGATCCTTTTGCACGTGGCATGAAACGTTTTAAAGTTACACCTTCGTTAACGTAACATGTTTTCACGTATAATTTTTCTTCATCCATTTTGTTGTTGTTTACTGCGTTAGCGACAGCAGATTTTAATACTTTAGCGATTGCTTCAGCTGCAACATTTGGTGTAAATCTTAAAATTGCAGCAGCTTCGTCAGCGTTTTTCCCACGAATTAAGTCGATTACAAGACGAGCTTTACGAGGTGGGATACGCAATGTTTTTGCAGTTGCTTTTACTTCCATCTTATGTTACCTCCTAGCGTTTACCTTTCTTGTCATCGTTTCCGTGTCCACTGTATTTACGAGTTGGAACGAATTCTCCAAGCTTGTGTCCTACCATGTCTTCAGTTACGTAAACAGGTAAGTGTTCTTTACCGTTGTATACAGCAAATGTGTGTTCCACAAACTGAGGGAAAATTGTTGAACGACGTGACCAAGTTTTAATTACTTGTTTTTTTCCGGCTGCATTCAATGCTTCCACTTTTTTCATTAAGTGGTCGTCACAGAAAGGCCCTTTTTTCAAACTACGACTCATTACCTATGTCCTCCTTTTGTACTATTTACCATTACGACGGCGTACGATTAACTTAGTAGAAGCTTTTTTAGCACTACGAGTTTTAACACCCATTGCTTTTTTACCCCATGGAGTCATTGGAGATTTACGTCCGATTGGTGTACGTCCTTCCCCTCCACCGTGTGGGTGATCGTTAGGGTTCATTACAGAACCACGAACTGTTGGGCGAATACCTCTCCAACGGTTACGACCAGCTTTACCATAGTTTACAAGGCTGTGGTCTTCGTTACCTACTTGTCCAATTGTAGCACGGCAGTTAGCAAGAATTTTACGAACTTCACCAGATGCTAAACGAACTGTAACATATTTTTCTTCGATACCAAGTAATTGTGCACTTGTACCAGCTGAACGAGCTAATTGTCCACCTTTACCAGGTTTTAATTCGATGTTGTGAATGAATGTACCTTCTGGAATGTCTTTCATTTCTAATGTGTTACCGATTTTGATGTCAGCGTTCGCACCAGAGTAAACTGTCATTCCAACTTTTAATCCTTTAGGAGCTAAGATGTAACGTTTTTCCCCATCAGCGTAGTTTAATAACGCGATGTTAGCTGAACGGTTTGGATCGTACTCGATAGTAGCAACTTTTGCAGGAATATCATCTTTGTTACGTTTGAAGTCGATGATACGGTATGCACGTTTGTGCCCTCCACCTTGGTGACGAGTTGTGATACGTCCGTTGTTGTTACGTCCACCTTTGCTTTTTAATGGAGCTAAAAGTGATTTCTCAGGTTTGTTGCTTGTGATTTCTTCGCGAGACAAGCTACTCATGCCACGGCGACCTGGAGTCGTCGGTTTATACTTTTTAATTGGCATTTAAATATCCTCCTTACGCAATATTTATTCAGGAAATAGCGTCTTCTTCCTGATTACTTAGCTTCGGCTTCTCCGAATAAGTTAATTTCTTGTCCAGCTTTGATTTTTACATAAGCTTTGCGGACAGCTTTTGTTTTTCCAACGTAGCGACCAACACGTTTAGTTTTTGGTTTTACGTTTACTACGTTAACAGCTTCAACATTAACTCCAAAGATTGCTTCAACAGCTTGTTTGATTAGAGTTTTGTTTGCACCTTTCTTAACTTCGAAAGTCACTTTGTTTTCTTCGTCCATGTAACGCATAGTTTTTTCAGTTACGATTGGACGGATGATAATGTCTCTATAGTTGTTCATTATGCAAGTGCCTCCTCAACATCTTTCACTGCAGCTTCAGTGAAAATGATTTTGTTTGCATTTACGATATCGTAAACGTTTAATCCTGGAGCAGTTAACATCATCATAGTTGGGATGTTTCTCATGCTTAGGAATGCATTGTTGAAATCTTCTTTTTCAGATACAACAAATAATGTTTTCTTAGGAGCGTTCAAGTTGTTGATGATAGTAGCGAATGCTTTTGTTTTTGGAGCTTCTAAAGCTAATTTGTCAACAACTGTCATTGCGTTTTCTAATACTTTTTCAGAAAGTACTGATTTTAATGCAAGACGACGAACTTTTTTGTTTAATTTGTAAGCATAGCTTCTTGGAGTAGGTCCGAATACGATTCCTCCACCTCTCCATTGAGTAGCACGGATAGACCCTTGACGAGCTCTACCAGTACCTTTTTGACGGTAAGGTTTACGTCCCCCACCACGTACTTCAGTACGAGTTTTAGTGTCATGTGTTCCTTGACGCATGCAAGCTCTTTGCATAACGATTGCGTCGAAGATACATTGCTGATTTGGCTCGATGCCAAATACTGTTTCGGCAAGAGTAATTTCGTGTAACTCTTTACCTTCTTGGTTTAATACGACCATCTTAGGCATCTGTTATTCCTCCTCTTTGCTGTAATTTACTAATGTAACTGGAGCTTTGTTTCCTTTGCTGCATTTTGCAGTACGAACCATAACCATTCCACGTTTTGGTCCAGGAACATTCCCCTTGATTAATAAGTAGTTGTTTTCAACATCTACTTTGATCACTGTTAAGTTTTGGTTAGTTGTACGGTATCCACCTTCTTGACCAGCCATTACAGTTCCTTTTAAGATCTTACCTTGACGAGAAGTAATCCCGTTTGTAGCAAGAGAACCGATGTGACGGTGGTGTCCAGAACCGTGTGATTTTGGACCAATTGTTGCGTTGTTACGAACGATTGTTCCCATGAACCCTTTACCTTTGCTTGTTCCGATAACATCTACTGTTTCACCAGCAGCAAAGATATCAACTTTAACTAAGTCACCTTGGTTTACAGCTAGTTCGCAGTTACGAACTTCTTGAGCGAAACGTTTTGGAGCAGTGTTTGCTTTAGCACAGTGTCCAATGTTAGCTTTTGTAGCACGACGTTCTTTGATGTCTTCAAATCCAAGTTGAACTGCTTCATATCCGTCATTTTCTACAGTTTTCTTTTGTAAAACTACGTTTGGTGTAGCTTCAACAACTGTTACTGGGATTAAGATTCCTTCTTCAGTGAAGACTTGAGTCATCCCTAATTTGCGACCTAAAATTGCTTTCATGTAGTGTCACCTCCATTACAGCTTGATTTCGATGTCTACACCGCTTGGAAGTTCTAAACGACTTAATGAGTCGATTGTTTCCTTGCTTGGTCCGACAATCTCAATCAAACGTTTGTGAGTGCGAATCTCGAATTGTTCACGAGAGTCTTTGTATTTGTGTACCGCTCTTAGGATTGTTACAACCTGTTTTTCAGTTGGAAGAGGTACTGGTCCAACGATTTTTTTAGCACCGTGAGCTTGTGCTGCCTGAACGATTTTTTCTGCAGATGCATCTAAAATTCTGTGTTCGTAGGCTTTTAAGCGAATTCTTACGCTGTTTTTTGCCATGAATATTTCTCCTTTCGTCTATATCCTGATAGACTCGCTCAGTGCGAATTACCTGACTCACTATCTCATGACAACGTTTCTCAGTGTGTCAGCAACCTCGCACATCATCGCGGCTCTCCACGATAGTATATCATAAGGGGGTAGTGATATCAAGTGTTTTTTTTAGTTTTTTTTCCTAAATTTTAACCAATTTTTCCATTAAATTTTTGATTTTTTTGTTAGCGTTTACATTTGTCCTGTAATTCCATTTCCGTAGCTTTTTATCCTATTTTTTCTAATTAAGCACTAAAAAAAGCACCTATAAAAAGGAATTTTTAATGATTTTTCTTCCTTGTTATAGGTACTTATATTTTATCTATTTGTAGCATTTATTTTTTGAGTAAAGCATTCATAATTCTTCTTTAGTTGAACTATCAACTCATCAACCGACACTTGTTTTAAATCAGCAATCACTTCCACAATATGTTGCATTGCATTTAAATAATGTATCTCTTCAACCTTTTGCTGTTTACTCCATGCAATTGCATCAATACCATCACTCTCGATTAGAAGTCGATCTAAAGGTATTTTTTTTACACATTCATTTACTTCGCTTTCAACTCCAGCACCAGGTCCGATACTAAAATAAGTATTTAATATTAAATAGTCTTTTAAATATTCTTCACATGCATACCAATGAACCAAATAAGTATTCGGATACTGCTTTATATGCTCTACGATTTCTTGTTCACAACCTTTTGTATGTAATATAACTGGTTTCTGTAACTTATGAGCAATTTTTAATTGGGCAATGAAAACAGTTCGTTGTATCGCTAAAGGAATCTGCGACCATACACAATCCATCCCAATTTCTCCAATGACATCGCAAGCTTTAAAATAAGGAAGAAAATCCTCCACCTCTTTATATGCCTCCCAAGGATGTAATCCAAAACTTACGTATAAGGAATCCTTTCGATAGCTTTGGGCTTGTTGGAACTCTAAAATATTTTGAGTATTTATAATTCCTTTTTTCAATAATGGACTTGGTAATAGTCCATTTTTTAAATGAAAATGTGCATCATGCATGTTTTAATAACTCATGTAGCTTCATACGTAGCTCATTTTGACTATACAACCATTCACGTGTTCGTTTTTCTTTTGGTAAAGAAATATTTGCACAAACACTTGCCGGGTTTCCATTTAACACAATAATACGATCACTTAAATATAAAGATTCATCTAAATCGTGTGTTACCATTAGTGCTGTTTTATTCCAACTTTGTTTTAATTCTAACAAGAAATCCTGAATTTCATTACGGGTTAAAACATCTAACGCTCCAAATGGTTCATCTAACAACAAGATTTCAGCATCTGCTAACATCGTTCTTAAAAAAGCACCGCGTTGACGCATACCTCCTGATAGTTCATGTGGATAGGCATTGGCTTTTGATTCCAATTTAAATTGTTTTAACAAGGTCATTGCATCGACACTTTGATCTATGTGATGAAGTTTCCCAAACAAAGTAATATTATCCAACAATGTCATATGTTCAAATAATAAATCTTCTTGTGGCATATAAGCAAAGTGATTTTTTGTTTCAGCTAAAGGCTTATCATCTACATAAATACTTCCAACTTCTGATTGTAGCATTCCTGCTAATATATTTAATAATGTTGACTTACCACATCCACTAGGTCCAATAATAGAGACAAATTCATGTTCTGCTACCGATAATGAAAAATCTTCTAATATCTTTTGACCATCGAAAGAAATACCTAAATTTTGAATGCTTAATTTCATACTTACTCCTCAATAAATTTATTTGTATATTGCGCACTAGCAGGAATCATTTCTGAAATCAATCCTGACTCTACCATAAAACTTGTATATTGATCCCAAACTTTATCTTCCATGATTCCCCATTTTGAAGCATTCCCTTGATATCTAGCACTTAAGTATTCTTGCGATGCTTCAATAAAAGCTAAATCATATTCTGGTATGTATTTTGATAAAATAGCAGCAGCTTCTTTTGGATTTTCAATTGCAAATTCAAATCCTTTTGTTGTGGCACGCATAAAGGCTTTAGCTAATTCTGGATTCTTTTCTAATACCGCATCATTTCCGATAATTAAAGGTGTATAGTAATTTAATCTTTCATCCAAATCTTTCAATGGGATAAAGTTTAAATCATAACCTTCCATTCTTCCTTTAATGACAGCCCATCCTTCAAATTCCCACTGTAAATCAACACTTTTACCTAAAGAAGCGAAACCACTTCCATCAGCTCCAACCATTGTTAAATTTGCAATGTTGGCACCATCTTGTTTCATTACAGCTTCAATTACACTTTCTTCACTTGGTGCTTGCCAACCTGCATATACTTTTCCTTCAAAATCTTTTGGTGAATGGATATTCGCTTCTTTTAAAGAGACAAATCCACTTGTATTTTCTTGCACAATTGTCGCAATTGCAGTAATTGGTAATGGATCCGCAGCACTTTTAGCGTAAGTTACATCTTCTTGATAACTAACACCAAACTCACCTTTTCCAGCTCCAACCAAAGTTATACTCGTTCCATCATTACCTGGTTCAATGATATTTAAATCAATTCCTTCTTCTTCATACCATCCTTTTTCTAACGCAACATAGAAACCAGTATGATTGGTATTAGGAACAAAGTCTAATACTAAAGTAGCAGTTTGTAATGAGCTTTCATTTGGTTGACTACTACAAGCACACATCAATAAACATAACGCAATACATAGAAATTTCTGAACTGTTTTCATATTCATCTTCCTTTCTTGCTGCGATGTGGGAAGCAAACATATTCTATTAGATTCACCATCAGATTGAGTAAAAGTGAAAAAATAATAATAACAATAACACATGCAAACACTTTATCTAGCATATATCCATTTTTTAAACGTAACATATAGTATCCTAATCCTGCTGATGCAGATAACCATTCTCCAACAATTGCACCACCGATACAATAAGATGCAGCTACTTTTAAACCAGAAAATAATGCAGAAGCTGCACTTGGTATTTTACAAAATGAATAGATTTGCCATGTACTAGCACCAAAACTCTTTAAAAGATGCACTTTCTTTTCATCAACTTGTGCTAAAGCATCACTAAATGAGATGACAATTGGAAAGAAACACATAAAGATAACCATTAGTACTTTTGGTGTCATACCAAAACCAAACCAAATGGAAAACAAAGGTCCTAAAACCATTACTGGTATCGTTTGTGAAATTACCAAATGAGGAAAAATGGTTCTTTTAATCGTTTTGGATAAATCCATACATATTCCTAGTACCAATGCTAATCCTAAAGCTAATCCTAAACCAATCAATGCTTCCTGTAACGTTACGAGTGAATGTTTTATTAGTTCTGGTGCACATTCCATCATCGCTTTCACGATTGCAGTAGGTGCTGGTAAGATAAATAATGGAATCTCAAATACCCGTACACTACATTCCCACATAAATAAAACAAATACCATAAATGCCGATGGTAAAAACCATTGTTTCGTTTTCATCACTATTACCTCCTTTCTGAAAAATAAAAAACACCTCAATCCGAGGCGTAAGTGAACCAATCTAAAATACAAAAATAGATATGACTCCCTACGCTAGCATTAACTAGATCAGGTCATAAGGGACAAGTGCAATGCACTATCTCAGCCAAACAGCGCCCCTGTCATGACAATAATATTATAATCATTAAATATTAAAATGTAAATAACATATAATATTTTTCTATCATCATACATCTCACTTCTAATAAATAGATAAAAGAAATAAAACAGATTCTATTTATAGTGCATTTACAATATAAAATATTATTTTTTTAAACAGGAAAAAAAGTTACATTATTTTTGCATCTACTATAACACAAAAAAAAGACACCTGCATTGCAGATGTCTTAAATGTTCATGAATAAATATTATTCGATGATTTCAGTTACTGATCCTGAACCTACTGTACGTCCACCTTCACGGATTGAGAATTTTGTGTTGTTTTCAATCGCGATTGGAGCGATAAGTTCTACAGTCATTTCTACGTTGTCACCAGGCATAACCATGTCAGTTCCTTCTGGAAGAGTGATAACACCAGTTACGTCAGTTGTACGGAAGTAGAATTGAGGACGGTAGTTAGAAACGAATGGAGTGTGACGTCCACCTTCTTCTTTACTTAATACATAAACTTGAGCAGTAAATTTAGTGTGAGGGTTTACTGATCCAGGTTTAGCTAATACTTGTCCACGTTGGATTTCTTCACGTGAAATACCACGTAATAAAGCCCAGATTTTATCTCCAGCTTCTGCTTGGTCTAATAATTTACGGAACATTTCAACCCCTGTTACAGTAGTTGATTTTGTTTCATGGTAACCGATGATTTCAACAACGTCACCAACTTTAACGATACCACGTTCAACGCGTCCTGTAGCAACTGTACCACGTCCAGTGATTGAGAATACGTCTTCAACTGGCATTAAGAATGGTAAATCAGTTTGACGAGCTGGAGTTGGGATGTACTCATCTACAGCAGCCATTAATTCGTTGATTTTTGCTTCCCATTCAGGTTGTCCTTGTAATGCTAATAATGCAGATCCGTGGATTACTGGAACTTCGTCACCTGGGAAATCGTACTCAGATAATAAGTCACGAACTTCCATTTCAACTAATTCTAATAATTCTTCGTCGTCTACCATGTCACATTTGTTTAAGAAAACAACTAAGCGAGGTACACCAACTTGGCGAGATAATAAGATGTGCTCACGAGTTTGAGGCATTGGTCCATCAGCAGCAGATACTACTAAGATTCCACCGTCCATTTGAGCAGCACCAGTGAT
>JAEIGA010016763.1_pt1 | contig 11141 bp, 6 predicted proteins | sample 9270691 | NCBI WGS metagenome assembly JAEIGA01 (sample SAMN17057246, study PRJNA624740) | gut metagenome | biome: biome; isolation source: fecal sample | host: Bos grunniens | place: China: Xizang | collected 2019 | reverse complement strand
TCCAACAATAGGGTCAAAGATAGGGTATCCTATATTTGATACAACAACACCAATTAAAATGGCTATTGATGAAAAAATATCTGTTTTTTGGTGTTCACCGTCTGCTACAATGGCGGGACTGTTTATTTTTTTACCTATATTAATTATATATGTACTAACAATCAGGTTTAAAAATATTCCAAGCACTGCCATTAATGCCACATAAAAGTGAGGTACTGTAATTCTGCTTGGATTAAAAATTTTCGTTATGGCTTCTTCTATAATTCCCCATCCAACTATTGCCAGGAATAAAACAATGATTAATCCGCTTATGGCTTCTGCTCTACCGTGACCCATCGGGTGTTCTTCATCTGAAGGTTTTTGTCCTATTTTAAATCCGATATAAGCAATAATTGTTGTTACAATGTCGGTTAATGTGTGGAATCCCTCAGCAATTAATGCATAACTTCCGCCAATATATCCTACAATAATATTTAATGATGTTAGGACTAGATTTGAGATGACTGCTGCAATTACTGCTTTATTACCTTCTTTATTTCGAATCTCATCCATTTACTATTTTCTCCTCTAGAATATTCATGGCTTTTTCGATATTTTCATAAGAATTAGCATAAGACATTCTTACATGTCCTTTTCCATTTGATCCGAATGCCGCTCCAGGAACTGTAATTACTCCTGCTTTTGCTGCTTTTTGAACGAAGTTTTCGTCATCGATTTTTGGAAATACGTAAAATGCACCTTCAGCATTTACTGTTTCATAGCCCATTTCATTCAATCTGCTAACAATCAAATCTCTTCTTCTTTTGAATTCTGCTACCATTTTATTCACTTCATCCTGCGGCCCTTTCAATGCTTCCAGAGCACCTCTTTGTGAAGTTGTTGTAGCGCATGCAATATTGTACTGGTGAATTTTAAGCAGTTCCTCACATAAGTCTTCAGTAGTTGTTAGATATCCGATTCTTAAACCTGTCATTGCATATGTTTTTGAAAATCCGTTCAATGTAACTACATTTTCGCTCCATTTGGCTGGAGAGTAGTGTTTTTTGTCATAAATTATCTTTTCATATATCTCATCTGAGATAATGAGGAAATTTTTATCCATTGATAAATCTGCAATAGCTTTAATATCTTCTTTTTCCATAACTGCTCCAGTAGGGTTTGACGGTGAATTTAATATAATCGCTTTGGTGTTTTCTGTAATTTTTTCTTCAACATCACTTGCTTTTAATTTAAATTCATTTTCCATTTTACAATTAACTGGAACTATCTGACCATCTGCCATATTAACGCAAGCTTCATATGATAAAAAACTAGGATTAGGCAATATCACTTCATCGCCTTTTTCTATAAATGCTTGTGCACACATATATAGTGCTTCACTTGCCCCGACGGTTACTATGATATTTTCAGGATTTGTTTTTATTCCATTATCGTTTTTAAATTTTTTAACGATTTCTTCTCTCAACTCAATGTAACCTTTGTTTGGTGTGTAATGAGTATCATTATCATTAATTGATTCAATCATTGCGTTTTTTATATTTTCAGGTACATTAAAATCAGGTTCACCAATTCCTAGGTTAATTGCATCGGGATTGGTCACTTCAAACATTTTCCTTATTTGTGATAATTCAATTGTTCTTGTTCTTTTCGCAGGGTTAATCATACTTATTCCTCTATAATTTATTATTATATATAATTAATTTTCACAGGCTCCACAATTATAACATGGAGATTCATTGCACCATGGAGTTTGCTTTTTGGAGTGCAGTCGTTTATATTCAATTTTTAAAAATTCTTTTTTCACTCCAGTATCGATATTGTCCCATGGAAGGTCATCGTCAATATCATATGCCGGCAAATATTCCATCCATTCATGTAGGGTTACATTTTGTGTCAATGATTTTTCAATAATTGTTGAAACTTCACTATTTCCACAAGATAATATATATTGGATGAGTGCTTTTTTAGGACTTTCTATCTTTACATTAAATTTTCGCAAATTCTTTTTGATATATTTACTTTTATGTTTAACATCTTTAAAATTATAACTCATCCATTGTAAAGGAGTGTGGGGTTTTGGAACAACAGGATTTATGCTGAATTTTATTTTTTTTCTTGAGGTATGCATATTTCCAATTTTTTCAATATATTCACAAAGGCTTTCAATATCTTCCATTGTTTCATATGGCAGTCCAATTAAAAAATATAATTTTATGTTGAAGTCAAGTTCAACCGCATCTTCAATTACTGAAAAAATTTTTTCGTCAGGAATATCCTTATTGATCCTTTTTCTAAGAATGTCAGTTGACTCAGGTGCCAGGGTAATTGTTTTCAATCCGCTTTCTTTCAGAAGCTTTAAACTCTCATATGTAATTGATTCTATTCTGAGAGAAGGTGTTGAAATTTGGAAATCCTTTTCTTCAAGTTTTTTTATCAGCATTCCAATTTGGGAATAATCGCTGACTGCGGCGCCAATTAATGTGATTTTATTTAAACCGGTGTTTTTTCTGGTTTCAACAGCAATATCAATTAACTTGCCAATATTTGTTTCTCTCATTGGTCTATAAAGATAACTTGACATGCAGAATCTGCATCCTCTCGTACACCCTCGTGAAACGTTTAACATTATGGAATCACTAAAAACGGTCTTATATTCCTCATTATCTGTTTTTGTGATTATCGGTTCGGTTATGTGATATGCATCATCCATGGATTTTGCAAGAACAATTTTAGCTTTATTGTCAAATTCCGGTATATAAATGCCATCAATATCCAGAAAATTACTCAAATCTTTATTTTCTTTGAATTTCTCTAAAAATTTATCAAATATCGCTTCCCCTTCTCCTATAATAAAAATGTCTATATATTCTGATAGGGGACTTGGATTGGCAGTGGCACAGGGTCCTCCTGCTATAATTAATGGATCATTTTCATTTCGCTGATTTCGTTTCAATGGGATATTTGCCTTTTTAAGGGTTTCTAAAACATTAAAATAATCCTCTTCAAACTGCAGGGAAAAACTGATAATATCAAAATTGCTTAGGGGCGTGTTGGACTCAATTGATGTGGTATTTGGATATGTGATTCTTTCACACCAGGTATCGCTTCGTTCATTAATGAGATTGTATAATATATTATATCCTAGTGATGACATTGCCGTCCTGTATATGTTGGGGTATGACAAAGCAAATCTGATATCTATTTTTCTATAGTCTTTCTTGAAAATATTGTCTTCAAATATCATTTTTTTTCTTTTTTCATATTTTTTTTTATTTCGCTTATTTTCACAATTTTTCTATTATATTCTATTTATTTTATCATTAATTAAGTTTAATCTTTTATTTTCAACTTTAATTAAGTAATTAAAAATAATTTTTTATTTAACATGTTGGTTTGTGGAGTATTAGTCTCTCATAAGGTTGTTTATGCATGAATTTAAATTCAAGATATTTAATCTTTTTTTAATTTATTCTAATATAAATTGTCTTTTCTAATGAATTTATGCATATTTTAAAGCTATTTTTGTTAATTTATTTGATTTTAAGCGATTTTTTTAATATTAAAGTATTAAAAACATTTATATATTATTAAAATATAAATCTTATTTACTCATTATGAATACTAATCTTAGTATATATCATATTTTTATTAAAATTTTCGTAATGAGATAAAGAGGTGGAAAAATTTCTAAGATAAATAAAGTAATGATTTTTTCTATTGTTTTTATGATCTTTTTAATAATGGGGTCAGTTTCAGCAATGGATTTAAATGTTACTAATAATAATTCAAATTTATTGAATGATAATAATAATTTAGAAGTTTCTAGTTATGATTCTATCTCAGAGACTACTTCTCATGAAGATAATATTACAATAGCTTCTTCTTCTCAAGAAGGTGGGTTATTAACAGCTCAATATATCTCTGATGATATTGTCCGGGCTAATGATGTTCAAGCAACTTCATTAACTGGAAATGATACTGAATTGTACTTTAAGAATGGAACTGCATTTAAAGTTGAATTATCAGATAGTAATGGTTTATCATTGGCTAATCAAAGTGTAATTTTTAATATAAATGGTAATAATTATACTAGAACAACTAATGATGCAGGTATTGCTTCCATGGCAATAAATTTAATTCCTGGTGATTATACTATCGCAGCTTTCTTTGCAGGTACAAGTAGCTATCAATCTTCTTCTACTTCAAATATTGTTAAAGTATTATCTACAATTTCCGGAGAAGATATTGAGAAATTTTATAAAAATGACACTCAGTACTATGTTACATTAGTTGATGGTCAAGGTAAATTATTAAACGACACTTCCGTTATTTTAAATATTAATGGTGTAATGTATGAAAGAAAAACTAATGTAAATGGAACTGCAAAACTGAACATTAATCTTATTCCTGGTGAGTATATTATTACTGCTACCAACACTATCAATGGTGATATGAATTCAAATAATATTACCGTACTTGGTACTGTTCATGGTGAAGATGTAGTGAAGTATTATAAGAATGATACTCAATATTATGCTACATTCTTGAATAGTACTGGTGGTCCATTGGTTAATGCTAGTGTATCATTTAATATTAATGGTGTATTATATACCCGTACTACTGACAGTAAGGGTACTGCAAAGATGAACATTAACCTTAATCCAGATAATTATACCATTACCGCCACTAATCCTATTAATGGTGAGTTATGGGCTAACAATATAGAGGTATTACCTACAATATCTGCTGATGACTTAACCATACTTTATAGAAATGGTAGGTTTGCAGCTAATGTGCTTGATGATATGGGTAATCCATCAGTCAATGATACTGTAACATTTAATATTAATGGTGTATTTTATAACCGTACTTCAAACAATGAAGGTAACGCTTATTTAAACATTAATCTAGATGTGGGTCAGTATATTATAACATCCACTAATAGTAAAGGTTTATCTTTAGGAAATACTATTACAGTTAATAGGGCCAATACTACAATAACTGGTAAAAATGCACATGTTATTGTTGATATTGGTAGAGATTATACTGTAACATTAATGGGTGAAAACAATAAAACTGTTAATTCAGCTGTAGTTCACTTCAGATATGATAATCGTGTTGTTGATGTTGTTACTGATGAAAATGGTAAAGCAACAATAAACATTAATAATATTTCTGTTGGAACTTACTCTATTGAATATTGGTATGATGGAGACATTAATTACTATCCTTCAGCTTCAAGCAACAAATTAATTGTAGCTAATTCAACTGTAATTTTAATAGCTGATGATTTGGATATGGTTTATAAAGATGGTTCTCGATTCAAAGTTACTTTAACTGATTTAGATGATAAACCATTGGCTAATAGGACTATTACATTTAATATAAACGGTAAGAATTATAACCGTACCACTAATGATGATGGTATTGCAAGTATTGCTATTAATTTGAATCCTGGCACATATACTATCGATTACTCTCATTCTACTGTTAATTCAACAGACTATAATTTCGGATCAAATACTATTGTTGTAAATAAATTGTATTCTAAATTAATCACCGAGGACATTTTCATGGAACATGGTGAGAAAGGTACTTTTATTGCTCAATTGGTTGATGAAAATAACACTGGTGTTGAAGATGCTACACTTGTCTTCAATATTAATGGTGTTGATTATTATAGAGTTACTAATGGGTCAGGTATTGCTAAAATTGGTGTTAATCTTTTAACAGGATATTATCCAATTACTACAGCACTTGATAATGATTTCTATCATGCAGATGCTGAAGTTAATTTTATTTTAGTAAATGGTACTATATTAGAAGGTACTGATATTAACATGGTTGTAGGAACAACTGAGGATTTCTCTGTTTTCTTATTAAATGCTTATTCCAATCCAGTTCCAGATAAAACAGTTTCATTTACTTATAACAATGTACATGCTTCTGCTGTAACAGATTATTCTGGTAGGGCAACTATCCAAATAAAAGATTTACCTAAAGGTGATTATCCTATAACTTATACTTATGAGGATACTCAAGGCGTATCATTTATCCATGTGATGGGAACAATCAGTCTTAATGATTTAGTCAGTGCGGCTAATAATGTAAATAGATATATTGAAGCTAATGCTGCATTGCCTGGTACTGTTGTCGTCGGTGATGAAACTTTCACTACTGCCCAATATTTATATCTATTATCTGAAGCTATTCTTGACTTAAGTGTTGGAGACTATTCTGATTTGTATGTTGCAGGTGTAATTGTTGATCCTACTAATCCTGGCGGTGCTGCGAATATGGGTAACTTAAATGAATTTGTTGATGTTGCAGCTACACTATTGAATTATATGGATTCATATTACACACCGGATTCCGTTGATACAAGTGTGGGTACTGTAGGTTATGACGGTATTGTTTACGCATTTACTCGTGTTATCGTATACTATGGTTTAACTAATCAATTGCCGGGTTCAGTTTCCATTAAGTCTCTTAAATTATATGAATCAAAAAGTGTTTTGGATAGTAAAAATACAATCACTGATTTAGGTCCATATTTATCCAGTTCCACTAACTGTCAAGTTACAAACGAAGCTATTGTTAGTTTAGCAAATCGTTTGACTGCAGGTATGACGAATTCATATGATAAGGCCGTAGCAATTTATAACTATGTCAGAGATGAGATTTCATATAGTTTCTATTATGATACTCATTATGGTGCTGCAGGTACTTTAAATGCAGGTACAGGTAATTGTGTTGACCAATCTCACTTGTCTGTTGCGTTATACCGTGCTGCAGGACTTCCAGCTAGATATGTTCACGGAACATGTGTATTCAGTAGTGGTAGTACTTATGGTCATGTATGGTGTCAAGTTTTACTCGGAGATACTTGGATTGTAAGTGATTCAACTAGTAACAGAAACTCATTTGATCAAGTAGTTAATTGGAATAATTATAATTATGACCTTAATGGTTATTATGCAAGTCTTTCATTCTAATTGACTTCTTTTTTTTCTTTTTTTTTAAAATATGCTGCTAGGCATATGTATTTAATTTTGACTGTTTTAATTTTTCATATTAATTCTATTAACGGGAATTTCTAAAAATCAATCCATATACAAGTATTATCTTTTTTCAATAAAAATTATAAATAATATAATTATATTAATATTAAATATATAATTATAAAAAAATAGTAAAAATATTATTGTTCTACTTTTTTGTGCAATTCGTCCTCAACTTAAAGAAGCCGGATACCTGCACATAAAAGAATAGTTATTTTTTTTATAATTGCATTTGTTGAATGGGGGTAAAAAAATTTTTAATAAGGGTCATCTAATAATTTTTTCTATTGTTTTGGCATTGTTCCTCATAGTTGGTTCCGCTTCAGCAGCGGATTTAAACGATGCAAGCAATGATACAAATTTATTAAATAGTAATGCAGCTATTTTTTCAGAGAATTTTGGGGTTTCTAGTCATGATTCTTTTTTGGAAGTAAATTCTCATTGCAGTGGAGAAAATTATTCTTCTGATGATGAATCGTTAGGATTAGACTTTTCTGAGAATATTGTTCAAGATAGCATAAAACAAACTGTTTTATCTGGAAATAATACTCAATTGTATTATAATGATGGAACTGCATTTAAAGTTCTATTATCTGATAATGATGGAAATTTACTATCTAATAAAAGTGTAATATTTGATGTTAATGGAAATAATTATACTAGAATAACCGATAATGAAGGTATTGCTTCAATAACAATAAATTTAATTCCAGGAAATTATTATATTGCTTCTTTCTTTACTGGTACAAATGACTATCAATCTTCTTCCACCAACAATACTGTAAAAGTATTATCCACAATTAATGGGCAGGATATTGTAAAGTATTATAAAAACGATACACAGTATTATGCTACATTTGTTGATTCTAAGGGTAATTTTTTAAATGATGTGTTTGTTACTTTTAATATTAATGGGATTTTTTATGAAAGAAAAACTGATGCATATGGTACTGCAAGGTTAAATATCAATCTTCTTCCGGGAGATTATATTTTGACTGCAATTAATCCTATTAATGGTGAAATGTCTTCTAATAATGTTACTGTACTTAATACGATTTCTGCTTCGGATATTGTAAAATTTTATAAAAATGATACTCAATATCTTGCTCATCTATTTAATGGTGCAGGCAATCCATTAACCAATCAAAAGGTTGATTTTAATATTAATGGCGTATTCTATACTCGTACCACTAATGAAAGAGGTATTGCTAAGTTGAATATTAATCTTAATCCTGGAAAATATGTCATTTCTACCATCAATCCAATTAATGGCGAAATACATTCCAATATTATTGAAGTATTGTCTACAATAACTGCTGCTGATTTAAACATGTGTTATAGGGACGGCAATAAATTTACTGCACATGTTTTTGATGATGGAGGAAATCCATTAGCTAATAGCAATGTCAAATTTAATATTAATGGTGTATTATACACTAGGTCATCTGACAATGAGGGTAATGCATATTTAAATATTAACCTTAACACAGGTAAATATATTATCACAGCCACTAATTATAAAGGTTTATCAGTTTCCAATAAGATTAATATCGCTAAATCTCCTTCTACTATTGAAGCTTGTGATATTCATGCAATTGCAGGTATTGATAAGGAGTATGCTGTTACATTGATTGGTTTAAATAATAATACAATTCCTATGGCCGATATTAATATAAGATATAATGGTGTTGATGGATATGGACTTACTGATGATAATGGTGAGGCCAAATTCATTATTTCAAACCTTCATGAAGGCATATACTCTTTAGAATATGAATTTAAAGGAAATTTTAATTATTATCCGTGTAAAGCATCTGCTACATTAACAGTATCTAATCCAACTAATATTTTAACCGGAAAAGATTTAAAAATGATTTATCAGGATGGTTCTAAGTTTAAAGTTACTTTAACTGATTTAAAATCAGTTCCTATGGTAAATGAAACTGTTACATTTAAGGTTATGGGTAAGTCCTATGACCGTATCACTGACGCCAGGGGTGTTGCTAGTTTAAATATTGGTCTATTTCCGGGCACTTATGAAATTTCATATAGCTATTCTGATCTTGATGATGTAAATTATAATGAAGGATCCAATACCATTATAGTTTCAAAAATCCCTGCTTATTTATATACTAATGATTTGGTCTTTCTTTATGGAAATAGCAAAGCATTCACTGCAGTTTTAACTGATACAGATAAAAGTCCTTTGGCAGATATTGATGTTACATTTTTTATTAATGGTAAATCCTATACCAGAACTACTAATGCTTCGGGTGTAGCTAGTTTAAATATTAATCTGCCAGTGGGATATTATGATATTAAAACGGTACTGGATAATTCAATTTATACTGCAGATATTAAGGCCAATCATGTTTTAGTTGATGGGGCCATTATTAATGCTTATGATATTACTGTGTATTTGGATTTATATAGAGATTTTTCGGTAGAAGTATGGGATGCCTATAAAAATCCAATTTCAAATGCAGACATTGAATTCATATTTAATGGCATATCTAAACATGTGAGGACTGACGCTGATGGTATTGCTTCTATTTCTATTGGTGGTTTACCTAAAGGAGAGTATCCTATTTCTTATAAATTTGCCGAAAGAAATGCTATGGGTCAATCATATATTTTTGTACAAGAAAATGTATTGTATACTAAAAATAAGATTTCAGATTTGACACCATATTTATCAGATACTGCTAATTGTCAAGTTTCCAATCCTGAGATTGTTGCTCTTGCGGCAAAATTGACTAATGGCTTAACAAATCCTACAGATAAGGCCCGGGCAATATTTAATTATGTGCGGGATGAAATCTCATATAGCTACTATTATGATACTTATTATGGTGCTGTAGGAACATTACATGCAGGTAAGGGTAATTGTGTTGACCAGGCTCATTTGGTCATTGCTTTATACCGGGCTTCGGGTCTTCCTGCCAGATATGTCCATGGAGTTTGTGATTTTGGTGGTGAGTTTACTGGTCATGTGTGGTCTCAGGTGCTGATTGGTGATACATGGATTGTTGGCGATACAATAAATAGTAGAAACTCATTAGGTGAGGTTGTTAATTGGAATAATTATAATTATAGACTTCATGGTTATTATGCAAGTCTTACATTCTAATTGACTTCTCTTTTTCTTTTTTTTCAAATAGCTAATATTTTATAATAGGTTTAATAAAATATTATTACCAAACTAATTGGGACAATATTATGGGAACTAAAAAATATACTAAAGTGGCTGTTGGAGGTACTTTTGATAAGTTTCACGACGGTCATAAAAAGTTATTATCTACTGCTTTTGAATTGGGTAATCAGATAGAAATCGGAGTGACTTCTGATACTTTTGGCGGTTTAAAAGGAGATATTGATTCATGTAAAGAAAGAATGAACAATCTAAAGTTGTTCTTCAATGATAAATCTAATTTTAATGTTGTGCCGTTGGAAGATCCTTTTGGAACAACAATATATGAATCAGATTTTGATGCGATTGTTGTCAGTGAAGAGACTGAGCCCACTGCAATTAAAATAAATGAGATTAGATTATCAAAAGGCATGAAACCTCTTGATATTGTTGTTGTTAGTTTTGTATTGGCTGAAGATGGAAATCCAATTTCATCCACCAGAATAAGGTCTGGTGAGATTAATAGAAATGGATTAATCATAGTTAATCACAAAGACTAATCGATATGTTTATTAATGCATTTCGATAAATAATAAAATAGCATATCCTATTAATTTTTTTTAAATTAATTTGGAATATGTAATTGAGGTGGTTATATGGCAGTTAAAATTGATTCTGATGTTTGTGGACATATTGAAAATTGTCCAGTTCAAGGTTTATGCATTAAACTTTGTGAACAAGGAGCAATCATAGAGGAAGATGGCGATGTGAAAATCGTTCCTGAAAATTGTGACGATTGCGACTTATGTATTCAGAATTGTCCAAACCAAGCTATATCCAAAGCATGAGGGATAATTTATGTTTAATGTAGAGAGAACTGGTTCAGAAGTTCGTAAATTAAAATACAATGACACTAAATGTTTAGGCTGTGGAATATGTGCTGAAGTTTG
>JAEIGA010016762.1_pt1 | contig 11142 bp, 5 predicted proteins | sample 9270691 | NCBI WGS metagenome assembly JAEIGA01 (sample SAMN17057246, study PRJNA624740) | gut metagenome | biome: biome; isolation source: fecal sample | host: Bos grunniens | place: China: Xizang | collected 2019 | reverse complement strand
CAAACGAGACCTGGGAAATAAAATAAATTGTTAAAATAAACATTTGTCATGCGGCGATGCTGGTTGTATTTCCAGCATCGCCGCTGATATTTTTCAATCCGGGGACAGAAGAACAGCCGTCATTTCTATCAAAACGACATATTTCTAGCGGTTTGCGACAAAAAATATATTTAAAAATTTTATCAGACAGAAATATTACGTATTTTTGAAACATATTGGATTTAGTGAATTATTATTATAAATAATAAACATTTCCAAACGTCACCAGGAAACATTTTATATTAACTCAGGGGTACGGCAACGTCCCCGTATAAAACTAACTTTATATGAAATTCAAATCGGTTGGAAAGTCGCTTTTTGCGGCAGCAGTCCTGGGAATCTCACTTTCCCTGACACCCACAAATGCATGGGCAAAAACAACCGCCATGCAGCAACAGCAGCAGTATGGCACAGTAAAAGGTGTCGTTACAGCAGACAACGGCGAAGCCATGTTCGGTGCAGTCGTATTCGTTGTAGGTACCACCAACTCATCTGCCGTAGACTTTGACGGCAACTATGAGTTGCAGAACGTAAAGATGGGTTCAACCATCCGCGCAACACTTATGGGCTACACATGTGACGACCAGGTATGGAACGGCGGAGCACTAAACTTCGTGATGAAGGAAGAGACAGAGATGCTCGACGAGATCGTGGTAACAGCCATGGGTATCATGCGTAAGGAGAAGTCACTCACCTACGCCACACAGATGCTCAAGGCCGACGAACTCATGAAGACTCCCGATGCAAATCTCATCAACTCGCTTGAAGGTAAGGTTTCGGGTATTACAATCACTCCAAGTGCCGGTGGTGCCGGTGGTGCATCAAAAATCACCCTCCGCGGTAACAAGTCAATCATGGGTGAAAACGCACCCCTTATCGTTGTTGATGGAGTACCTATGACTAACAGCATACGTGGTCAAGTAAGCGACGCTGCAAACATCACATATTCGGGTGCTTCTGAGGGTAGCGACCCACTTTCAATGATTAACCCCGACGATATTGAATCTATGAACATTCTCAAGGGCGCAAATGCTGCAGCTCTTTACGGTTCACGCGCTGCGAACGGTGTAATCATGATTACCACAAAGAAAGGTAAGGAAGGAAAGATGGAGATAACATTCAATTCAAGCACCACATTTGACCAGCCACTTCTTACACCTGATTTGCAGAATTCATATGGTGGCTATCGTTCTGCAGGAGGAGGCTCACTCCTTTATGATAGTTGGGGTGACCGTCTGACAGGCGATGGCAAGCACATCTACCAGTATGCAGGCGACAAACAGTACTTCCAACAGGTAGACGCAGAAGGTAACCCAATCATGATGGAATCACATCTTCGCAACTATGCAAAGAACGACATAGATGAGTTCTATGATTGGGCTATGAACACCACAAACTCTATAGGTATTTCAGGCGGTACTGAAAAGATACAGACATACGTATCGTTCTCTAACACCTACTCGAAAGGTATGATAGAGAGCAACCGCTACAACCGTAACACATTTGCATTCCGCCAGACATACAACCTCTGGGATAGACTCACAGTCAATGCAAGTGTAAACTACAACCAGGCGAAGACAAAGAACCGCGTTGGTGGTGGTACAGTAGGAAACCCAATCTACCACCTCTACACCACACCACGTGACGTAGATATGGATTATTACAAGGACAACTATGTTGCCAACGGCAGCTGGTGGTCATCGGGTGATGCAGAGGGCAACGGCACACAGACATGGTTCGAGGACATGGGAGACGGTTGGTGGTTCGAACAGCGTGGCCACGAACTCCTTAATGGTCCTATGCAGCAGTACGCATTCCAGTCACCAATGTACAACAACCCTTATTGGCTCACCAACATGAACCAGGGCGAGACTAACGAAGAGCGTTTCTCGGCATCTTTCAATGCGACATACAAGATTCTTGAGGGCCTCAATCTCCAGGGACGTGTATCTATTGAGCACACCAAGTATCAGAACGAGGGAGGCACATACGCAAGTACATGGGGACCTGTAGAGATGTACCGTTATGGAGCATACTACTTGAACAACAGCCGTAACAATGAAATCTATACCGATTACATGCTCTCTTATAATAAGGAGTTGAACGAGGATTGGGCACTCTCGGCAAGTGCAGGCTATGTAGGCCACACAATCAAAGGCAATAGCACCAACACATATATAGGTGCTGCAACAACTGACATGACAAGAGGTGGTGTATCATTCGGAATTCCGACCGACATAAACAGGTTCGACCCAAGTTTTGGTGGCCCTGGCGTTACCACAAAGAGCAAGAGCAGCAACTGGGACCAGGCAGCACTTGTTACAGCACAGGTTGGTTTCAAGGATGTTGTCTTTGTTGACGCATCATACCGTAGAGACTGGTACCGTGCATTCAAACAATTCAGCTATTTGGGAACAGATGACAACTATGGATATTTTGGTTTCGGTGCAAATGCGATCCTTAGCGACATGATAAAGTTGCCGAAATGGTTCACATATGCAAAATATCGTTTGAGTTACTCAGAGGTAGGTAACTCTATACCGAATGTTGTATATAACTCAGTAAGCACTAACTCGGCTTTGGGTACAGCTACTGTTATATCAAGAAATCGTTTCGTGCCCATTCCTGAGAAGACAAAGTCATTTGAGACAGGTCTCGAGATGCAGTTCCTGCGCGATTGCTTGACATTTGACATTACATACTACAACTCTGCAATGCACAACTCATATCTTGAAATTGCAGGTACTAATGGTAAAGCACAGCCTGTCAACAGCGGTATCATCCGCAACCAGGGTATAGAAATGACACTCGGTTACGATTGGAAGATAAACAAAGACTGGAGATGGAAGACATCGGCCAACTTCTCATACAACAAGAACGAAATTGAAGAGACTGCCAAAGACAAGTTCGGCAACAGCAAGGATATGTCAACAACACTAGCGAATGGCAAGGTTCAGATGCTATACAGAAAAGGTGGTTCATATGGCGATATCTACGTTACAGATTTTACACGCTACAAGGATGACATCTACAAGTACTCAGTTATGGAGGAATATGTAGACGAGAACAACCAGTTAGTTACAGGTCTTGTAGAAAAATACACAACAGACCCGACAGTCGAAGGTGCTGAACTCGTTAACAAGGCTGGTGACCTTTATATAACAAATGGCAAGCCATCACTAGGCGGTTACGCAACAGCTGCTAGCAGTGGCAAGCTCCGCGTATACGAGGCAAACAAGAAGTTCCAGAAGTATGCGGGTAATGTAAACAGCAAGTACCAGCTCTCATGGTCAAACACTATAACATATAAAGACTTCTCGCTCTACTTCCTCATCAACGGACGCATCGGTGGTAAGGTTATCTCATTGACAGAGGGCTATCTCGACCGTCTTGGAGCATCAGAGCGTACAGGTGCCGCACGTCTTCATGCAGAAGCAAACAACATCTACACCGAAGATGGCCGCCACGGAATGTACCTCAATGATGGACGTGACCTTGTTGCTGTAGAAGACTACTACACATTTGTTGGCGGTAGCGACGCATCAAGCTACATTTACGACGCAACAAACTTCCGTCTGCGCGAGCTTTCACTCGGTTACACTTTCCGTAACCTGTTCGGTGAATACAAGAACCTAAGCGTATCATTCGTTTGTCGCAATCTATTCTTCCTATACAAGGATTCACCCGTTGACCCGGACGTTTCATTGTCTACAGCTAACGGTTTGGGCGGTATTGACGTATTCAACTATCCTTCGGCACGTACATTTGGCCTTAATCTCAAGTTGAATCTTTAATAGCAGCAAAGGAACAAACATTAACAAATAGAATAAAAAAAGAGAATTATGAATAAGAAATATTTAATACTTGCAGGCTCATTGTTCTTTGCTTCTGTTGCAATGCAGTCATGCCTCGATTATGACGATCCGGGGGCGGAATTGGGTGCAAACAATGTCCAGACAGACAACGAACATTACGTGGGTAATGTAGATTCAATCCCATACCTGAACCAGCCCACAGCACATGCTGTCGATTCAGCAATTACGACACTCGAGACATATTTCCAGCAGTCGCTTTCGGGCCAATTCAACATTCGTGGTGGAAAAGAGGGAGGAATGCCTGCCGCACATGCATACCAACGCCAATACAGCCTAGGACCCGACCTCTATGCACAATACTTCACTGTACCCCACAAGGACTTCATGTACGGAACATTGACATCGACCTATAATGTTTCGGCAGAGTTCAACAATGGCCCATTAGGAGCATATACAATGGCCAAGAATGCTATTATGCCACTATTGAACCATCCACTTATTGACTCTATACCAGAGATGAAAGCTATCAACCTGCTTTACTACTGCGTTATCGCACAAGAGCAGGCCGATCTTTCAGGACCATATACATATCTGGAGGACAAACTAAACTCTGAAGCTCCCGAGGAATACAACGATGTTAAGACTATCTACTATGGAATTGTAGAGAACCTTAATACAATCGTTGCATGCCTCAACCACTTCGAGACACGTCCCGAATGGTACAAGGAGAAGATTTTTGAGGTAATGGATTCTTATTGCTCAACAAGCATTGATGGTGGTTGGAGTATGAACTCATACATTAGACTTGCAAACTCATTGAAGCTCAGAATGGCCATGCATATTGTAAAGGTTGAGCCGGCTACAGCACAGCGTTGGGCCGAAGAGGCCGTTGCTGCAGGAGTTGTAGAAAGTGCTACAGACCAGCAGGGTCTTTTCCCATCAGTAATCGGTTTCAACCACCCACTTGCAGAAATTGCGAACAGCTGGAACGACCTTCGTCTGAGCGCATCTTTCGAAAGCCTTCTCATGAGCCTTGACCATCCATATACAAAGTACCTGTTCTTGCCCAACAGCAACGAAATCAAGAACAAGAAAACTGGTGAGGTTATGCCTGCTGGCACACGCATATGCGGTATCCGTTCAGGAACTCTGGTTGGTGACGGTCAGACATTAGCGCTCAACAAGCGACAGGCCTACTCAACATTCAGCACAGACGTTCTGATGCAAGGACGTTGCCCAACATACTTCGTTAAATGGGCCGAAGTTGACTTCCTGCGTGCAGAAGGTGCATTGCGTGGTTGGGAGATGGGCGGATCTGCACAGTTCTTCTATGAACGCGGTATTGAAAATGCATATATTGAGGACCCAAATTCAGGTTCTAGATACAACGACTATTTGTATGCATACATGAACTTAGAAAAGCCTATGAACTACATCAGCGTTGACCCAATGGGTGATGGCCCCGACTGGCCAAGCACAACAACTATAGGTGTTAAGTGGAATGAAGGTGACAACAATGAGACCAAACTCGAGAAAATCATCACACAGAAGTACATCGCTTTATTCCCACTTTCTACTGAAGCTTGGACCGAAATGCGCCGTACCGGTTATCCAAAGCTATTCCCGGTTCTCAACCCCGACGATGGCGACGGTTCTCTGGAAGATGGCGATATCATCCGCCGCATTCCATGGGTACCAACAGACCCTGTTGCAATGGGCATGGTTGAGGCGAGCGGTATTCCCGCGCTTGGTGGAGCCGATGAGCAGGCAACACGTCTTTGGTGGGATGTTGATGCGTCAAATTTCTGATAGAATTTTATTAATAGAGAAAAGTATTCCTGGAAACGGGAATACTTTTCTTTTATGCAATAACCATAAAAATAAATTAGAAATTATAAGTGCCATTTTGCCTGTTTTTTATATAAAATTATTATTTTTGTTTTGGCTGACCTGTATTTATCAAAGCTAAAAATAACAAAATGAAAGATTTGTAACCAGCGTTTACAATAATTGCAAAACACAACGTACACATTACTACAAATTTTCATTAAAAAGAGTAATACACAATACAATAAGACAAAAGCGATTTAATATTTTATACTAACCTTAAAAACAAAAGTCAATGAAAAAGTTTTACTTCATGCTCATTGCTCTGATGTGCTTGACAATTCCAGCACAAGCAGACACCCCCGTGACAGATTTGTCACAACTGAGCAACGACAAGGTCTACACAATTCGTTCGGAGCGTGCATTCCTGTTGTATGCAAACAACACCCTTGTATCAAGCAATGGTCAGTCTGTTAGCGCAACACGCAACTCAAAAGATGTAAACCAGCAGTTCCGTATCGAGAAGAGCGGCAATAGCTATCTCCTGTACAGTGTTGGTGCCGGCAAGTATATCATGGTTCAAAGAGAGAACACTGTTACTTTGAACGCTACCAGAGGTTCAAACGTTACAATCACAAGCACAGGCAACACTGCCTATCCCTGGAAGATTAAAATCGGTAATTTCTATCTGAACTCACAGGACGCAAACCAGACAGCTACAGGCCTTGTGATTGATGGCTGGTCAACAACCGATGCCGGTAATAGCTACATTATTGAAGAGGTAAACGACGAAGAAGGTGGTGAAGGCGGCAGTACAGGAAATCCTGATGAAATCTATGATTTCGCAGGCTTCAGTGACGAGAACCTCTTGAACCTTTTCTACAATGCATTGCAACAGGGCCGCAATTACCCTACAGCAGCCGAATTTGAGGCAGCAGGTATCCAGCAGTCGGACATTGCATTTGTACGTTCACACGTTCGTCGCGCAAACATCATGAGCCGTGAAGACCGTCTTATTCCTGGCACATATGAAAACCGCAACCTATGGATGAACGTTCCAATGGACGTGGGTTCTGATGGCCTTGGCGGTTACCCTAACGACAAGTTCGCTGCCGATGTATTCTCTATGTGGCAATATACAAACTTGTTCGGTTCTTGGAATCATGCAATTTTCCAGGCACCAGGTGCTTGGGTCGATGCAGCTCACCGTAATGGTACCGATATCATGAGCGGTATCAAGTTCTTCGAGAGCTGGACAGCAGGTAGCGGTGACGGTGCTTATAGCGCACTGGTAACAAAGAAAGATGCTAAAGGAAACTTCATGTATGTTAAGCCACTCATTAACTGCTTGATGTTCTTTGGCTCAGATGGTATCAACTACAACTGGGAGGATAACAGCTTCAGTAATAGCGACATTATACAGTTCCACAAAGAACTCTATAAGTATGCAGCTGAGGTTGGCTTCGACAACTACCACAGTGGTATCTACACAGCATTATCAGGAATAAACAGTGGCAATGTTGACGCACTATTTGGAACAAAGCAGAGTGGTAAGACTCACGATACTATGCTAAACTATGCAAACGGTGATTTCTCTTACGATATTGGCACATCAGTCACTGCTGCAGAACAAGCAATGGGAACTGCAGAAGGCGTCTACACAGGTGTTTGGATTGTAGGTATGGACCGTCGCTGGACAGCACTTGACGAGAGCAGCCAGGCACACAAAGCAGGCGTATGCCTTTGGGGCGAGCACGGCCAGAGCCGTTTCATGAGTTACAATCGTGGTGACGGCCCATACGACACACAAGGCAACTATCAGAGACTTCTTGAGCGTGGTTTCTCTGGAGGTTACCGTAATCCGGCTACACGCCCAGCAGTAAGCAACACAGGCAACAACTGGGAGCAAGAGGGTGACAAACTTCCTCTTTCAACTTTCGCAGGAATGGCAACATGGATTCCCGAGCGCTCGGCTATCCAGGGCACTCTCCCATTCGAGACACACTTCACACTTGGTAACGGTGACCGTTATTTCTACAAGGGAAAGAAGTCACACAGCAGTAGCTGGTACAACATGGGCGCACAGGATATCGTTCCTACATATCGTTGGTTGCGCTACAAGAGCGGCACTACAACCGTAAGCAATGCTATTGAGGTTAACTACACACACCTCGATGCATACACAGGAGGTTCATGTATTGAGCTTACAGGTGCTTCTACAGCAGAGGGTACAGATATTATTCTATACAAGACAGCTCTTGAGGCCGGCGAAGGTGTATTCGCAAACGTAGCTGTAAAGACAATAAAGGATGTCAAGACAACAGACCTTTACCTTATTGTAAAACTCCAGGGAGACAACACTTGGAAGGAGTATGCAGTAGGCGAGGTTGCAGGTAACACTTGGGAAGAGAAGCACATTGCAATCTCTGATATTGCTAAAGGCAATGTAATCGACCGTATAGGTCTCCGCGTCAAGGGTAATAATGATGACTATCAGCTCTATGTCGGTAAGCTTGAGATTAATGACGCTAACACTGCTACCCCCGCAAACGTAAAGGATATCGTAGCAGAGGTTAAGAAAGAGACAAAGGCTACAATGACTGTTAAGCTCAACTGGAATGTTGAAGCAACAGCAAAGACACGTGCCGCTTGGGGCTTGGTATACAACGATGAGGCAAACATCAGCCACTTTGAGATTATGATGAAGATGGGCGAGGATGGCAAGGTTGCACAGGTAGGTACAACAACACAGTGGGCGACAATCGTTCCCAATATCCGCTTCGAGAGTGTAAACGATGTTCCATTCATTGGTGTACGCGCGGTTTCAACCGACCTCAAGACATACTCTCCTATCGCTTGGGTTGAGATTCCACGTGGAGTACAGAGCGATCTCCCAGATGAGGTTGAGGAAGACTCTTATGGTGTAAGTGCTATGGACCCCGCTTGCGAGGGTGCAAACATTGCACGTGAACAACGTTATGTAGAGAAAGTTACAACAACCGGCGCTGTACAGGATCTCAATTATTCTGCTGACGGCCCTGTTGCAGACGGTTCACAGTATGCCGATGTACGCGACCAGGTTCTTGTTGTAGAGCAGGGACAGACCATCACAATGACCATAAAATGTGCCGATTTTAGCGACGGTCTCAAATGGTGCTTCGCTGGCGGTTGGCTTGACCTCGACGCAAGCGGTGACTTCAACCACCCGGGTGCACCAGAGGATGATCCTCTAAGTGAGCGTATATTCTTCGCAGGTACAATACGTGCAGCAACACCTGAATTCCAGAACCCCGGTTTGACATTCAGCTTCAATGTTCCTGAGGATGCAACACCTGGACAGAGCCGCTTGCGTATAGTATTCTCTGATGCATGGTTCGCAGGTATGTTCCTCCCCACAGGTCTCCACGCTAAGGGATTCTCAATGGACTTCAGTGCCGAGATCAAGGGCAACAACCCGGGCCGCGCAGCTGTTGACACACGCGACCAGGGCGCAGCCGAGGAGCCTGAGTGCCTCGAGGGCGGCTCGACAGGCGTTGAGGAAGTTGCAGGCGGTGAGGTTTCTACAGCCGAGGCTGTTGAGGGCGCAATCGACTTCAACAACGCAGACAAGGCTTGGATCTATACAGCCGACGGCAAGCTCGTAGAATTCGTTAAGAATCCTGCACAGGTTGCTGTTGAGACAGGTGTTTACCTTGTTAAGATGCAGAAGGGTAACGTTATCCGCAGTGCAAAGGTATTGGTAAAGTAATAAACAATAGACCTAAAGAAACATAATGGTAGTGCGCCTTTTGGGCGCACTACTTTTTTTGTATCTTCGCAAGACCAAACAGACACAAGAATGCAAAAGACAAGTACACGCCAGGGTATTCTGGCCCTCTCCCCCATCATCGTACTGCTGACGATTTACCTTGCAGGCTCCATTCTGGCAGGCGACTTCTACAAGATTCCCATAGCGGCGGCATTCATGGCAGCATCTGTATATGCCATCGCCATATCACGCGGCGAGAGCCTCAACAGCCGCATAGAGAACTTCTCGCTAGGAGCGGCCAACCCGCGCATAATGTACATGATATGGATATTCGTCCTTGCCGGCGCATTTGCCGCATTGGCAAAGGCCATGGGAGCAGTTGACGCGACAGTAAACCTTACGCTAAACCTCATACCCGGCAACTACCTGCCGGCCGGCATCTTCATTGCCGCGTGCTTCATTTCAATGTCCATAGGCACATCGGTAGGCACTATTGTCGCACTCACACCCGTCGTGACAGCCCTCGCAGCACAGATGGGCTGCGACACGGCATGGCTCGTGGCAATAGTAGTGGGCGGTGCATTCTTCGGCGACAACCTATCGTTCATATCGGACACCACAATCGCCGCCACGCAGACACAAGGCTGCTCCATGCGCAGCAAGTTCCGCACGAACATAAAACTGGTTACGCCGGCAGCCGTCGCCACGCTGCTTCTTTACGCATTCAGCGGCAACAACATAGAGGATATTACAGCACCGGCCGTTACCTTCGCCGAAGGACTCAAATGCCTCCCTTACATAATTGTCATCGCCACCGCACTTTGCGGAATGAACGTGCTTGCAGTGCTGCTGCTGGGAATTGCCGCAGCCGGCTGTATGGGATTGGTATACGGCACACTAGACAGCATAAGCATATTCACCGAGATGGGAAGCGGCATCATGGGCATGTGCGAACTTATCATTGTTACCATGCTTGCGGGTGGTCTGTTGGAGATTGTAAGAATAAACGGCGGACTTGACTACATGATTCGCATAATAACGCTGCGCGTGCGCTCAAGAAGAGCCTCAGAACTTGCCATAACCGCATTGACTGCCCTTGCTAACCTGTGCACTGCCAACAACACCATTGCCATACTCACGGTGGGTGACATCTCACGTGACATATCAAAGAAGTACAGCATATCGCCGCGCCGTGCTGCAAGCCTGCTCGACACCACATCGTGCGTGGTGCAGGGCATCATTCCCTATGGTGCACAGCTACTCATGGCAGCAGGGCTGGCGCAGGTATCACCGTTGGAGATAATACCGAACTTATACTACCCCATGTGCGTGGCAGCAGCAATAGCAGTTTCAATAATTATAAGAAAGAGCTAAAAACAAAAAGGGAGGATTTCAATTGAAATCCTCCCTTTTAAACTTTGCGGCGCAGATTATCTACGCAAGCCGAGCTTAGCGACAATCGCACGGTAGCGGTTGATGTCACGGTCCTTAAGATAGTTAAGGAGTGAACGACGCTTACCAACGAGCATTGTCAAAGCTCTCTGTGTGCTATAGTCTTTACGGTTAGCCTTGAGGTGCTCCGTCAAGTGGGCAATACGGTATGAGAACAAAGCAATCTGGCTCTCTGCTGAACCAGTATCAGTGCTAGACGTTCCGTATGTGCCAAAGATCTCTTTCTTTTTCTCTGAATCCAAATACATAATTTGAAGTTTT
>JAEIGA010016761.1_pt1 | contig 11142 bp, 10 predicted proteins | sample 9270691 | NCBI WGS metagenome assembly JAEIGA01 (sample SAMN17057246, study PRJNA624740) | gut metagenome | biome: biome; isolation source: fecal sample | host: Bos grunniens | place: China: Xizang | collected 2019 | reverse complement strand
TGGCGGTCAAGCGCCTCCTCATCCACGCGTACGCCCATACTGGAGATCTCAAGAGCAATATCCAGCACGTCAAAATACAAAAGAATGTCGCAGTTCATCGTCCAGTCGTCGTAGTCGGGCGAACGGCTATCGTGCGGCTTGCCCGAACGGAGCTTACCGCCGATCTGCATCAGGCAGACCGCGCCGTGCTCCTTGGTGATGGCGTATTCCCTTTGCTTGGCGGTGTACGTCGGGTATTTGTCCTCCAGCTCCTGCGACGTGATAAAAACGATCTCACGCGGCATCGGATTTTTGGCAAACGCCTCGCCGAGCTCCGGATATTCCTTCGACATATAGCTCTCGGTGTTCAAAAGGACGGTATAGATCCTGGAAACGGTATCCTTAAGCGTTTGCTCCGTGCGATCCTTCTTGGCAATGACCTTTTCCCAGTCCCACTGGTCCACATAGATCGAGTGGATGGCGTCCGTAGTCTCGTCACGACGGATAGCATTCATATCGGTGTAAAGGCCCTCGCCGACCTCAAAGCCGTATTTGCCCAGCGCGTAGCGCTTCCACTTGGCGAGCGACTGCACGATCTGCACGTTCTGCCCGGTCTCCAGAAGATCAAATTCCACCGGACGCTCAACGCCGCTTAAGCGGTCATTGAGTCCCGACTCGGGGGTGACGAACAGCGGTGCGCTGACGCGCATCAGCTGAAGCTGTGCCGCAAGCTCTCTTTCAAAATAATCCTTACAGCTCTTGATGGCGAGCTGTGTGCGTTTCATATCCAATAACGACTGATACATAGTAGCCTCTTCTTAGTTCATTTGTTTCTCAACCTCGCTTACCACGAGAAAAGCGGCGTGCTCAATGCTGTCCGCCAGAATGGTGCAGCCCGATGCCTTTGCGTGTCCGCCACCACCAAATGCGGCGCAGACCGTGGAAACATCAACCGTTCCCTGCGAGCGCGTGGAAACGCGGAAGGACTTTTTCTCGGTGGGTTGGCGCACGGCAATGGCCACCTCCACGCCCTCAACCGAGCGAGCCACGTCAATGAGCGTTTCCAGGTGCTCGTCCAGAATTCCCAGCTTGGTTTTCATCTCGTTGGTAAAGTAAACAACCGCAATTTTCCCCTTATGGAACATCTTGAGCGTATCAAATCCGGCTTTTTCCGCCGCAAGAACTTCCATAGACTTGGAATCGAACAAAAGCTGGTTGATCCCTGCCGCATCCACCCCGGAATTGAGAAGCTCCGCCGAACGGATGTGGGTCTTGGGGGTTACGTTGGAATATTTAAAGCAGCCCGTGTCCGAGCTGATCGCCGCATACAAGCAGAAGTCCAGCTTTGGAGGAAGCGTCTTTATAAGCCCTCTTCTCAAGAATTCACGGGAGATGTCAAACACGATCTCACCTGCAGCGGCGGCATTATCTACCACCAGATAATCGGCATAATCATCGCCCTTGCTATGGTGATCGATCTTGATATCAATCTTGCCGGCAAAGCGCTCGTAAAGCTCACCAAGCTGTGCCATTGATGCGGTATCAACCGCCACAATGCGCTCGGGCACAAAATCCAAAGGAAGCGCCGACGGGAGTGTGCTTTGCTGAATGCCCTCGCTCAGAAAGCTCAGCCTTTGCGGCACCTCGTTCTGGCACATACACCATGCGCGGCTCCCCGAGGCCTCAAGAAGAAGCTTCAGTGCCAGCGCCGAGCCGACTGCGTCACCGTCCGGGCGGACGTGAAACAGGATCAGCGTATTTTTCGGCTGAGCAAGCTGTGTGCAAGCCATGTCGAAGCTCAGCCTTTGAAAATCAGTTCTCGCCATCTTCGTCCCCGTCTTCCGTCTCGTCGTCGTCCGAAAAGGTTATGGTATTCAAAATGCCGGCGATGCGCGCGCCATATTCGATGGATCCGTCAAGAATAAAGGTGAATTCGGGGGTGACTCGGAGATTGAGCGCCTGCGCCACGCGCCTGCGGATATAACCCGAAGCCGCCTTCAGCCCCTTGGCCACCTCTTTTTTGTCTCCGCCCATTGCCGAATAATAGACCTTTGCGTATTTCAAGTCCGGAGTCACCTCGGCACCTGTTATGCAGATCATAGCACCGCTCACGCGCGGATCCTTGATATCTCTTACAATGACCGAAAGCTCCTTCTGAACCTCGTCATTGATCCTTCCTCTTCTGTAATTTGCCATATGCTCACGGCAAAACGCCGTTCCTTCCCATTTTAATTAACCAAAATAGTATATCACAAATATAAAGTATTTGCAATAGAATTTAAAATTTTTATTCCCCGAACTCCAGCTTTGCCACTCTTTTCTTCATTTTTTGGACATCCTTAACCATTTTGAGCGCATCCGAAAGCACGTGCACCTTGGACTCTCTGTGGTGGATGACCTTAACGGGAAGCTCGAAAAAACGTGCCCCCATACGAGTGCCGATCATTATGGCCTCAAAATCAAAAGCAAAGCCGTTCACCTGACAATACGAGAAGATCCGCCTCGCCAAATCACCGCGAAAGGCTTTACAGCCGCACTGTGAATCCGAAAGCCTGAGACCTCCCGCCACACAGAGAAGTCGAATATACGCCTTGGAGGCCAGCTTGCGAAGTGCGGTATATCCTTCGTAGCCGTCCTTATGCAGATTCCGTGAGCCGATCACGGCGTCCGCCTGCGGATTTTCCTCAAAGGCATTCACCACACGGGATATGACCTCGGTTCCATATGCCAGGTCGGCATCGGTAAACATCACGATGTCGCCTGAGGAGGCCAGCACGGCTTCTCTTACTGCTGCCCCCTTTCCCCGATTCTCCTCATAGCCTACCACGCGAACAAAGGGCAAGCCGAGCGCGCTTACAATCGCCGCCGAGTCATCGGTGGAGCCATCGTTGGAAAAGAGGATCTCGTAATCCTCAAAATGCTCCGACATATAAGCGGAAAGCATCCTTGCGGTATTCTCAATAATCGATGCCTCGTTATACATCGGAATGCAAAGCGAAAATTTCATACGTTTCCTCACTTTTTATACACGCGAACGAACACGTCCACGGGAGTGGTTACATACTCAAGATGCCTCAGTTTTTCCCTGTCCTGCTCGCCTGTACGGTAATAGTACGGTGTCATGGAAAAGAGATTGGCAATGGTCTCGTTATCCGAAAGCGTGATCTCGTAAGACACACTTTTTTCTTCAAGAAGCGTCATATCCGGCGGCATATCCTCACGACCATCGTTTTCGTAAGCCGTTTCGTAAATCGCCTGCTTAAGACCGAGCAAATGGTCCTTCCCCGCACCGACCGCGATCAAAATGCCGTCGTCATTCAATACGCGCTTAAATTCCTCGGTGGCACAGGGCGCAAAGATATTGACAACCGCCCCGGCGCAAGCGTCAAAAAGCGGCATATCGTAAATCCCGGCAACCGCAAACAAAGCATTTGTCTTCCCTTTTGTACGCTTGGCCGCGGCCTCCACGCCAAACTTGGAAAGATCAAAGCCGATCACACCGTCCGCCACGTTGGCAAGCGCCGAGGAATAATATCCCTCTCCGCAGCCGGCATCGATTACAAGGCCCTCGGCGTAGTGCTTTACGGCATCCGATACGGCATCTCGTATCGGCGCATACGCGCCGCCGTCTAAAAAGCTTGTCCGTGCACGTACCGCCTCCTTGGAGTCACCCGAATGGCTCTGGGACGGCGGGGCAAAATTAACGTAGCCCGAGGAGGAGAGATCGTAGCAATGCCGTTTTCTCTCACAAAGGCAAAGTAGGCTTCTGCCGCCGTTCCCAACCTCGAAAGCCGCGCCGCACACGGGGCAACGCAGGGCGTTTATCATTATTTCGTTCATTTTTCCTCTCCAAAGTCCGTATAGCTCTTTATGAGCTTGCCGTGATACAAAAAGCGCTGGTTTGGATTTGTCGCCGAATTGCTGCAGGTGACAAGCGTGATCAGATTGCTTACCTGCTCATACTCTGCCGCAAAGCGCGAGAGCGCGGCGCGCTCCTCAAAAAACGCTGCAAATTCCGCTTCATCATAAAATCTGTAGGCATAATAGGGATCGTCGGTATCGGTCACGTAAACCGAAAGTGAGTCGTACAAATATACGCCTTCATCGCAAATGTATTCCACAAGTGTTTCACGGAAGATCTCTTCGGTAAAAAGATCGCGTACATTGTGGAACATTGAGCGGTCATTCATATTGTGCCCGTATAGAATGAGGTTGGGCGCAAGCCTTGGCGACGTGGAATTCCGAAAATCCAGGAAGATCGAGCCGCTCTTGTTCTCCTCGCCGGTAATGAGATGGGTTGTGTAGTATTCGTTATCCTCCCCCTGAACCACGGGATAGGAGATGGAAACTGAGGGAATGTTGATATAGCCGACCACATTCGGATACTCCTGCTTAAGGGCGCGGTACGATGCCATCAGCGAAAGGATCCGCTCCGGGATCACATCGTTTTCATCGGGAATCGCCTGTGTCTCATCGGCGTTCAACGTCATATCCTCATAAACGGAATTGGCCTTGGAATAATCCACCAACGTTTTGACAAGAATAACCGCGCAAGCAAGGAAAACGAGGGCACAAGCCATCAAAATCACGTAATGCACAAGATTTGACCTATTCTTCACGCCCGTTTCCTCCTATATCCTCGGTTTTTTCATATTTGATTTCAAACCAGAACGTACTGCCGTGTCCCTTGGCTGACTCCACGCCGTAATGTGCGCCGTGAAGCTCCAGAATGCCCTTGACGATGGATAGCCCAAGGCCTGAGCCAACCACACTTCGCTTGTGCGTGGTATCCACACGGTAGTATCTGTCCCAGATCAGTGCAATATCCTCGGGAGCAATTCCCTCTCCGTCATCCGTAACCGAGATCCTGACCGATTCCCCTCTCAATGCCTGGACCACGCGAACGCGCTTATCCTTGCCCGCATAGTTTATGGCATTGTTGATCAGATTGTAGACCACCTGAAGCAGCATCATCCGATCGGCACGGACGGTAACATTTTTTTGATATTCAAACGAAATGTCATAGCCATCCCCCCCGACAAGGCGGTCATATCTCGCCATAACATCCCGGATGGTTTCGGTAAGATCGAAGGACTCGTAGGCAGGCTTGCGCGAGCCGGCGCGAAGCTTAGAAAGGTCAAGCAGGTCGGTAACGAGATCACTCAGATGTGTGGTTTCATCAACGATAACCTGCATATTCTCCGGCGTATTTTCCTCCTGAATGTCTCGCATCATCTCGCCGTAGCCCTTGATCAGAGTGAGCGGTGTTCTGAGGTCATGCGATACGTTGGCTATCAGCTCGCGCTGAAGGCTGTCCACCTTGGAAAGCTCGGAGGATGCGTAGTTCAGACTGTCTCCCAGCTCGCAGATCTCACGGTATCCCGTTCCTTTAAAATCGGCGTCATAGTGGCCGCGTGCCAGCTGCTTTGCCGCTTTGTTCATCTCAACAAGCGGACGGGAGATGTTGCGGGAGATCAAATAGGCAAATACCATAGCTCCGACAAGCAGCGTAAGGCAGATCCACGTAAACTGTGTTTTCAAGGTTTTTACCGTAGCATTTACCGGAGTCAAAACCGAATTCAGCATCACCATATACTGCGTACCATCCTCGGAGGTGACAAAAAGATTGTGAACGATACCATAGATCTTTTCATCACGGTCAAACACCTCAAAAAGCTTGGCTTCACCTTCCGCCCAAAAGTGCCCGGGACCCTGGTCGATCTCATTGTTCTCGGTGTAGCTTCCGTCACCAAGCAAGGTCTGCTTATAATAATATTGAAGCTTTTCCTCTTTCAAATGATGAATGGTGCAGTCCGATGTTACATCGGCACTTGCCGCCTCCACAAAAACGTTTCCCTCCGTCCGTTTGAAAATACGGATGCAGGTGTCATACTCCTTGGCGCAGGACTCGACCGCCTCGCCGAGCGCATCCGTACCAAGACAGCTTTCCAGAATCTTGGATATCGTATCCAGCTCGCGGTATTTGGCATTCCGATAAAAGCTGCCGAGCATATGGATCTGAAAGACCCATATCACCACAAGCATAAAAGCGGCAAAGGACAACAAAAAGGCCAAAAGCTTCCACTTCACACGGATGCCGCTTTTTCTTTTCTGTATTTGATTTTTCAAAACGACACCCCCTTTTTTATGGCTTAGTTTTTTTCTTCAAATCGGTATCCCACGCCGCGAAGCGTGACAATGCAGTCGGCGTATCGCCCCAAATTTTTTCGCAAAAGCTTAATGTGGGTGTCCAGCGTGCGGGCGTCGCCATAAAAATCATAGCCCCACACCTCACAGATCAGCTTTTCGCGGGTAAGTGCAACATTCTGATTGGTCAAAAGATAGAAAAACAGATCGTATTCCTTGGGCGACATATCCACACGCTCGCCATCAATGTAAACGATACGCGCTGTGATATCCGCCTTCAGCCTTCCGCCGTCCATTTCAAACACCTCGTTTTGCGGGCGAGACGGCTCCGACCGTTTGGAGCGCTTCATTACCGCCTCCACGCGAAGCATCAGCTCCTTGGGCGAAAAGGGCTTGACCACATAGTCGTCCACTCCGAGGCTGAAGGCGTTGATCTTATCGTACTCCTCGCCGCGTGCCGAAAGCATAATAATGGGGATCTGCGATGTTTTTCGAATCTCGCGACAAGCCGAAAAGCCATCCAGCTCCGGCATCATAATGTCCATGATCACGATATCAAATTCCTCATTTCGGCAAAGATACACCGCCTGCATGCCGTCACCGGCCTCGGTCACCCGATGCCCCTCAAACTCGGCATACTTTCGGATCATACTGCGGATCCTGACCTCGTCATCTACAATTAAAATGTGGTACATAGAGCTCCCCCTTCGGTCATACTTAGAATATTATAATATATTTTTAACAAAATTTCAAGGATTTTTGAAAAAGCCGCAGTTTTTCTGCGGCCTTTTCTTATTGAACAGGTGTATATTCACGAATGGTAAGCTTTACCGTGTGCTCCACATCGCCTCTGAGCACCACGATCGTGACCTCATCGCCGATCCCGTGGATCGAAAGAAGAGCCTGTGCCTCGGTGATGTCGGCCGGCTTTTTTCCGTTAATGGACGCCACGATATCACCGCACTTCAGTTCGTCGGTATAGCGCGAGGCTGCAATGCAAACATCATACTGATAGTAGAAATATCCCACGCGGCGCACCACGGTCTCCAGCGTAAGGCCGCTGTCGGGTCTTCCGGTAACGTAGCCGTAGCTCAAAAGATCGTTATACACCGAAAAAACGGTGTTGATCGGAATGGCAAAACCAATGCCCTCAGCACCTGTCGTTGAGGACTTGGCGTTGACAATGCCGATAAGCTCACCCTTCATGTTGAAAAGTGCCCCTCCTGAGTTACCCGGGCTGACGGCGGCATTGTGCTGGAGAAGCACCATTTTCTCGTTGTCGATCCGCACCTCTCGCTCAAGCGCGCTGATAATGCCATTGGTAACGGTTCCTCCCAGCACACCCAGAGGGTTGCCGATTGCAATAACCTCCTCACCAACGATCAGCTTGTCGCTGTTACCAAAGACCGCAACCGTCAGTTTTTCCTCAGCGGTAATCTTAAGAACCGCGATATCGGATGCCACATCCGAGGCTACAAGAATCGCATCGTACGTTCTTCCGCTTGTCAACCGAACGGTGATATACGTTGCGCCGTCAATGACGTGGTGGTTGGTCAAAATGATACCGCTATCGTTGATGATCACACCGCTTCCCGCGCCGTTCTCATATACAATGCCGTTCCAGCTGGTTTCCGAGGTTGTGATCTCCACCACCGAGTCGGCAACAAGAGCTGCCACATCTGCTACGGTAAGATCGGCGTCCCCAATCTCGCCCTTCGTCATCACGCCGGTCGAATCGGATACATATACCTTGGTTTCATCCTCCGAGCCAAAAAACACCTCCTGATTCGCCGGGATCTTCGGAACATCAGGCTTTTCCTGCAGCTGTTCTCCCTGTGTCGGCTGCGGATTGGACGAATGGCCCGAATCCGAGTCAGGGGCGTCCACACCGGAAAAAATACTGCGAGCGGCAAGAAAAATTCCAAACGTACAAATAGCAAGTGACAGAACAAAGGCTACCGCCACAAGTGCGATGATCTTACCGATTCCGCGTCTTGTGTGAGTGCGCGTACTGTCCCGCCGATCCTCCTCGGAGGAATAGGAATACACGTGACTGTATTCACTGTACTGATTGCCGTTTGGCTTATATTCGCGAGAATAGATCGGATATTCCGACGGCTCGGTCGGCGTATTTCTTTCCTCGTTTCTTTCGTTGTCAAAGGGATGGTTGTTCATAAACGTACCCACCTTTCTCATTTTATGCTAGTATTATAAATCCCTTTTGTGACGAAATTTTGAAGGTCTGATAAAAAAGAGTTGAATTTCACACAAAGTCCGTTTTTTTTCTTGTGAACGGACACAAAATATGCTATAATGAGAAAAAAAGAGATTGGATGAAAAAAAGGGGGGAAAAATTTGAAAAAACGCATTTCCGAGCTTCTGCTTGCCAATAGGATCGATTGCTTTGGTTTTTTGCCGCTTGACGCTTGCACCGTTCAAAAGCCGCATCTTCTGGAGCGCTACGGGATTCAGAGCGGAAGCGTTGCCCTCTTTGCCATTCCCTATTATACACGGGCGTGCGACGGCGAGCGGAATCTTTCCTCATATGCAGTTGGAAAGGACTATCATCTATATTTCAGGATGCTGACCGAAAAAATACTGGAAGCGCTTCGGGCAGAATTTCCGCAAAACCGTTTTGCCGCCTTTGCCGACCACTCCCCCATTGACGAGCGGCGAGCCGCCGCGATGGCGGGCCTCGGTGTCATTGGCCAAAACGGACTTCTTATTACCGAAAAATATTCCTCCTACGTTTTTATCGGAGAGCTCCTGACCGATGCCCTTCTTGAGGCTTCACCGCAGGAAATTTCTCCTTGTATCGGGTGCGGCGCGTGCCAAAAAATCTGCCCGCAAAAATCGGGGGAATGTGCGGATTGCCTTTCTTCGCTGACACAGAAAAAAGGCGTTCTTTCGCCAAGCGAGGAATCTGTGATCCGAAATCGGAAAAGCGCGTGGGGCTGTGACCTTTGTCAAGAGGTGTGTCCCTATACCGCAAGTGCAAAAAAGCGCGGAACCCTTTATTCTCCGATCGGCTTTTTTAACGAGGAGACACTTGCTCTTCTCTCTGCGGAAATACTTACTCAGATGGACGACGAGGCATTCTCAAAGCGCGCCTACAGCTGGCGCGGACGGGAGGTCATTTCGAGAAATCTCGCTTTATTGGAGAAACGAAATGATCTCACCAAAGACGCCCCAACATAAAAAAACCGAGGATCTCCCGAAAAAGCTCTCCGATCGGCTTGCCGAGCGTGTGCATACCGAGAGAAGTCTTGCCAATCGCAATTATTTTTTGTATCTTTCCTCTCTGCTCCAAAAAACACAGATCTACGGTTTTTGGCAGCGGTATCTTGACATCTTTCGCAAATTTCGTCTGATCTCCCTGCTTTTTCGGATCTATTCCTATCTGCTGGTGCTTCTTCAGCTCGGAACTGCTTTTTTTGTCATTGTTCTCGGGCTTCTCATCCTTTTGCCGCTCGTTCTTTTGGGGGCATCCACCGTTGCTTTTTCTGCCCTTGTTTTCTACCGACGCGAAAACAAAAGAATGCACCGCGCTCTGGAAGGGCAAAAAACCGTTGTCTTCTTCCCCACGCTTGGAGGCGAGCTTGACACGGAATCGCTTTGGCGTGCTCACGTTGAAGAGCTTTCCCAAAGAAAAAACACAACCGTGCTTATTGTTTCCCCTCATTTTTGGCTGGGAAAGGGACTCACGGGAAAACGCTTTTATTTTTTACTCCGCAAGGAGGCACAAAACGTTTATATTCTTCGCAAGCACTATTATTTTTCACTCAGGCGAGCTGTTCTTGACAAAAACAAGGCATCCCTTACGCTCGTTTATTAAGGAGGTACTATGCTGCATTTGATCTACGGTCTTTCGGGAACCGGAAAAACGACCCATTTCACGCAAAGGATTCGTGAGGAAATCGCACGCGGCCAAAAGGCGATCCTCATTGTTCCCGAGCAACAGACCGTGGAGGTAGAGCGCACCATGTCAGCGCTTCTCCCCCCTTCCGCACAGCTTATTTTTGAGGTGGTCAACTTCACCCGTCTTGCCAACAAGCTCTTCCGCGTTTACGGTGGTCTTTCCTACCACTATATCACTGCGGGCATGAAGGAGCTGTTTATGTGGCAGGCACTGAAGGAGCTGGCGCCGCTTCTCCGGGAATTCGGTGGACGAACCGCCAAGGATCCCACCATGCCTGCCGCCCTTCTCTCTGCGGTCGGCGAGCTCAAGTCCTACAACATTACCCCCGAACGGCTGGAGGCGATCTCAAAAAAGGCAGAAGACAACACCTCCTTTAAAAACAAGCTCTGTGACCTTTCGCTTATTTATTCGATGTATGAGAGCATGGTTCGCGAATCCTACGATGATGCCAGCGATGATCTGGCAAAGCTGGCTGAGCTTCTTGAAAAAAACAACTTCTTTGAGGGGTACCACGTCTACATAGACTCCTTCACCGACTTCACCGCCCAGGAATATCGCATTCTGAAGTGCATTCTCGCGCAGGCGGACGAGGTCTACCTTTCGCTTTTCTCAAGCGGCCCCTTGGCAAGCGATCTTTATCTTACAAGTGTAAACGAGACGTCCAAGCATCTGCACGCGCTTGTCGGTGAGCAGGTGGAGACCGTGACTCTATCCGACTTTCACCGTTTTGCCGCACCTGAGCTTCGTGAAATTGCCGAGCATCTTTGGCATTTCCACGTCAAGGGAGAGAAAACGGAGGGAGCTCCCAAAACCTCCGATGCTCTCACGCTGATGCGTTGCGCGGATGCCTATGCCGAGGCCAAGGCCACGGTGGCGCAAATTCTCTCACTGGTGCAGGAGCACGGCTATCGCTTCCGTGATATTGCCGTAGTCACCCGAAACGCCGAGTCCTATCGCGGCATTCTCGACTCGGAGCTTGAGAAGGCGGGCATTCCCTTCTTTATGTCCGAAAAGAGCGACATCACCACAAAGCCGCTGATCTCCATGATCTTCTCGGTTTTGGCGATCAAGCAGAAAAAATACCGATCGGAGGACGT
>JAEIGA010016760.1_pt1 | contig 11142 bp, 9 predicted proteins | sample 9270691 | NCBI WGS metagenome assembly JAEIGA01 (sample SAMN17057246, study PRJNA624740) | gut metagenome | biome: biome; isolation source: fecal sample | host: Bos grunniens | place: China: Xizang | collected 2019 | reverse complement strand
GGCGGACAGGATTGGGTGCTTATCGACAGCATCGAGATAGACGAGGGTTCTGCGGAGATTCCGACCTACAAGATTACCCTGCAAGACGAGAAGCGCGAGAGCTTCATTAGCAAGATAACGAAAAGCACGGGGCGGAACACAAGGGTCATCAGCGATGTCGTTGCGTCGTCTCAGCGGACGAGCGTCGAGGAATCAGACCCCGATATCGGAGTTTCCACGAAGGCCGTCAGCGGCGGAGGATACGACCCCTATTTCACGGGCGTCTATTCGGATGACGGAACGACTCGGCAGCTTATCGGCGCAAAGGCGCTGTACGACATATACATCACGCAGACCCCCGCAGACGAAAATGCCGAACCCGCCGTAGCGGAGGTAATGAAGAACATCACCCCCCTGCTTCGCCACTTGTCCTTGCGGGTATTGAATGAGGGCGAGGAGAACGAGACAACGGTCATCGTATCAGACCTTACCTTCTGCTCGACGGGAAATATCATTGCTGGCGGCGTGGGTTCTGGCTCCGGCGGCCAGGGCGGTAACAGCCTCGCCGGTCTGACCGACACGACCATCACATCGCCCTCTCTCGGTCAGATATTGGTATATGACAGCACGAACCATTGGTCGAATGCGACCCCGAGCCTGAACTTGCTCGCTGATGTCACGGCAGGTAGTCCGGTTGACGGTCAGTCCCTCGTCTATAACGGCACGACGGGCAAGTGGGAGCCGCGCACTATCGAAGGGGGCGGCGGTGGAGGTACTGGAACTGGAACGGTCACATCCGTAGGATTGCAGGTCGCATCTGGGGCGCCGCTTACGGTGACGGGATCTCCCATAACGGCAAACGGCGTTATGACCATTGGCATCGCCAACGGCTACGCGATCCCGACTACTACGCAACTCGCGTATTGGCAGCTCTCCGGATCGAACCTAACGACGGCATATTCTCTTATAATCGGAACGTCTGGGGAGCCGAAGGCGGTGACTATATGGGGCGGGACATCGACGAAGTTCCTCGTATGCTCAACAGCGGCTTCAAGTATGGGCTCCGACAATACCGTCGGAACATCATCAAGTCCGTGGTACGCCATCTATGGCAAGACCATCTACGAAAACGGAACGTCGCTGGCGAACAAGTATCAGTCTAAGCTGCCGAACGGGACAAACGGACAGGTGCTGACCTATGTCGTCCCGTCGGGCTCGCAGACCGGTTCGTGGGTTGCGCAGAACCCGACAGGCAGCATCACCGATGTCACGGTAGGCGATACTTCTGTGGTGAGCAATGGCGTTGCCGTAGTTCCGGCTATCCCAACCGTCCCCACGACGCTATCATCATTTACTGATGACTTGGGGACGAATCCAACACACTCGCATAGCCAGTATCTTACCTCGCATCAAGACATTTCTGGCAAAGCCGACAAGGTGGCATCTGCAACCAACGGCAACTTTGCCGCTCTTGATGCAAACGGAAACCTCATTGATTCTGGACACAAGCACTCCGACTACCTTACCTCGCATCAGAACATTTCGGGCAAGGCCGACAAAGTAGATGGTGCTACAAACGGCAACTTTGCCGGTTTGGATTCCAACGGCAACCTTACCGATTCGGGGAAAAAGGCGGGCGATTTCCTTGCGACGGTGACATACAACACCACAAGCAAGAAACTGACGAAGACGGTTTCTGGAAGCACAGCATCGGATATTGTGACCGCAAACAAGATAGTGACGGACGGGCTTGTCGGCTCCGCCACAACCGGGCAGAACATCAAGACGCTCTGCGGAATCAACCTCGTTGGAAGCGGGACCGCATCGCTGGAACTTGGTGATCTCGACCATGTGTCTATCGCAAGTACTCCGTCCAACGGGCAGGTGCTGACGTGGGTCGTTACTGAAAACGATAACGGCATGTGGAAGCCCGCCACCCCGTCCGGCGGAGGATCGCCGATTACGATTGATTCTGCGCTATCTGATTTTTCGACAAACCCTGTTCAAAATAGGGTGATTACGCTCGCCTTGCAAGACAAGCAGGATGTCATCGACGAGAATAACAAGCTAAACTACGACTATATCACCAATCAACCGACTATCCCGACGGTTTACAACAAGACGCTGACGATAAAGATGAACAATGCCACGAAAGGAACGTTCACCGCAAATTCCAGCACGGACGAAACCATTGACCTCGGGACGGTGTTGACGTCGCACCAGGACATCTCCGGGAAGGCGGATATTCCTGGTTCATTCACTTACCAGCACCTGATGTCGTTCAGCAGCGGTGGTAACATCGCGGATAGCGGGTATGCGCCAACGGACTTTGCCTTATCATCGGCTCTCAACAACTATCTCCTGCTTTCCGGTGGGACATTGACCGGTAACCTGTCTGTCGGTGATTCCGACCACAAGAGCAAGAAACTGTCCATTTATGGATCTACCTCGGCAGCTCTGTCGATTTACAGTTCGACGACGACCAACTATACTGACCTATATCGCACGGCATCTGCTTTGGTTATAAGCAGCCCCGTCCAGATAGGAACGAGCGGCTCATCCACTCAATCCCTGACGATATACGGCGCGAACAATGCCGCTGCGCTCAAGATATATGGGACGAGTTCTTACTCCACAAGCATCTACCGAACTTCTTCCGCGCTTTATGTCAGCAGCGGAATGGAGATTGGCGGCAACACGACCGTCAGCGGCACACTCGACACGACGGGCAGTGTGACAATCGGTTCGTCATCTTCTACGAGTAAGAAACTCATTCTTTACGGATCGACAAGTGCGGGAATTGAGATTTACGGAGGCAGCAACGGCCCCACGAAACTGTATCGCACTGCGTCGGCCCTTGTGATTACGGGCAGTAGCGGAAACGCGGTGAACATCGGCACGTCAAGCATAAGCCAGGACTTCAAGGTCTTCGGAAACATCACTGCAACGGGCAATATCATCGCCGGGGTTTCCTCCGACCGTCGGCTGAAAAAGGACATCAAAACCATAGACCTGAACAATGCGGCGGAAATCCTCTCGCGCCTCAACCCCGTGGAATACGAATGGAACGATAAGGCCCTTGAGCTTGGGGATCTCTACGGTCGTTCCCGCGGTTTCCTCGCCGACGAATACCTGAAACTTCTCCCAAATGCCGGAAGGAAGATTTGGGGTGAGTATGATGCAATCGACTACAACCAGGTTATCCCCTACATTGTGAGCGGCTGGCAGCAGCAGAACCTGCGCATCCGCATTATGGAGGATGAAATCAAGTTTCTGCGTGAAGAAAACGAACGGCTTAATCGGAGGGTAAAGAACTATGTCGTACAGTAACGGACTTGTGAGGAAGGACTCGTCGCCTACCGGCGTGGCGAACTATCCGACAACGGGCGACATCCAGCAGGCGTTGGGAGACACCACGGGAACAGGCGACCTCGGTAGCCTTTGCACCCATCCGAATATCCAGAAGTTCGCCCGCTACAAGCCAACGGACTTGATAGGAGATGCCCCGACTGATGCGCAGATAAGGGATTATGGGTACGGTATAAGCGCCCTTGCTTTCACTGACATAACCGATTTGATTGACACGACCACCTATCCTACTCTCTCCTGGACATATCACGGAGCGAATGCCACATCAGGTTATCGTCAGCTTGATTTCCACCGCTACTATAACGATCCAAAGACTCCGTTTATGCAAGCCAACGGGACGAAGTTCATTGTTGACTGCATCGCGAACACACCTCCGTCCATCCTGTTCTATATGCTGATGCGATCGGGCGCCCTGGCGAACAAGCCATTTAGCACGGAGAGCGGTATAGCAACAAGTGGCACGGCTGTCCCTACGACGCCAACGCCCGCAAAACTGCAATACTGCATGACGATAGACGATATCGTCTTCGACAGCGGGGGCGGCTCTCCGCACAAAATTCTCGCAAGCGGAACGACGTCATATCTCGGCATTGTGATATTTGATAGCAACGGAAATCTTGTGAGGGTCGGGAGCGGGAATGCGGACGGCTTATGGTCAACGAGGGCTATTTCAAGCTCATCGACGCGATACAATGAGATGTTTATCATCTCGACCTCTCCGTTAATCTCTGGCACAAACGCCCTTTCCTGGGGGAACTATACTGCGGTCGCATGTGCGAAAATGACGGATGGCGGGCTGACGTACTATCTTCCCGTTTACGATGATACGGACTACCCCGCACGTTTCATCCTTGAGGTCGGCGGTAAGGATTACTACAAGCAGCAGCGATGGGGGGTCGGAACATCTAAGGCCGCATCTAACGATTCTATCGTAGTCACGAACCAAAGCACGGTCTATGTGACGATGCGTATTCACAACACGTCCGGCAGGTCGATTGACATTGCGGGCGGAAGCAACACGAAATTCACCCTCGTTACGGAAATCACCGGTAGAATCTACGTCAACGGACAAACAACCCCGACCGATATAAACCGGACGAGAGCAAACGGGAAGGCGTATGTGACCTCAACGATTGCAATACCGAATAGTGGAACAATAACCGTCGCCAACAATGATTACGGGACGCTCGTCTATGAGGTTCCGAATATCTGGAGCGTTAACGGCACGGACGTTCCGGGACGGATAGATAGCGGAAGCGTCACACTGGCTGCATCGTTATGGTACAACAACCAATCCGAGTTTGACGACTATGGATTAAGCCGCCTACTCACGGTCACTTTCGGATCATAAAATTACGTTATATGAAAAACATCGACATCATCAACTTGTGTAACGCCGGATTCCTGACGGCAACGGGCCATTCCCTCCCCGTGGAGCATTTCTATAAGTTCATCAAATGGAAGCGGAGTGCGCAGAAAGCCTATGAGGAGGCGACAAAATCCCAGCGGGCTTTTTTGACGGAAGCCGGACTGACTATTGATGACGCTCGGCCCGGTGCAAATCCGGACGCGGAGAAGGCCAAGCGGTACAACGCACTGAACGAGGCAATGCTCGACGAGGAGGTGGAGATGCCCGCCGTTCGGATTCCGTTGGAATGCTACAAGGGGCTATATGATGAAAACAAGACCGAGAACGGCGACCTCTTCGCGAATCTTTTGGTGGAAGGAATCGTTCTCGATAACCTTTTTGAGAAGGAGGAATGACATGGCACTACTTGACGACATTTTTGTAGGTACGGAGTTAAAGTTCGCTTTGGACATCACGGCGGACGGCTTCGACATGGATAACGACGGCTGGAGCGTAACGGTCAAGGGAAGCCTGGGTAGCGTCAGAATCGACAAGTCGGATTGCATCGACGATGGCGAGAGCAACTGGTTCTTCACCTTCGACTCTACTGCGGTTGGGCCTGGACAGCCCGTCGCGATTGTTACGGCATACGTCCCCGACAACGATTTCCCGGACGGTCTTCGGACGGAGGTGGACAAGGTGAATTTACCCATTTACATCAGGCGATGATATGGGATGCTTGAATATAACCCTCGAACGGATCGGCGGATCTTCCGCATCTGCCCGGCGCATCGGCGGCATCTCGGTGGCTGTGGGTATGGTCTGCTCGGTTGATATCCGACAGGTCGGCATTATCTGGGCGTCCGACGGTAAGCTGATAACGCTGGAGGGCGGTTATTTGATTGGGGCATTTGAATAAAAGATACGATTATGGCACAAGATACACACTTAACACAGACGGGCGCGGAGGTACAGGCTCTCTTGGATAAGGTAGAGGGCATCGAGGCCGGTGCGCAAGTCAACGACATCGAGAAGATAAAGGTCAACGGCGCGGAGCAGACAATCACGGACAAGGCGGTTGACTTACTGATAAAGAAGTTCGCCGGAGTGGACATCGCGGGGAGCGGGGATTTGATACAAGGGGATTTTCTTTGTCTTGGAGACCAAATGCTGTGCGCTCCCGTCAATACAACTTTTGTGGCGATTGTGTTTAATAGGGGCGGTAGATTTGAAGGGATATGGGAAGCGAATGATTATGGTGGCCTTTCCTTTGTATCGGATAGGTGCATCCAAATAGGAGAGGGGACTTGCAAATGTTATAAAACGGCGCAATATCACGCATTTGACCCAGATAATGCGGGCTATCATCGGGTACTTGTCGTATCCTCACACCCTAATACACCGATTAATTTTACGGTTGCAACTATATCGGCTGCTGATAGAGTAGAGCAAGAAACCTATGTTGTGGCCAATCAGGACTACGTTGACACGGCGGTAGCCGCCAAGTACACCAAGCCCGCCTCCGGCATCCCCGCATCGGACTTGGCAAGCGGCGTGATCCCCGATGTCAGCAACTTTATCACTGCATCTGTCGACAACCTCGTCAACTACTACCTCAAAGACGATACCTATACAAAGGCAGAGGTTGCGGCGCTTATTGGGGCAATCCAGCAGTTTCACTATGAGATTTACGCGAGTACGGCAGCGGTCACCAATCCGCAGGGCAACGTACTCTATCTCATCGGCCCGACTGGTAGCGGTGAGGACAAATACGAGGAGTATGTGTACGACTCCACGAAGGCGACTCCGTGGGTGAAGATTGGCGACACCAGCATTGATTTATCCAACTATGTCACCACCTCCGACCTGAATACGGCGCTCGCGGCATATACTACGAGTGAGGAGTTGTCGGACTTGCTGGATGCGAAGCAAGACGTTATCAACGACCTTGACGACATCCGCGACGGGGCGGCAGCGGGAGCAACGGCATACCAGAAGCCTCAGACAGGTATTCCAGCTTCCGACCTTGCGGCCGGTGTAATTCCCGATATCTCTGGTAAGGCCGACAAGGTTATCCCATCATCTGCTGGTAACATCGCTATGCTTGATTCGACGGGAAACCCGGCCGATAGCGGGGTTTCCGTGGATGATGTGCAGACCGAGCCGGAGATATTCTGGGTTGAGTATGGCATTACCGCTTATTACGATATACTTGCCGCCTATAACGATGGCAAGTTATGCTTACTAAGGTATGAGGATGACAACAACGACAGGCTTTTTGTGCTCGGCTGTCCGAGGGATGGAGACATAGTGTTTTACTCCCTTAGTGTAAACGGATATATCTATTATATTCAATGTCAGGACGATGATTCGTGGCACTCCTCGTTGATGGGAGTTTATGAAAAGCCTTTCGGTGGCATCCCCAAGACCGACCTCGCCGATGCCGTTCAGACTTCTCTTGGAAAAGCAGACACGGCTCTGCAATCCTTTACCGAAACAGACCCTACCGTTCCCTCTTGGGCGAAGCAACCTAACAAGCCGAGTTATAGCTATTCGGAGATTAGTAATACGCCTACTATTCCCGATGTAACCGGCAAAGCGGACAAGGTGTCTAATGCAACAAACGGCAACTTTGCCGCTCTTGATGCAAACGGTAATCTCACAGACTCTGGGCACAAACATTCCGACTACCTAACCACGCATCAGGACATCAGCGGTAAAGCCGACAAGGTTTCCAACGCTACAAACGGGCATCTCGCAGCATTGGATGGTAACGGCAACCTTGCGGATAGTGGCAAGAGTGCGAGTGACTTCCAGCCCACAATTGACTCGACGCACAAGCTGCCGTACAGCCTTATCTCTGATACGCCTACCATCCCCACCGTGGAAGCTCTCACGACTTCCGAGATCGACACCATCTGGAGCAACGCATCGTAGTATGAGAAAGATTATCACATCGTCATCGGGGACGAAGGTCGTAACCCACAACGGCAAGGTGTTCTTCACGCAGGATAGGATGCCGCCGGAGGGTTACACCCTGCTTCAATATGTGACGCTCAAGAACAAACTCATCGACACTGGGGAAAAGACCACGCTGGAGACGCAAATCGACGCGAAGATACACGTCACATCGGCTACCTCGGTGGCTACCTACTTGTGGTACTCCGATAGCAACTCCAGCGGAACGACGAACACCACGGCGTACTGCTCCTCATCGGGCAACTGGCGTTTTAACGGCAAGTCGTTCTCCATCGCCAACGCAAATTATGTCGGAGCCGCCCACGTCTTCAAGCAGAACAAAAGCGGGGTGTGGATTGACGGAACGAGCAAAGGTGCATACTCCTCGCCGTCCACCTTCACATCCTCCGCAAGTTTAAAGTTTGGTTCATCGTCGGCAAATGGGCAGATGAACGTGTACTACTTCAAACACACGAAGGACGGTGTGGTAGTCTCGGACTACATCCCCGTGAAAAACGCAAGTAACGTGGCGGGGTTCTACGACTTGGTAAAAGAAGAATTTACAGCAGGCGGAACCGCTGGCCCCGCCGTCGAATAAACACATACGACTATGGCAAAAGTAATTGACTCAACGAATCTTGGCTATTTGATTAGCAAGATCAAGGCGGCGTTCTGGGGGAAGGACGAAACCTCCGAACTCACGATAGACGCAACCCCGACGAGCGGGAGCAACAACCTCGTAAAGAGTGGGGGCGTGTATTCAGCTCTTTCGGGCAAGCAGGATACCGTCGTGTTCAATACCGCATACAACGCAAGTTCTAACAAGGCGGCTACGATGTCGGATGTACCAACCGTGCCTACGATTTCTACCAACATCGCCACGGACAAGTCAAGCACGACAATGACCGCAGCTCCTTCGGCAGTCTATAATGAGGTGCATCCGGCTATTGCCACTACGCAACCCGCTGGTGGTTTTTTGCCCAACGTGGTGTACGACCTCGGAACGATTACGGACACGACTTTTGCCCTCGCCACGCCCTCCGATGCCACGATTGCCAATGCCTACTTCTGGACATTTGAGACGGGCTCTACCGCTCCGACAATCAACTGGCCTTCTGGTGTTAATTGGCTCGGCGGCTCTGCCCCGGCGGTCTCCGCTTCCAAGCACTACGAGATTATGATTCGCAACGGATACGGGACTTCAATAGAGATATAGTATGGCGACATTTTTTGAGCAATGGCTTGACCGTAGGATGCGTGTCACTACCGAGAAGGACTACATCGAGTTCGTCGACCCGGTTGTGGCGCAGATATGTGCTAACACTTGGGGTGACGGAATAGGAATCACTTATGCGCAGGCAGCGGCGGTGACTAACTTGAACAATGTGTTCAAGGGCAACACAAGCATCGTGTCTTTCGATGAATTGCAATACTTCACGTCGCTTTCCACATTAAATGGTGCAAACAGCAACTCTACTGGTGAATTTAATGGCTGCTCAAGCCTTGTGTCTATTACGTTCCCATCTTCGCTTACGACAATAGGCGGACACGCTTTCTACGGATGTTCTTCTTTGGAAAGCGTTTGGGGAGGTAATGTCACTTATTTTGGATATGGATGTTTCAGGGAATGTTCATCACTACTTGATATAGACATTTCCCACGCGACGCAAGTGTACGGTTATGCTTTCTACCTTACCGATTTATCTGGGAAAGAGATTAGTATGCCGAATCTAACAAGATTTGATGCACTCGCTTTTACGGGCTCCAATATATCCAAAGTTTTGAATTTAGGAAGTATCACATCTTTACCAGACCACTCCTACGGGGCGGGCCCGTTCAGCTCTTGTACATCATTGACGCAAGTAACACTCCCGTCAACTTGTGGCACAATCAATCGTTACTCTTTTAGCGGCTGCACCTCTTTAACGACAGTAACAAATAATTCTTCTTCTTTTATTGTAAGAGACTATGCTTTTGATGGATGTACTTCTTTGTCGAGCATCAATCTAAATAATGCAACATCTGTCGGCGAGTACTCGTTTAGATCGACGGCTTTGACAAGTGTTAATCTCAGTAGTTGTACCACAGTTAACCGTGCTGCATTCCGCTACACACCGATTACTTCAATCACCTTCGGGACGGCTACGACGACAATCGGACGAGAAGCATTTGACGGGTGTACCTCACTTACTTCTCTTGCGCTGCCTGTCAACCTTACGAGCATCGTCCAAAACGCATTCTCCAACTGTACGAGCCTTGCTACCGTAACTTATGCCGGTAGTGGCACGTTCACCGTCGGCAGCGAGGGCTTCAGATATTGTCCGCTTACATCTTTCCCGACGGAAGCGATAAGTTCCGTTGACGCGGGCTATGCGTTCCATAGGCACAGGATGACGTTTATGGAGTTCAGCGCAAGTTGCACAAGCCTCGGCAGCCGCGCTTTTATCAGCCTGCTCGCCGATGGGACACCACAAACGGTTATAATGAGGAAAACTACGCCTCCGACTCTCGGAAACGATCAGGTATTTCACAGGGACAACGGCTTAGGTGGCTTCTATATCAACTCTGGTATAAAGATATATGTCCCGTGGTCTTCTGACCATTCCATTTTGGACGCATACAAGGCGGCGACAAACTGGCGTGTCTATGCCAACTATATTTATGAGCTTGACGAAAATGGGGACATCCCATCATAAAAACAACAGACTATGTACTACAAAATAATCAACGACAGAACGGTCTTCTCGGATTGCAAGACCTTGTTTATAGAAGCGGAGAACCGCTGGTGTTCAAACCCCACTGAGGAGCAAATCTTCGCCGAGGGCTGGCAAGTGTTCGTGCCTCCCGTAATCCCTCCGCAGCCCCAGACGGAACCCTATGAAACGGACATCGTGGAAGCGGTCAAGCGGATGCTCGCTTCGTCCGTGGAAGAACTCACAGACGAGGAAGCCCTTGAAGTGGCGGCGCTCTATCCGACGTGGGCGAGCAAGATTGGCCAATCCGTGACCGCAGGCGAACGGCTTTGGTACGATGCCAAGCTCTACAAGGTAATCCAACCGCACACCGTACAGCAGGAGTGGACACCCGATATTACCCCTGCGCTCTTTGTGGAGGTGAGCATCGAGGAGTGGCCCGAATTTGTCCAACCTACCGGGGCGCAGGACGCCTATAATACGGGTGACAAGGTGACCTTCGAGGGCCAGCACTATATCTGCCAGATGGACGGATGCACGTGGTCTCCGAGCGCATATCCTGCTGCTTGGCAACTCGTTGGATAAATAACCTAAACAAGAGATATGACAACTTTCGCAATAACCACGACAATCCTCTCCGCCGTAGTCCTCTTCGGATTCATCGCACTCGGAATCGCCAAGTTCGGGTGGCAGAAATCCTACTCCACCTACGCGCATCTGTGGAAGGCCAAAGTGCCAATCCGCTCGATGTGCTTCTGGTCGCTGCCTACGGCACTCGCGGCGATACTCTTTGCC